>Ga0100390_10004682_pt1 | contig 11784 bp, 22 predicted proteins | sample CryGeymeta201514_FD_81540 | JGI IMG/M metagenome (GOLD analysis project Ga0100390, IMG submission 81540) | Groundwater microbial communities from Crystal Geyser aquifers in Utah, USA - Crystal Geyser metaG 2015-14 | ecosystem: Environmental > Aquatic > Deep subsurface > Groundwater | place... | reverse complement strand
GGGTTTACGTTTTGCCATCCGTGAAGGTGGTAAAACTGTTGGAGCTGGAGCTATTACTAAAATAATTAAATAACTCTTGAAATATGGAGAGTCCCGATGAAAACGGGACTCTTCTTTTTGAAGGGTTATAAAATATAAAAAATTATGGCAGATGCACCTAGAATAAGAGTCAAACTAAAAGCCTTTGATCATCGGGTTATTGATGAGTGTTGCGCTAAGATATTACAAACAGCTTTATCAACTGGAGCAAAAGTTATTGGGCCGGTACCATTACCCACCAAACACAAGAAGTTTCCAGTATTAACTAGTCCACATACTGATAAGGATGCGCGTGAACACTTTCAAGTACTGACACATAAACGATTAATCGATATTGTTAGTCCTAGTGAAAAAACGATTGACTCATTAATGCATTTGAAATTACCAGCAGGAGTAGGTATAGAGATTAAGATGTAACTTTAGAAATAGCGAGTTAGATTATAATAATTCGATTTTGTTGTTAAAATCATGCAAAAATTGCTGATCACAACATAGCAGGTAAGAAATTAAAATGGGGAGTTAAGCCCGCATGCGGGCTTTTTAATTTATGAAGAGTTTTTATACTATAAAACGAGATCAAATACATGCCTATAACAAAAACGGTAAGAGGTTATTTGTAACCAGACTTTCTGCTAATTCATTACCCGTGGTGCAAGTTAAAAATCAAGAAAAAGATAAATATAGTGCTTTACAGATAGCTTTGGGTAAAAAATCGAGACTTAATAAACCTGAAGCTGGTCATGTAAAAGAAATTGCTAAAACTCCTCGATATCTTAAAGAAATTAGATTAGAAAAAGATAGTGAATTAAAAACAGGTGACCAAATTAAGATTGATCAAGTTTTACAAGTGGGCGATGTTCTTAAAGTAACATCAATATCAAAGGGTAAAGGTTTTGCCGGAGGCATGAAACGTCATGGTTTTCATGGTGGACCACGTACTCATGGGCAATCAGATAGAGATAGGGCTCCTGGAGCTATCGGACAAGGTACAAGCCCGGGAAGGATTTGGAAAGGAAAGCGGATGGCTGGTCATATGGGTAACGAAACAGTTACCATAATGGGAGCTATTGTAGTTAAAATTGATCAACTAGAGAACGAAATTTGGATTACAGGATCTGTTCCAGGTGGAAAAAATGCTGTAGTTGAATTAACTAAATTAAGAGAAAGTAAATTTGTAGGCTTATTAGAAACCAATAAAGTAGTAAAGACAGAAGAGATTAACAAAGTAACTGCAGATAAAGTTGAAATTGAGAAAACAGAAACAGTCGAAGTTGCGAATGTATCTAAAGAAACTAAAGAAGATATAAAAGAAGAGGTTAAAGAGGAAAATATAGGAAACCCTGACACTAAAATAGAGGAGGCTAAATAAATATGAAAATTGATGTTTATGATTTAACTGGTACCAAAGTAGAACAAATCAATCTACCCAAAAGTATTTTTGAGGCCAAAATCAATGAACAACTTATGGCTCAAGCAGTTAGAGTTTATCAAGGTAATCAAAGAATGGCATCAGCAAAAGCTTTGACAAGAGGAGAAGTTAACCGTACCACCAAAAAAGTTTACCGCCAAAAAGGTACCGGTCAAGCTCGTCACGGTAGTCGTAAAGCTCCCATTTATGTGGGCGGAGGTGTTGCTCATGGACCAAGAGGTAATCAGAATTTTAGTTTAGATTTACCTAAAAAAATGAAAGTTGTAGCCCTGAAAAGTGCTTTATCATTACTAGCTAAAGAAAAGAAAATATTAGTTATTAAAGGCTTGACAGAAATTAAACAACCAAAAACTAAGGATATGGCAAAATTAATGGATAAATTAATAGAAAAGTCAAAGCAAAGACGGGTTGGGATTGTAACTGATATACAAATGGAAGCAGCTGTTAAATCTTTAAATAATCTTAAAGTTTTAGAAGTTTATAAAGCTAATGAACTTACAACTTTTAACGTAATTAACAGTCATTGGTTATTACTTGCTCAAGAGACAGTTAAAACATTAGAAAATAGATTAATAAAATAGATATATGCAATCTGACTTAATTGTTATCAAACCAATTATTAGCGAGAAATCAATGGTTTTAGCTCAAAACGGCATATATACTTTTGAAGTAGCTAAACAATCAAATAAACATCAAATTGCTGAGGCAGTTGAAAAAACATTTAACGTACATGTTATTAATGTTGCTACTAGTGTAATAAAGGGAAAAGAAAAACGCTTTGGATCTAAGAGAACCCCTAAAAAATTGACAGACAGTAAAAAAGCTATGCTTACAGTTAAAAAGGGAGAAAAAATAGAATTATTTGATATTAAGGAAGAAAAATAAAAAATAAATTCCGGATTAGGCATTAACCTTGTCGGAATGACAATTATTATGGCAGTAAGAATTACAAAACCCAGAACTAATGCGCAGCGTCATCTTCATTACCTAAAGACTAACGCAGCAAAAAAAGCTAAACCAATCAGGAGGCTTAGAGTAATTTCACATAAAAATTCTGGTCGTAATAATACTGGCAGAGTAACTGTCCGTCATCAAGGATCTGGAGAAAAAAGATACTTACGTATTATTGATTTTAAGCGCGATAAATTAGATATTGCAGCTAAAGTAGCAGCTATAGAATATGATCCTAATCGTACTGCGAATATCGCGTTACTTAATTATATTGATGGTGAAAAGCGCTATATATTATGTCCTGACAATCTTAAAATTGGTGATACAATAATCTGTTCTCAGAATGCCGAAGTAAAGTATGGTAATGCAATGCCTTTAAGCATCATTCCTATTGGTCTTCCGATCCATAATATAGAGCTAAAAATTGGTAAAGGAGCTCAACTAGCTCGAAGTGCTGGTACTGCTGTGATTATACAATCTAAAGAAGGTGGTTTTGTAAACTTGTTATTACCTTCTGGGGAAATTAGGAAAGTTCATGAAAACTGTTTTGCTACAATAGGGCAGGTAAGTAATCAGGATTGGAAAAATATTAGTATTGGGAAAGCTGGACGTAATCGACATAGAGGTATTAGACCAAGTGTAAGAGGAACAGCGATGGCTCCTAATTCTCATCCCCATGGAGGTGGAGAAGGTCGTTCTGGAGTAGGTATGAAAGCACCCAAATCAGTTTATGGGAAAAGAGTTCAGGGGGTTATAACAAGGACTCAGAAAAAACATTCAAACATTTATATTATAAGTAGAAGAAAGAAATAAATATATTTATATAGATTCCCGATGTTGACTTACAATCAGCTCGAGAATGACAAACAAAATGAGTAGAAGTACTAAAAAAGGACCATATGTAGATGAGAAACTACTTAAAAAAGTAGCTAAACAGAAACAAGAAGGTCGTAAGGATGTTATCAAAACCTGGGCTAGAAGTAGTCAAATTGCACCTGATTTTGTCGGTCATACTTTTGGAATTCACAATGGTAAAAAATTTATCGAAGTTTATATTACTGAAGCAATGGTGGGTCACCGCTTGGGAGAATTTTCTCCTACTCGCACCTTTCATGGTCACGGTAAGATGGTTAAGAGAGTATTAACTAAGACATAAAAATTTTATATTAATATGGAAATCAGTGCTTATCAAAAACTAGTTCGAGTAACACCACGTAAACTGCGTTTAATAGCTGATACTGTGCGTGATGTTGACCCCAAAAAAGCTCTAACTATGCTTAAATTTATGCACAAAGGGGCAGCAGGTTTGTTATACAAAGTTATGAAACAGGCGGTTGCTAATGCAACTGATCAAAAACTAGTAGATTCTAGTCTTAAGACTAAACATATTATGATTGAAGAAGGACCAAGATATAAGAGATTTAGAGCTGGTGCTAGAGGTAGAGCAAGAATGATTGTTAAAAGAACAAGTCATATAAAAGTTATATTAGAAGGTAGCCAGAAAGAGGCTATAAAACAATAAATATGGGTAAAAAAGTTAATCCTTTTGGTTTTCGCTTGGGAGTTTTATACACTTGGAAATCACGTTGGTTTGCAAACGCTCGTGATTATAAGACTCTGTTATTGCAAGATTTGGAACTGCGTAAATTTGTTATGGCTAAACTAAAAAACGCAGGCATCATAAATGTAGATATCGAAAGATCAATTAAAAAGATTAAGATTTATGTTTATGTTTCTCGTCCGGGGGTAGTGATTGGTAGAGGTGGATCAGGAATGGAGATATTGAAAAAAGAAATTATGAAGCAACTTAATATTAAGGAAAATGATCCTAAAGCAGTAAAACTAGATGTCAAGGTTGAAGAGATAAAAAATCCTAATGCTCATGCTCACTCAATTGCACAACGTTTGTCTGATCAATTAATTGCTCGTTATCCACATCGTAGAGCCGTAAAACAAGCCATAGATAATGCTATGGACGCAGGAGTAAAGGGAGTTAAGATTCAATTAGCTGGTCGTATTGGTGGAGCAGAAATTGCAAGAGTAGAAAAATACGGTAAAGGAACCGTTCCAACTCAGACTATCCGTGCCGATATTGATTATGACGAAATTCCAGCTCTAACCAAATCAGGTTATGTAGGGATTAAAGTTTGGGTAAATAATGGAGAAAAAAGAATTTAAATAGTATAAATAAAATCCAAAATCAGATTTAGGATAATTAATAGTTATATGCAACCAAAAAGAACTAAGTACCGAAAACAATTCAGAGGAAAACGCAGAGGAATGGCTGTATCTGGTTCAAGCATTTCTTTTGGAGACTATGCACTTAAGGCATTGCAATGCGGTTGGATTCCAGGTAATCAGATTGAAGCAGCACGTAAAACTATTGCTAACTATACTAAAAGACAAGCTAAAGTTTGGATAAGAATTTTTCCAGATAAACCAATTACCAAACGTCCAGCAGGTTCACGCATGGGCTCTGGCAAAGGAGACTTATTTGGTTATGTGGCTGTAATCAGACCAGGTAGAGTTATGCTTGAAGTTGCAGGAGTAACAAAAGAAATGGCAACTGAAGCTTTAAGACTTGCCAGCCGTAAATTTGGTATCAAGACTCGATTTGAAGACAAACATGCAAGTTTATAAATATGAAAAAAGATCAAAAACAACAAATGCGCAGTCAAGATAAAGAAAGCTTAATTAAACGCTTAAGCGAAATCGCTAAACAACTAGTGGATTTGAAAATGGATTTTGTGATGGGAAAACTAAAAAATGTACACAGTATGAAACAGCTTAAAAAAGAAAGAGCATATATTAATACAATTTTAGCTGAAAAATAAATATGAAAACAGTCATTGGTAAAGTCAAATCTAATAAAATGCAAAATACCGTAATTGTAGGAGTTGAAACCTTTTGGGAACACCCTGTTTATAAAAAACGCGTTAAACGCAGCACTAATTATCATGCTCATACTGATCAAAAAATCAAAGAAGGGGCTAAGGTTAAAATTGTAGAAGTTAAACCAATTAGTAAAACTGTCTGTTGGAAAGTGGTGGAGGTTATATGATTCAATTAAGATCATTAATAAATGTCGCCGATAACAGTGGAGCCAAAAAATTACGTGTGATATTGGTACACGGTGGTTCAAAACGTAGATTTGGTTATATTGGCGATGTAGTTACCGCAGCTGTAGTTAAAGCTGACGCAAACGGCACAGTTAAAGATGGTGAAAAAGTAAAAGCAGTTATTGTTAGAACCAGAAAAGAAGTTCGTAGAATTGATGGCAGCTATATTCGTTTTGATGAAAATGCAGCTGTAGTTATTCAAGGAGTAACTAATAAAGAGCCAGTAGCTTCTCGTATCTTTGGACCAATTGCACGGGAAATTAAGGAACTTGGATATAACAAAATAGCATCTTTAGCACCAGAAGTTTTGTAAGATATACATCACATCACCTAATAAATATGAAACAGATAATTACCAAAGCCAAAATCAAAAAGGGAGACACAGTGACAATAAACACTGGCAAAGATGCTGGCAAAAAAGGAATGGTAGAAAAAGTTTTTATTGCTAATAGCAGGATTTTAATTAAAGGGGTTAATATAGTTAAAAAACATGTCAAACCTAAGGGTAAAAATCAACCAGGACAAATTATTAGTTTGGAGAAACCAATTAGCTTATCTAATGCAACTTTAATTTGCCCTAACTGTAATAAAGCAACTAGAGTTGGATATAAAATAATTAATAAAAATAAACAACGGATTTGTAAAAAATGTAAACAAGTTATCGAAACTAAAAAAACTGAATCAAATAAAACTAGTAAATAATTGTTAATATGAATAGACTACAACAACTATATCAAGATAAAATTGCTCCTCAATTGAAAAAAGAATTAGGGGTAGATAATGTTATGGCTGTGCCAAAACTTAAAAAAATAGTTATCAATATCGGAACTGGTGATGCCAGCAAAGATAAAGCAGTTTTAGATAAAATTATTGGTTATATAGGTAAAATTGCTGGTCAAAAGCCACAACTAAGACAATCAACTAAGTCAATTGCTGAATTTGGGGTTCGAAAGAATGACCCTATCGGAGTTAAAGTAACACTTAGAGGGATTAGAATGTATGAATTTTATGACAAACTAGTTTCTATTGTATTGCCAAGAGTACGTGACTTTCAAGGTGTTAAAGCTAATGCCTTTGATCAACAAGGGAATTATAATTTAGGGCTTTTTGAACAAATCATTTTTTCTGAGATAGATTATGATACAATCGACCGCGTTCGTGGACTACAAATTACGATTAATACTACGGCCAAAGATAGAGATAGTGCTTATTTATTACTCAAGTATTTAGGTATGCCATTTGAGAAAGAAACTAAATAAATTATTGGATACATATGTCAACAACAGCAAAATTTGTCAAAGATACTAAACAGAAAGCTAAATTTAGCACTCGTAAGAAAAATCGCTGTTTACTGTGTGGGCGTCCTAATGGTTATATCCGGATGTTTGGTTTATGCCGTTTATGTTTTCGTAAACTCGCTCATAAAGGTGAATTACCTGGAGTAACTAAAGCAAGTTGGTAAAAAATAATAATAAGGGAAAATATGTTATCAGATAGTATTGCAGATATGCTTACCAGAATCCGAAATGGCTATTTAGCTCATAAGGAAGAAGTTAGTATACCCTATGCAAATCAAAAAAAAGCTATTGCAGAGGTTATGCTCAAAAATGAGTATATTGAATCTTATCGATTAGAGGAAAATGGTAATAAAAAAGATCTATATGTCAAATTGCTTTATAAACAAGATAAACCCGCAATTACCAAAATTATAAGAGTGTCAAAAACAGGTCGGAGAATGTACGCTGGTAAAAAAAGACTACCCTTTGTATTGTCTGGATTGGGTCGAGCGATAGTCACAACCTCAAAAGGAGTTATGACAGATCACGATGCCCGCAGAATGGGATTGGGTGGCGAAATTATTTGTAAAATTTGGTAAATCATATGTCTAGAGTAGGTAAATCACCCATACCAGTTTCAAATAATGTTACAGTTACACTTGAAAATAATATGTGTAAAGTTGTAGGCCCAAAAGGGGAACTATCCATGAATATACCTTATGGAATTGAAGTCAAACAAGATAATGAACAAATAATAGTAAGTCGAAAAAAAGAAGATAAGAAAATTAAAGCATTACATGGCACTATTCGTAATAAAATCCGAAATATGGTTGTTGGCGTGGCAGATGGTTTTGTAAAAAATTTATTATTGGTTGGAACTGGGTACAGAGTCAAATTGGTTGGTAAAAATCTGGAACTTTCTTTGGGTTTTTCTCATCCTGTAATAGTTAACGCAGTAGAGGGTATTGAATTTAAGATTACAGATCAAGATAAAATAGCAGTTATAGGATTTGATAAAGAGGTTGTCGGCCAAATGGCTGCCAATATTCGCAGTTTACGTCCTCCCGAACCATACAAAGGTAAGGGAATCCGTTATGAAAACGAAATTATTATCAAAAAGGCTGGTAAAACCAGTAAGGGAGAATAAAACAATTAAAGGTATTAAATATGAATCGAACCAGACAAACACAAAGTCAAATTAGAAGTCAGAGAAATCGTTCTAAAGTTAAACGCTTTTCTAATAGAGTTCGTTTACTAGTTAGTCGCTCAAATAAGCACATAATTGCCCAATTGATAGATCAAGAAAATAAAACTTTGATTACAATAGATGATAAAGCTATTAAATCAGATAAAAAAATGACTAAAACTGAAAAATCTTTAGAACTGGGTAAGGTAGTTGCCCAAAAAGCTAAAGAACAAAAAATTAAAGAATTAGTTTTTGATCGTGGTGCTTATAAATATCATGGTAGAGTGAAAGCAGTTTGTGAAGGGGCTAGAGAAGGTGGAGTTACAATTTAACTTACCAAATTAATATAAATAACGTTTCATAATTATATGCAACCTAATAACAACCAACAAAGACGTAATCGTGAACCAAGACAACCAAAAGAATTCGAAGAAAAAGTAATTGAAATTAAACGTGTTACTCAAAAGAAAAAAGGTGGAAATAAAATTAGCTTTTCTGCTTTGGTGGTTATCGGGGATCATAAAGGTCGAGCAGCTGTGGGTTTTAATAAAGCTCCAGATGTGATGTCAGCCATCCAAAAATCTATTGGTAGAGCCAAAAAACACATCATTACTATAAAAAGAACTGGAGCAGATACTATCCCTCATGAAATGTTTTTTAAATATAAATCTGCCTCGATTTTACTAAAACCCGCGCCTGAAGGAACTGGAGTTATTGCTGGTGGTCCTATTCGTAGCGTGATTGAAGCTTTTGGAATCCGCAATTTGGTCTCCAAAATGATGGGCAGTTCTAATAAGACCTTGAATGTTTATGCTACTTTTATGGCTTTACAGTCAATGCAAGATTCAAAATCAAGGATCAATAGTCAGGAATCAAATAACACAAACGAAGTAAAAGAAGGAACTAAGCAAGAAGTTGCAAACAATAAAATAAAGACTGAAAAACAAAATCAAGTGCAAAAACCCAAAACAAAGGAAATTATAAAAAAAGTCAAAGATGAAATCAAAAAACCAGTTAAAAAAACAGTAGCTAAAAAAGAAATAGTAAAACCAATCAAAAAATCAGCAAAAAATACCACCAAAAAAACAGTAAAGAAAACATCAAAATAATTCATTGCTTTGATTATTAATAACTTTATGAACTTTTTAACTAACTTACCAAAAACAACAATTAAAAAAGCCAAACGTCATGGACAAGGATATGGTAGCGGTAAGGGTGGACATACAGTAGGGCGTGGTCAAAAAGGTCAAAAATCAAGAGGCAAAGTAAAATTATTGTTTGAAGGAACAAAAACCAATAAAGATTTTTATCGTCGTACGCCTTGGCTTAGAGGTAAAAAACGCAACAAATCTCATCAAGCTCAGCCTGTTATTGTTAAACTTTCCCAATTATTATCTTATAAAGATGGAGAAGAAGTAACTATGGAATCTCTAGTTAAAACAGGTTTAATAAGCAAAAAAGAATCCCTTTCAAATGGGGTTAAAATTCTGTTTGATAAAAAAATTGAAAAGAAATTAGTTTTACAAGTACCGGCCTCTGATGCTGTAATCAAAGCACTGTCTTAATTTTCTCTTTTTGCAGTTAGAGCCAAACTTGTTATAATATCAAAGGTATTAAGTGGGGTTTATTATTAACATTAATGTCATCCTGAACTTGTTTCAGGATCTCTTGATTATAGGGGATACTGAATAAATCCAGCGTGACATTGAGGCCTTACTTAATTCTATTTGACTTCTGGATATCTTAAAGACAATTAAAAATACCTTATCTTCAAGGGAATTACGTAAAAAATTACTTTTTACAATATTAGCATTTGTTATTTTTCGAATGGTGTCTCATATTTCTTTACCAGGAATAGATACCAATGCCCTGCGTTTATTATTTGCCAATAATCAATTGCTGGGTTTACTAGATATATTTTCCGGAGGTACTTTAGCTAATTTTTCAATTTTAGCACTGGGTTTAGGACCTTATATTAATGCTTCAATTATTTTTCAACTACTAACAATTGTGATTCCAAAATTAGAGGAGTTATCCAAAGAAGGCGATTGGGGTAGAGAAAAACTTAATCAATATCAGCGTATGGCAGCTGTCCCCTTGGCGGCATTTCAAGCATTTGGAATGATCTCCATTTTACGTGGTCAGACAAATCCTACAATAGTAACTGATACCAGTATATTTTCAATAATTGCCATGGTTATAACAATGATAGCTGGGACAATCTTTTTGATGTGGTTGGGTGAGCTTATTACTGAATATGGAGTAGGTAATGGAATATCTTTGTTAATTTTTGCAGGCATTGTAGCTAGGCTTCCAATTTCCATGTTCCAAACTGCATCAATTGCCGATACCTTAAATTTCATGAATATTATAGTTTTTATTATTATGGCAGTAGCAGTAATTGCAGGCATTGTCATGGTAAATGAGGCAACTCGTAAAATTACAGTTTCTTATGCTCGAAGAATTAGAGGAGGATCTGGAGTTGGTTCAGTACAATCACACATACCACTTCGTGTTAATCAAGCTGGAGTTATTCCAATCATTTTCGCTGTTTCTTTAGTTCTAGTACCTTCTTTTTTAGGTCGATTTTTAATTACCCTAACAAATCCTGGACTGGCTCAATTTGGCAGAACTTTGGATAATGTCTTCAACCCCAACGGTTTAACATATAATATAACCTATTTTTTGATGGTAGTTATCTTTACCTATTTTTATACTGCCGTTACATTTAACCCAGTTAAAATTGCTGACGAAATTAAAAAACAAGGTGGATTTATTCCCGGTATTAGACCAGGTAAACCAACATCAGAGTATCTAAATCGAGTGCTAACTCGGATCACTTTAGCTGGGGCGTTTTTTTTGGGAGCAATTGCAATTTTACCATCGATTGCTAGACAGATTACTGGGATTAATACTTTGGCAGTTGGCGGAACGGGAATATTGATTGTGGTTTCAGTAATTCTCGAAACCAGTAAGGCTTTACAGGCACAACTATCTATGCGAAATTATGATGAGTTTGTGTAATGATAATATATACTCTTGCATAAAAATAATGGATTTATTAAGAATATATAAGCCAAATAGAATAAGAGTAATATTTGTTATGATTGTTACCTTATTATTATTCGGGATATATTTTATATATACTCAAAAACTAGGAATCGACTGTTTAATGGTAAGTTCATTAAATTCTTTTTGTACGGAAAGATCATTACCATTTACAACTGATAAATGTCATACTGAAATCAGAGTGTGTGCTGAAGAATATAATTTAGCATTGGCAAGACAAATTATTGAAATTCTTTTAATACCCTATCTAATAATTCTTATATTGAATTATATTGTTTTAGTGCCAATTTTTAATAAATTAATATGAGTTCAAAATTAAAGTCGGGTCATCTTTGATCTTTGATCTTTGGTTTTTGATTTTACGTCTATGTTTGTCATTCTCTACGGTCCAGAAGGTTCAGGTAAGACCACTCAGGGTAAATTATTATCCGAAAAACTAGGAGTTCCTCAGTTAGTTTCGGGTGATTTGGTACGTAAATACGCCACAGAAGATAAAGGGATCATGGGTGAAATTTGTAATAACGCTCTTAATTTGGGTCACTATGTGGCGGATAGCGAAATGTTTGTGCTGTGGAAAGCGCGCTTAAAAGAGAAAGATGTAGAAAAAGGCTTTGTATTAGATGGTTTTCCTCGCAATATGTCTCAAGCATTATTTTTAGATGAAAAACTAGAAAAATATGGTAAAGAAACATTTATGGTGATTTTTCTAAATCT
>Ga0100390_10004679_pt1 | contig 11787 bp, 12 predicted proteins | sample CryGeymeta201514_FD_81540 | JGI IMG/M metagenome (GOLD analysis project Ga0100390, IMG submission 81540) | Groundwater microbial communities from Crystal Geyser aquifers in Utah, USA - Crystal Geyser metaG 2015-14 | ecosystem: Environmental > Aquatic > Deep subsurface > Groundwater | place... | reverse complement strand
GGAGAACTACTTCATCGGAATTTTCCAGAGAGAAGCGATTGTCAGAATTGTCGAAAACGACTTCGAGAAAGGCATTCACGGCAGCACTCCCGGCTCCCTCGTGCAGCAAGGCTTGTCGTTCTTCCTGCAAAAAATGGTGTGTGGGCGGTGGTGATTGAGAGTTGAGAGTGGGTGGGTGAAATTAGTTACACGAGAAATTGGTTAGAACAATCATGGTCAGGTCATTTGAAAAAAATTCACACAAACACAGACATCTCACGCCGGCTTGCAACTACTGTACGGTACCGTACGGTGCCGTAGTACTGTAAGATCACAGCAATTACAAAACGTAACTATAATTTTTCTCTTTTTTTCTTTCTTTCTTCTCTATTCTTACCTGCCGTAAATTATAAAAACGCGGACTCAGCAAGACAAATTGGATAGCATCAAAGAGGTTGGATTTGCCACTCCCATTCCGTCCAACAACACAGTTGGTACCAGGAGAAAATGGATGAATCTCCGGTTGTTGTTGAAATGATCGGAAATTAAAGATGGTTATCTGTTTGATATGCATCTTTTAAAGATTGTGATAGTAGTGTTAAGTAGTTGTTGTACGATATGTTGAGTTTCACTTTGTTGTTGTATTGCTATACCAATGTTGTTGTCGTGTGAGTGAAGTTCTAAGATTGTTGTGCTGTGTGTTTGCAATTTGCAAATGAAGGAAATGGTAATTATTACTACTTGTTGTTTGTGACAAAGCAATGATCGAGCGTAGTAAGGCTTTTTGCGCACACGTAAAACATCATGCTGTACGGTAAAGGTCGGCGGGAGATTTTGACGCTGCGCCGGATCCCTGCAGAGCGTGGCGAGAGTGAAATCTGGTCATAAAAAATGTGAGTCACACATTGTGCTGCTTTTTTCGAGAAATCCGTGGAGTAGATGACTAGACTACTGTACTACTCCGAGTACATTATGCACCGCAGTACTCTTGGAATGCAACTGCTCAGAGTGCGCAACCGAAGTCCATGTCATAGTAATGGTTGGCGTATATTATTTCTTTGTTATAAAAAATGCAGTTGAAACATATTATTGTTGCAGGCACTCTTCCTCCTAGACATGCACGCATCCTGCTCAAAACATCCACCATATTATTATCTTGTCGATTCATCGGAACATGACAACGATAAATGATAGGGACATACTAAAAGGATAACGACGAGTGAATCACAATTTTCGCTGCTTCGAGATAATCCACAAAGGACAGGACTGTCAGGAAACAAAATAAATGGACATTCTGCCAGTCGAGAATCAATCCGCTTCCCTTTTGGATGTACCAGGAACAAACCAGAAAGAGTATCATCAAATCAATGCCTCCTCTTAGAAGCAAGCCGTGCAACATTCGGGAACATTGCAAGCAACCTCCGGAGAACTTCCAAGACAGTCTACCCAAAGATCTTCGAGTCTGCCCGATGTTCGTAAATTGCAAATAGATTTCGGCATATTGCCTTCCAACCGAGTATTGTCCAAAAGAAATTCGTTCAACTCACCCAGTTGACCAGGATTAATGTCAGGAATCGTACCGGTAAGTGAATTTGAACTCAAAAATAAATCACGAAGGGAAGAGGCATTGCCGTAGTTGCTAGGAATTTCGCCTGTGAAGGAATTGTTGTTCAGGTAAAGGTTGGTCAAGGTAGGAATTTCAAAAAACGAACCGGGGATGGTCCCGCTCAATTGGTTGTTACTAAGATCCGTAAAATTCAGTCTAGTAAAGGTTTCAAAGCCGTCTCGTAATGTGCCCGTAAGTTCATTGTTGTTCAAGAGGAGTGCCTCTGTGGTGATGATGATGTTAGGGTGTTGTATGGTATAGGCGAGAACATAAATAAATGATGTGTGAGTCAAAAATAAATGAAATATATTGTCGAGCAGTTGAACGTTAACGCGATCCACAAAGGCGCTCACCCAAATTGGACAGTCGCAAAATTGTAGGCGGCAAAGGGCCACTGATCGTATTATTTAGGAGCCACAATTGTTTCAATTGTACCACATTCCCAATGTTGGAGGGTATTGTGCCTGACAATAAGAACAAGAAAATTGTGTTGAGAACATTGCCAATATCATATGAAATTTGTTGACTTTCGTTGCAGGCATGCCGCGTACCGGTAAGACGATTAAAGTCCAATCGAAGAAGAGTCAGGTCAGTGTTCTCGAGAAGCTCGGGAGGGATCGATCCAGCAAAATTGTTGCGGAAGAGCTGTAGCTCCTTCAGACTCATCGCTCCCATTTCGGATGGAAGTACACCTGCCAATGCGTTGGCATAAGCGTAAAAAGTTTCTGAATAATAAAGAAATGCGGTAAGAGAACAAATTAGATGGAATGTTGTCTTTCAAGTCAAAATTATGCAGCAAAACCATCATGAGTTTGCATTTCACGTACCGAGTTTTGTCAGGGTGCCAATTGTCGCAGGCAGTTCACCTGCAAAACGATTCTCTGCCATCCAGAGGTTGACAAGATTGGAAAGTAATCCAATTTCCTCGGGAATAGTTCCCGAAAAGAAATTGCTGCTAATTTTGAACGACTCTAAACTCAGAGCACCATTCACGATATCATTGAAAACTTGTCCTTGCAGCAAATTACGTTCAATGTCGAATTCTTTCAAGTTGACAAGCGCTTCAAAAATGGGGGGAACAACCTCTTCTAAACTATTGTCCGAGAAGTTCAAAACTTCCAGCCCAGTAAGGGCCTTGATTTCTTTTGGCAAAGCTCCGACAAGATTGTTGTTTTCTTTAGATTCAGTAAGTGAGTGAGTGAAGAAGAGGAAGAAAAAATGAGCGTTACGTCACAATACGAAAACTAATGTCGGCAACAAAACACCAAAATCGGTACATTCGATCGTACCAAGAATGACACTTGAGACTGTGTTGGTGTCGTCACACTGAATTCCAAACCACGTGCACTCGTCATCACCTGATATCCACCCTGAATTGTCTAGCCAATTGGGACCATCTGTGGCATAAAACAAAACCGATAGCGAAAAGCGTTGAAGAAACTTGGATGTCTCGCATGGATTGAGTTGCAAGGGATCGGATAGCCAGATCCATCGAAAGGCTTGGCCAGGGGGGATTGTAGGATTGTCCAATTCATTCGGGTCCGTCAAATCGAATAGGACAAAGAAAATTGCATCCGTGCGATCCAGTGCTTCGCATCCAGGTAGACTGGTAGTAGGAACTGAGTCACCACCATCGGTGGTGGGAGCACTAGTGCTTGAAACAGGAGTCGCAGTGGGCATGACAATTTCTGGGACAGTATTGGGGACAGTGGGACTTGACGTGGTTGCAACGTCTCCGTCGTCGATGCCAACCGTAGGAACATTGACAGGTTCTCCTGTGCCGGTATCAACTGTAGTGGGAGACAGTGTTTCTGGAACGGCAGAATCTGTGCTGGTTGGTGCATCGGTGATTTCTTCGGGCATGTTGGTCATTACTACTGTAGGATTACTGGTTGGTGATAATGTTTCGTCGCTGCCGTTGGAGGGCATATTATTATCACCATCGGCCATTGTCGGATTCAAGGTAACCGCCTCTGGTGTCGTGGAGGGCTGGTTGGTTTCATTGTTTTCGCCAATGGTTGGTCTCGAGGGAGGAGCCACTGGTGCCGAGGAGGGCTGGTTGGTGTCACCAGTTTCACCCATGGTCGGACTTGAAGGAGTAATCACGGGTGTCATGGAAGGCTGGTTAGTATCACCACCATTACTCATGGTCGGACTTGAGGGAACCACCACTGGCGCTGTAGAAGGCTGGTTGCCATCACCACTGCCCATGGTCGGAACCGAGGGAGCCTCCACAGGTACCACAGTGGGCTGGAAATCATCATTGCCCGAGGTGGGGGTCTTGGTATTATTACCCATACTTGGTGGTACCGTTTCGGCTGTAGGTACGGTAGGTGTCAAGGGGACGGTAGGTGTCGATGGCATATTGACCGAGGGTGTAGCATCCGGGGTGGGGCCACTTGGATACGACATGGAGAGACTCATGGCTTCCCAATCATTATAGATTGAATCATCCTCGTAAAAATTACTTGATTTTTTTTTGGATTTAGAAGACATCATTCCTTTGCTGCCGCTTGGAGAATAGTACATGGACATGCTCATTGGCATCCCACCACCACCATGACCGTAGCTCATTACCTTTGTGGGCATACTACCACCTTCTTCCATCATTAGATCTCTCCATAAGATAGATGTCATGTCTTCCTCGTCCAAATCCAACAATAATTCAGGCATGGGTTCGAAAAACCGTGTTTTCATTTGCTTTGGCTGTTTGTGTTGCTTGGTATAGTGCCGCGGCTCAGCAGCAGCAGCAGCAGTAGTAGTCTGGATGGGAGTCGAAATGGTACGTCCCCACGAATCGGTGCTGTCTTTTAGAGAGGCTACGTAGTTCGTGTTCGTAGTAGACTTCGATATAGCGGAAGAGGTGACTGGAGGATCCTCGTGGTCGACAATGGTGAGAAAACTTCTCTTGCGTCGTAAATTCACGGCACTGACAACACTCAGGTTCGTCGCAAAAACCAGAAAGAACACAAAGGACGCTTCAAGGCAGAGATGGCGATGTAAGGACAACATCATTGTTTGGTAGGTATGGATTTTCGTTTCTCAGAACTTAATTTTAAATTGTATCTTTTGAACGTTCTAGTAGTATTTCTCTTGTCGCTTCCTCTCTTTCTCGAACACACACACACACACATTGCCTTTCAACTTTCAACATGGCTTCCTCGATTTCTCGATTTGAATGATTTTGTTCGGATTTTTGGAGGGAGGTTGAATCACCCGGCGATTCTTACTTTATCAATTCATGGAAAGCCTGCCATGCTATTTTTAAAATTCAATATACGATGTTGTACTATCCGAAAGTTGCATCTGTTGGTAAAAGGTTAACAATACAACATGTGAGTGCAGTCTTTATAACACAAACCCTCGAGGAGAACGGTCACCAACGACCTCAACATACCAAACGTAGTAGATGAAGAATACTACTACTATCTACGTACTTCTCTATTTGGAAATATGAGGAAACGAGAAGAGTCCATTAGATATTCAGTAGAGTACACGAGTACGGGCCGTGTAGTCTAGTCTATCTACTCAACAGTAATGTTGTAGTCTAGTCTAATTCAATATTAAAGATCTTTCAAGTTGGTCATGTGTCGAAACTGGATGTTGAATCCTTACAAAGGATTGATCGAGAGTAGACTGGCTGGACAAAAATGAGATGGCAGACCGTTGTTGTGTGTTACCAGTATGTCTTTGATAAGTGTCGATTGTTGCCGTACAAGCCATTACCACCTCTTCTTCTCGGGTCGATCGTCAATCTTCTTCCTTGGAGCAGAGAGGTGGTTTGGTATCGCATTTATCATTTATCATCGATGACGATTTAGACGAGGAAGAACGATGATGAGATTGAGAATGAAAATTCCTGTAAAACTATCCTATCCAACGACACAAGTGGAAGCAAGCCCAATTCCTAGCTCTTTAATCGATGTCCTCTCCAACCACACCGTAGACTGTAGACTGCGTCCAAGCTTGTGTCCTTGGAAACTTTTTTACCAAATCGAGAATATATCCTTCAGAAAATCACTGTTGCGTGCGGTGCGCAGTTTGCATGGCGCAGTCATAATAACAACTTATAGAGCGCTTTTCAGCGGTACTAGAAAACTTACAAACAGCCAACAATATTATCACACGAAGAAGGCATCAGTTATTGTGAGAAGGACAGGCAAAGGATCAAACTCAATTTCTGGACGGAGACTATGGGCCCACTTGTTCTTGCTGATTCTCCAATGACCGCTATCATTGCAGAGCTCTATTTTGCTCTAGGGCGAAACACAAAGGTCATTCTGACCCGCCAAGACACACACGCACACACACAGACGGAATTGGGCGTCCAAACAAAAGCAGAAATCACGGTTGCAGTAGCCTGACAGGTTTTGTTTGTTATTGTTCGGACGAGGACACTCCAGATTCCTTTTTGATAGCTGCATACTGTGCAAAATCGACTAGCACCGTTGGCAGCAGCTATTTGGCGAGGCTGACTTTGAGTTGTTGGTGCTTTGCATACGACAAATAAAATGCGAACATCCATACTCTTATGCGTGGTGACTTTTCTGTTGGATATGAATCTGTTTTCTAGGCATGATGCTACCAACGGACATCGTCTTCCTCTGGATGACGAAGCTGCACCACAAGCATTGTCTATTAAATATATCAAAACATTGTGTTGAAACGTCCGCGGACTCATGAGAGAGTATAGGATATGTTTATAGAATCGTTGCTGAATTTGTGCTCATAATTCTTCCTGAGACACGATATCTGCCGTTCTTTGTAAAAAAGCAGGATTTGCAACATGCATTACGTGCATAGAATAAAAGCGCGACTGCACAGGCTTCTAACTCGAAAATACTTCAGTTGAAAACGCAAGAAAAGCGAGAACACAATGATCAGAAATGGTTGAAAACACATCGACCGGGGATAAGTAGTAAGTAATATTATTCTCTCAGCGTCTAACTAAACATTTGTGCATTGCTTCGTCTAAGTCGTCCATACTGAATATGACTCTGGCGCATATATTATTCAGTTGAATTTGATGATTGAATTCGCACAGATAGTATGCTATACAAACGCAGTCTCTATGCGATCAACAAAGATGTATAGTATGTGATTTATGCGCAAACCGTGTCTCAAAGCAAGTCTTATTCTAAAACTTATTGTGTCAGGGAGAAGAAAGTCAACAGCTCCAAAGACTGTGAATCATTGTGCAGAGCTCAGGTATTTACTCCTTTTTTCCAGTAGCAGTCTCCCAGGCTTTTGCGAGTTGCTTAGGGGAAGCCTCAAGGAAAGCATCGTATCCCATGGCACCAATCAACTTGTCCATAGCACCAGCCTTGTCACTGATGTTGTTGTCTGCGGCGAATTGATCAATCTTGAAAGAAGCAGCTTCCTTTGTGAAGGCCTTGAGGGTTTCTTCAGCTTTGCTCATATCCAAGGACACGGTGGAGACAGCCTCCGAGAACCAAGGCTCGTCACCACCATCAGGGGCGCCGGCATATGAGCTCTGGCCAACAGGGGAAGTTCCGGGGACTCTCCAGTCGTTTGGAGAGACGGCTCCAAATGTTCCCTGGCCACCGTCGCCGTAGCTCTGGGCCACATAGTCATTCTTCATACCGTAGTCAAGGTCGAACTCGGCCATGCTGACAGAAGTGGCTAAATAGTGAGAGAAGTGTCCAACGAAAAGGAAAAGGTTAGATCAGACGAAGAAGTAACAGTTGGAAGAATGGTAGATCGCTGGCTTCTACACCACGAGTCCTGCCTTCAAGCAATGCACTAATCAATAATCATCCCGCATTTTGGTGGCTAAAACTGCTCCTTTGTATACTAAAGTACCATTGTAACAGGCTGATTGTGGTGCGCGGGCTCCACTCCCTTCTTCAATCCATTAACCTTCGCTCACGTTTACTTCTATACTTTTACGTACATCGGGTGCCAGCAGGGGCAGGGGCAAAAGCCGCAACAGTAGTTGCGGTCAAGACAAAAACAGCGGCGATCTTCATTGTTGTTGTAGTTGACGTTTAAATAGATGAAAATAATTAACAAAAGCGACGATGGTGAAGGTTCACTCTAGTACCTGGTAGTGGCTAGTCTAGTAGTAGCAACAGCCAACAGCAGGTTTATCTGTGCGTGCGAAAGAGCATGATGGTTTGATTGGGCAGAGAGCGACATTGAAGAGAGTTGAAGCAAAGGATCGTCGCTTTCGTCATGATAGGGACTGGGACAAGATTGGGGTTATCGCTATCTCAAAATTTAGAGTTACCAACAGACATGTCGTGTTCAGCATGTGTTCAGTTTTGAATTGTTTTTTACCTTCTATCCTGCTCACCGACTAGTAATAGTTACAGTTCTAAGTACTTGTAGCTAACAGCAAAGCAGCTTGACCTTGCTGTGAATCCGTATGCAAACAAAATTCTATAACAGCACTAAGCTTGACAAAATAGCCGATCAAATAATAAGCGGGTGGTCCTTTCAAGCTGTCTTGTTGAAAAAGAAAGAAAGCAATCCATGACCGAGACTTTTCCGTGTTGAAAGCCACTGCTACCGTACTAGCTGAGAATCAATACATCGCCATTCTCACCAGAGAGGAAGAACAACCTTCATTTTGGCTAGTTCCATCCAATCTGGGTCATTCAGGCGGCGAAAAACTCCAGCAATGATCACTCAATCCTACGGCGACTTCCAAGAAAGGGGTACTCTTGAATCGTCACCAAGGCCGGGAGACAGTACAAATTCTCACAGTCAGAAGAAACAATTTTTAATCATCTCTCACACATTCCAACGCAAAGCAAACATTTTCTTCTAATAATCTTCGTCATCAGACTCTGTACGGCCATGAATCTCGTGATAAATGTTGTCGTATTTGGCTTTGACTTTCCACGTACAGCTCCCGTTGTTGCACATCGACGGAAGTAAATTATTGTTAGGTGATTTTTCTTCATCCGACGACAACGTCCAGATGTCTTCCGAGGTGGATGTTCCATCGGTCGAGCTTCTTTCGGCATCTGAGCCTGGATGTGACGATGCCTTCGACGAAGACGCTCGGGGTTGGTTCAAACGTTCGGTTTCTTTTCGAGCTAAATCCTGTGCTTTCTTGAGAGACCACTGACCAAAGGGTTCCCATCCTTTGCGTTCTCCATGTTTCTCGATGATGGCTTTTCGGATATCGGAGTGGCACTTGCAACCGTACATTCGATTGACGACCACCTGCATCTTGGGTCGTTGTCGTGCAGCACTGCTGGAATCTTCGTAATCATCATTACCATCATCGTCATCTCTGCCTTCTTGTTCCTGATGAGCAATGCTAAAGCTAAAGGGTGAATACTTCTTCTTGCACACGGGAATGCCAATCGTTTCGCGGCCACCCCAGCTTCGAAAATCTTCGCCCCAGAATTCGTTCACAGCTTGAATAGCTCTGCCTTGGAGTGTATCATGCGCCGCCGATCGAATGAACATGGATCCACCGTAGAGTTCCCCTCCGTTGAGTGGATAGCCGCATACGAAACCCAAAGGTACCCTGTATATCCGTGGTTGTCAAGTCAAAATAATAAATAATTAATGTACAGAATCAATCATTAAAACATGATTCGGTGAGTGAAGGGTAGAAAAAAATAGAGTGATGGTGATGGCAATAGCAGACTCCTCAAATTGAGTCCCAGTCGTGCGAATGAAATACGAAGCTTTGGCAGCAAAAAGCGAATGTGCGCTTCTTCACGTCATTTAGTACTGAAAGCTACGTGGAAGCTACGCAAGAAACACGACAGCAACGGCAATCAAGATAGGAGAAAAAGGAGCTCAGTTAACAGTAACCTCTGATGTCCCTGTCCCTCTGGTCCATCCATCATCCATCCCATCTTACTTAAACCAGGCAAAAATATAACACGAAAAGAAATGAATGCAAGCTTACCTCTTTGGAATAGCGGATGCGGCAACCATGGATCAGTCGGAGGGCAGAATGCCGTAGTCACTATGAGGAGAGAGGAGAGTAGTGAATAGCACAAAATGATTATAATTTGGGTAAGATGAAAAATGAATCATCCAAGAAAGAGCAGGTCAAAAACAGGTAGTGACTCAACAGCCGTAATCTAAACTACCGCGGAAAACACGGCAGAAATTTGTGCTAGCATTATCGAGCGGAGCGAGGCGCACAAAGAGGCACTCCATAAATTATTCTGTAAATAATTGGAACTTACTCTCCGTAGATTTTGTGTTCGTCTTCCCGAATATTTTCTTTGCGCTTGGATCGACGAAGTTTACCTCCCTCTAACAGGGACTCCATGACTGCAGCTTTGCGTTTCGATCGTCGTTTGACCATTGTCTAAGGAATAAATTATGAACTAATGTTATGTTGAGTGAGAAAAGTATGATGGCAGGAAAAAAGCAATGATGAGGAAAGAAATAAGAAATAGCAGGTAGTAGTCTAGTGTAGCAGTGTAGTACCGTAGTACGTTTGGAACGAGATTTAGAAGATGATGATGGAAGGAGCTTTTTTGCCAAATTCTCTGTCTGGCGTTCGCGCTCTCGATCAGCAAATCAGATGTGATGTTTTGACCGCAGTGCGCATGCGAACAACTTAACGTCCAAACTGGGCATCAGAATTCGAATCTTTCATTAGGGTTAATCTTTATGAAGAACTACTCGTGATTCGGACTCACAACGAGTCTTGGTATGATATTTTCAAGAAACCAAATCTTGATATTTCGAGCCGTTGAGACTTGTTAAGCTCTCTGCCACAAAATTTATGTGATCGTGTTGGATGCATTTCCATGCAAGAGAACAAATTTGGCTCTCGTGTGCCGATATCCATCTAACAAGCGAGTGGACCAACTATGGAGACATAGCTTTCATTTCAACAAGATTCAAAGTGAAACGGAATCTTCCGCACAACTACTACTACAGATTTACAAGAAACGAATAAACGATCGATTCATCAAGATGAGATCAACGACAAGAGCAACAACAACAGTGAACGCGTCCTCATCGTTGTCTCCGGTGCAGTGGTGGCGGCACATTGCTTTAGTAGTTACAGTTCTATCGCCCGCCATTGTTTTCGCCGATGACAATACAGTGGGATTGCTTCGACGAAAGCGAATCACGACAGATGTGAAATCTGCAGGTGATTTCTTTTCCCAAAACAGAAAAAACAAAAATGAGAACAACAAACACGACGAAAAAGATGTTCTTTGGGAGGAAGAGGCAGCTGAAGCCGAAATCAATGCAGAGCGGATTCTTCAGAATTACTTGTACATGAGTTTGTCCACTCCCCCACCCACTTTGGGACCGCCTGGGTTTTGTCTAGAGGGAGGAGTGACACGTGAGAAGTACTTTTTGAGCACACTGTCGCCTATTACAGACGAAGATCTTCTCCTTGATACGAATTCACCTCAGGGACAGGCCTTTGATTGGATCGTTAATAAGGATCCTGTCTTTCAGCCGGATCCTTGCCAATATCCAACCACAACTCAGAGATACGGTCTCTTGACTCTTTATTTTGCGACAAATGGAGCTCAATGGACCAATAGTTCGGGATGGTTGGGAGATTCCTCCGAATGCACATGGGCTGGAGTTGTGTGCACTGGAGAGACCAATGATAGACGCCGTCAGCTTCAAAAATCGACTGGAGTAGTATACAAATTGAATCTTCGTAAGTACCTTCAACTGTCTGAATCAATCGAGAAAGACTACCTTTGATCGCAGCAAACACCGTACACTCTCCTGATTTTTACTCACACCAAGAACGATGCACTCTTTCATTTCTAATACTGATACTGCAACAGCCTTTAACAACCTGGTGGGAACCATTCCTGAAGAAATTGTCGCTCTCCCACTGTTGGAGAACTTAAATGTGTTTGCCAATTCTATCACAGGAGGGCTTCCAACTTCTCTCGGTACATTGACGCGTCTCATCTTTTTGGACGTGGAACGTAACTTGCTATCGGGTCCATTGATTGCCAATAGTCTTGTGCCTTTGCAAAAGCTTCAGGCCTTGCGATTGTCCCGCAATGAGTTCACTGGAAGTATACCAACAATTATTGGAAAATGGGTAGACTTGGAACAATTCTGGATAAGTAACAACAGGGTAGTCGGAACCATCCCTACTGAGATTGGAAACTTGAAAAAATTGAAGACGTCCTTCCTTTACGACAACAGTCTCGAAGGCAATATCCCCTCTCAAATGGGTGCGTTGACAGAAATGTCAATCCTTCGTCTTGATG
>Ga0100390_10004677_pt1 | contig 11793 bp, 9 predicted proteins | sample CryGeymeta201514_FD_81540 | JGI IMG/M metagenome (GOLD analysis project Ga0100390, IMG submission 81540) | Groundwater microbial communities from Crystal Geyser aquifers in Utah, USA - Crystal Geyser metaG 2015-14 | ecosystem: Environmental > Aquatic > Deep subsurface > Groundwater | place: USA... | reverse complement strand
TTCTGTATTGCGGTGACTCGCTTTGCGTAATACATGTTGAGCATGCAAACATTGGTACTGCGCATCCCCGACGACTTGGCCCGTGAGCTTGAGGCTGAAGCGGAGAGGTCCTGCCTGACGAAATCGGAGGTGGTGCGCAGGCGGTTGATCGCGGCGGGCTCGCAGACACAGAACATGGCCACCGGATTTGAGCTCATTGAAGATTTGATCGGCACTGTAGAGGGTGGCCCGGCCGACATGAGCACGCGGAAGAAGGAATTCCTGAAAACGACCGGCTATGGCAAAGCTCGTCATCGTTGATGCGTCCTTCCTCGTCGCTCTCTGGCGGAAGAACGATCAGAACCACCCTTGGGCTGTCCAACAAGCACGCCTTCATCCGCCGCCGTGGATCACCTGCGAGTCCGTTCTTTCCGAGGCGGATCATCTTCTCGCTCCCGATGGCTGCGCGACCCTCCGCCTTGCGTGTCGACGCGGAGCCCTCCGGATTTCCCCGCTCCATGACGATGCCTTCGTTCCGGTCCTAGATCTCCTGGACAAGTATGCCGATGTCCCGATGAGCATCGCCGACGCCTGTTTGGTCCGTCTCACAGAAGTCCTGCCCGACCCGCTCCTTCTCACCACCGACTCCGACTTTAAGATCTACCGCCGCCTCGGTCGTCGGGTGATTCCTGCCGGCATGCCCTGAAGCTGGGGATGGTGTGTCAATGCGGGGTGCGGGACCTTCACTTAACAAAAGTTTGATGTTTTGGCCGGGATCGTGCGTTATCCCTTTATCGATGCCGGACGGGAAAGCAGAGATCGCCTATTGTCACGCTTGCGGAAGTCCGATGGACGTTTCGGAGGTGGGGCCGTTCACGAAGGTTGAGTGTCCGGCTTGCAGGAAGCATACGCGGGTGAAGCGGGAGTTTGGGCCTTATACGCTCATGCGTCGGCATGCGATCGGCGGCATGAGCATGGTTTTCGTGGCTCAGGACAACACGCTGCACCGCGAGGTGGTGCTGAAGATTCTGAGTGAGGAGTTTTCGGCGGATGAAAAGCGGATCGCTGCATTCGAGGAAGAGGCTCGGATTACTGCGGCGATCGGGCACCCGCATGTGGTCCGGGTGTTTACGACGGGTCGGGCATTTGGTCGGTTTTTCATCGCGATGGAGTTTGTCCAGGGCGGGCACTACGAGCATCACATCCGCGAAAAGGGATCGATCCCTGAGGCGGAGGCGCTGCCGCTGATGATTGAGGTGGCGGAGGGGCTGAATGCGGCGCATGCGGCGGGACTGATTCACCGCGACATCAAGCCGGGGAACATCCTGCTCGATAGTCATGGGAAGGCGAAGATCGTGGACTTTGGTCTGGCGCTGCTGACGCATGGAGGCACGGCGCAGGCGGAGGAGATCTGGGCGACGCCATACTACGTGCCGCCGGAGACGATCGAGGGACTGCCGGAGGATTTCAGGTCGGATGTGTATGCCTTCGGAGCGACCTTTCATCATGCGCTGGCGGGGAAGCCACCGTGCAATGAGGAGTCGATGGATACGAACCGGCTGCGCAAGGCGAAGCAAAATATCCCGCGTCTGGCGAGTGTGGCTCCGCGCCTGAGTGCGGCGACTTGTGCGGTGGTGGATCGCTGCATGGCCTACAGGCCGGAAAAGCGTTTTACGTCCTATGAGGAGTTGATTGCGGCATTGCGGACGGCTCAGAAACAGCTCGGGTCCGTGCCGCCGGTGCCTCCAATGATGGTGCATCCAAGGGTGGGGAGTCGGAAGCGAGGTGGGTCGAGTATCGGGGAGAAGGCGGGTCTGGCGTTCGCGGGTTTTTTGGTGCTGGTGATCGGTGCGTTTGCCTGGAAATGGCTCAGCGATGGGAAGGAAGAAGGGGTGAGCGGCGGCAAGGAAGTCGTGATTTCTCCTGATTCGGCTCCTTCGAAGGATGGAGCTGGCGGGATCAGGGTGGCGAGTGCCTACCGTGAGGCGAGGGAGTCACTCAGCAGGGGCGACTACGAGAAAGCTCGCGTGCTTTTCGGTGAAGTCCGGGATGATCCGGATGTTCTGGAGCCGACGGGTTCTTGGGCGGCGTGCGAAGCGGTGGCGGCCAGCTTTCTGGAAGGTCGCTCGGAGCAGGCGCGTGGAGATGCGAGGCGGGCGCTGGATCACTTGCGCGGGGCGAAGGATCTGCCTGCTGGGATTGCGAAGATTTTGGAGAACGTTTTGGCTCGGCTTTCAAAACCCCAGCCGATCAAGCCGGGGAAATTGGATGAAGCAGCGGGATCACAATATCTGGGCTGGTTGCTCGGTGGCTTGAAGAATTGGGAACAGGGAATGCCTGATGAGGCATTGCCCTATTTCGAAGCTCTGGCCGAGGCTCCGATCAAGGGAAACAACGCATGGATGGCTCCGTATTCGAAGCTCGCGGGTGATTATTTGGCGGACTACGCGCGGTTGAAAGAAGCCGAGCCGAAGAACTTCAATTTGAGCAAGGCGGATGCGCAGGGGTTGATTCATGAACTTGATGCCTTGTACGCGACGCTCAAGACCAAGGGGCGCGCCCGGTTCAATGTGCGCTCGTGGCAGTTGGAGTTGGAGAAGGGTTTGCATGGTTCATTGGGAGCACCGGTGGTGGCGAATCGAGGCGGAGACTCCGCTTTTCCGCAGAGAGTGATGGAGGATCTGTCTGCCTGTCGTTTTGAAAAAGCAGTCGGAACGCTGAAGGCATGGCGACCGGCCGATGAGGATCAAGAGAACCGGCGCGATGCGATGCTGACGCTTGCGGAGGCGGCGACGACTTTTCTAGCCGAGCTGGGGGAGCGGGCTGAAGGTAGGGAAGACATCGAGCTGGTGAGCCGTGATGGTCGGACGTTTGAGGGGATTTTGAGAGGCGATGTTGCGAGGCCATTACTGAAGGCATCACAAGGAGAAGTCTCGGTTCCTTGGAGTGAAATTGAGCCGGATAGCTTGATCGCCCTGCATCGCGAGTTGTCGCAGGACGAGGACAGCGAAATCGATAGGCTCCGTCGTCATGAAGAGGCGATCGCCTTCGATCTGCTTGCCGGTGATCGCGATCGGGGGATGGAGGCTGGCGCGCGGTTGGCGGGGGTCTCGGAGCCCTTTGGGCGGCGCTGGACGGCGGTGCTGCCGGCTCTGGACCCTTGATTTGAAAAGAATCTGCCGGATTTCGGGTGCGGGCTTGCCAGTGTGGGGCGGGATTTCTTAAGAAATCTGAAGCAATCCCCATGGCCGCTAACTACACCGAAGCAGACATCAAGTCCCTCGATTGGCGTGAACACATCCGGCTCCGGCCTGGCATGTATATCGGCAAGCTTGGCGACGGTTCCTCACAGGACGACGGCCTCTACATCCTGCTCAAGGAGGTGATCGATAACTCGATTGACGAGCACATCATGGGCTACGGAAAGGAGATCCGCATCGACATCGATGAGGAGAGCCGGGTCGAGGTGCGCGACTACGGTCGCGGGATTCCCCTGGGTAAACTTTTTGACTGCGCGGCGCAGATCAATACCGGGGCGAAATACGACAGCGAGGCCTTCAAGAAATCGGTCGGTCTGAACGGTGTCGGTATCAAGGCGGTGAACGCGCTTTCAGGGTTTTTCGAGATCCAGGCGTGGCGTGATGGTCAGACGAAAGCGATTGAGTTTTCGAAGGGCGAAGTCGTCGAGGAAATGAAGACTCCGCGTAAGGAGGAGGAAACTCCAGGGACGCGGCTTGCTTTTGATCTCGACCGCACGATTTTCCCGGCGAAGGCGAAGTACAAGGACTCGATCGTCGAGCGGATGTGCCGCTACTACAGTTACCTGAATCCGGGGCTGACGCTGGTTTTCAATGGCAAGAAGTTCAAGTCGAAGAACGGTCTGTTAGATTTACTCGAGGAAGAAGTCGAGGGAGAGATGCTCTATAAGCCGATCCACTTGGTTGGGAAGGATATCGAGATCGCCTTCACGCACACGCCCGAGAGTGGCGAGGAATACTATACTTTCGTCAACGGCCAGAACACGACCCAGGGAGGCACGCACATGGCGGCATTCCGCGAGGCTTTGGTCAATGTGGTGCGCAGCTTTTACAAGAAGCAATATGATCCGAGCGACATCCGTGCGGGAATCGAGGCGGCGATTTGTGTGAGAATCGAGGAGCCAATTTTCGAATCGCAGACGAAAACGAAGTTGGGATCGACGGCAATTTCGCCAAATGGCGAGACCCTGCGGACGTTCATTGGGAATTTCCTCAAGCAGCATCTCGACAACTACCTGCACAAGCACCCGCCAGTGGCAGAGGCATTGCAGAAGCGGATCATGGCTGCGGAGCGTGAGCGCAAGGACATGAAGGGCATCAAGAAGATGGCCAGGGACCGTGCACGCCAGGCGAAGGTGCACAACAAGAAGCTGCGTGATTGTCGCGCGCACCTTGGCACCAAGCACAAGCTGGCGAAGGGTAGTACGCTCTTTATTACCGAGGGTGACTCGGCATCGGGTTCGATCACGAAAAGCCGTGATGTGGAAACGCAGGCGGTGTTTTCGTTGCGTGGCAAGCCACTGAATACCTTCGGCCTGGCGAAGAAGGTGGTTTACGAGAACGAAGAGTTCGCGCTCTTGCAGGCGGCGCTGGGAATTGAGGATGGCATTGAAGGTCTGCGCTACAACCGCGTGGTGGTGGCGACGGATGCCGATGTCGACGGCATGCACATCCGTTTGTTGCTGCTGACCTTCTTTTTACAGTTCTTTCCGGAGGTGATTCGCGAGGGCCATCTGCACATTCTTCAGACGCCGCTTTTCCGTGTGCGGAACAAGAAGGAGACGATCTATTGCTACGACGAGCAGGCGAAGGAGAACGCCTTGAAGAAGCTTGGTCGCACGGCGGAGATCACGCGATTCAAGGGCTTGGGTGAAATTTCACCGGACGAGTTCAAATTTATGATCGGAGCTGACATGAGGCTCGACCCGGTGGAGTTCGAGGAGGGGAAGGGCGTGAAGGAATTGCTAGCGTTTTACATGGGCAAGAACACGCCTGACCGTCAGGAGTATATCATCGAGAATCTGCGTGAGGACGTGGATCGGCAGATTGGGGACGCGGCGTAAGAAGGCATGGATTTTCAGAACGGCCAGAATCAGAACGGCCAGAACCATGGAATGACGAGGACGGCGACGCCCCACAGGAGAAGATTCAGAGGCACGCCGACCTTGGCAAAGTCGGAGAAGCGGTAGCCGCCGGCACCGAAGACGTAGGTGTTGGTCTGATAGCCAATGGGAGTCGCGAAACTGGCGCTGGCCCCGAACATGATGGCCACCACGAAGGCGCGCGGATCGACTCCCATTCCGTGACCTATCGAGATCGCGATGGGTGTTAGAAGAATCGCAACGGCATTATTGGTGACGACCTCGGTGAGGATGGACGAGAGCAAGTAGAGGACGGCGAGGACGGCGAGAGGTCCCCATGGCTCCAGGACCCCGGCTGCGGATTCAGCGATCAACCGGGCCGCCCCGGTGTTCTCCATTGCCTGTCCCAGTCCGAGCATGCCGTAGATGATGAATAGGATCGGCCACTCAATGGATCCATAGGCTTCGCGCGAGTCCACGCAGCCGAGTAGCATCACCGCAACCGCACCGACCAAGGCAGCGGAGAGAATAGGGACGCCAAAAGCGGCAAGGATGATCACCAGCAGCATGGCTGAAATCGCCAAGGGCGCTTTCTTTTTTCGGAAGGGGCGTTCGACTTCGTCGTTCAGGATGATGAGGTCAACTTCGGCCGCCGCGAAGCGGTTCAGGTTTTCTTCCGGGCCTTCCACCAGCAGCGTGTCTCCAATCTGGAGGGGAAGTTGGTTGAACTTCTCCGACAAGTTGGAGCCACGCCGATGCAAGGCGGCCACCACGATGCCGTGTTGCTGGCGCAAGCGCAGCGCGACTAGGGTTTGGCCAACCCAATCGGACTGCGGTCCGACCATGACTTCGACGAGTTTGACTTTTCCCTGATGTCCATCGTCACCGCCAAGTTCGAAGGTTAGTTCTCCAGATTCCCGCACGGCTGCCACTCCGCGCGGCGAGGCTTTAAGCACCAGGAGATCGCCTTCCTGCACGGTCATGTTATCGATCGGCGGTCCGACCACGCGCTGTCCGTTGCGGATGACGTCAAAGATTCGGAGGCTGCGATCTTTCCATAGCGAGGAGTCACTCAGGGGTTTGCCGATCATCGGAGACCCGGCTTGGGCCACGGCGGTGGAAAGAAAGTCGCGAGTGTCGTCGGCTCCGAACATGGACGAGATCGTTTCCCGGTTGGGCAGAAGTTTGCGCCCGACGACGAAGAGGTAGGTGACACCCACCAGGCTATAGATCAGGCCGAGCGGGGTGATCTCAAATACGCCGAAGGGAGCCATGCCTTGTTCCTGCGCAACGCCGGAGACGAGAATGTTGGTTGAGGTTCCTACCAGGGTCATCGTACCGCCGAGAATCGCGAGGAAGGAAAGAGGCATGAGAAGACGGGATGCCTTGAGTTCCGCCGAGCGCGCGAAGCTGATCAGGATCGGCAGAAAGACGACCACCACCGGCGTGTTGTTCACGCAGGCGGAAAGCGGCACGACGATCACCGCAAGCAGCGCCAAGGCACGCAACTCGCTTTTGAGGGCGAGGCGCTGGAAGAGGTGGGCGAGCCAGTCGATGACTCCAGTTCGGGTGAGGGCCGCGCTGAGGACGAACATCGCGCCGATGGTGATCGGGGCGCTGTTTTGGAATACGTCGGTGACATCCTTTTTTTCAAGGATGCCAAGGGCGATACAAAGGGCGAAGGCTCCCAGTGCGACGAGGTCGGTGGGGAGCCATTCCTTGACGAATAGAAAAAACGCGGTTCCGAGAATCGCGAATACAGCAATGAGATGAAATGTTTCCATGGTCGTTGATAGGTGAGTCGGGCCGCGTGTCATGCCTTTGGGCACGCGGCGTGGCCGTTGCGAACTCGCCTCCGGTCGACCGGTCAGCGTTCAAAGGATGCAGCGATGGGGAAGCCTCCTCCGGGTGGGAGGTCGGCGAAATCTCAGGGGGAGGTCGGTGGGGGTACTGAGAGGCGGCTCTTTCGCGGAGCATTTGACTCGATGCGTGTTCGCTCCGTGGTTTCGATCTGGGTCACCTTTCCGTCGTGGACCGTGACCACCACCACGCCAAAGCGCAGGGCTTCAACCTTCTGGCGGATCAGCTCCTGCCAGTGCGGGGCTTCCTCAGTGGGATGGTGAGAGTTCATTCCGTTTCAGAGCTTCGGGGTTTGAGGGGCATTCCTACCAACCAGTTGAGGAAGCCATCCTCCGGGGCGGCTGGGTGCTCGGGGCGTTGGCTTTGGTCTGAAACGAGGGCATCGCGGAGCGACTCCTCAGAAAATGGGGGCGCGACACCGTCCCGCTCCATCTTGCGAATGGTGACTCCGACGACATCGGCGAGGGAGTAGCGGTCGAGGATTCCCGAGATGGCGTTGCGCACATCGATCATCAGCATACGAAGGCCACAGTGATCCTCGTCGGGACAGGTGCACTTGGTGTAATCGGTGTCACTGGCACACCCGATGGGAGCGAGACGACCGTCGATGGCTCGGACGACTGAACCCATCTTGATCGACTCCATCGGAAGTGCCAAAAGCACGCCGCCTTGCTTGCCTCGCCGGCTTTCGACGAAAGCCGCCCGCCGGAGCTCAGCCACGATGTTTTCCAGAAATTTGTAGGGCACCTTTTCGCCTTCCGCGAGAAGAGACACCGCCACGACTTCCCGGCCAAATCGCTGAGCGACTCCCAGTCGGATCAAGGTTCTCAAGGCATACTCGCCGCGTTTTGTCAGACGCATGCTGAATCCCTACTTTCTAATACTACACTAATCAAGTAGGAATTTAGTAATGGGAGATTAAAGTCGTTCGTTCCAGTGAAATTCCCCCCGATCAGCGCTCGACGGTGGCTTTCTGATCGAAGGATTCGAGCGTCTCGGTGAGGGTAAAGGCTGCGGGGATCACGAGCAGGATAACGACTGCGGAGGCAAGGGTGCCGACGCCGAGGCTGATGGCCATGGGAACGAGGAAAAGCGCCTGGATGCTGGTTTCGAAGATCATTGGGGCAAGTCCCAGGAAAGTGGTGAGGGCGGTGAGGAGGATCGGTCGGCAACGGCGGGCGGAAGACTCGCGGGTGACTCTTCCGAGTGGCATGCCTTCGGCAATGTAGCGGTTGCGGGTGACAGCGAGGACGAAGCCGCCATTCACCACCATGCCGCAGAGGGCGATCATGCCGAAGATGCTGAAGATCGAAATATCGCTGCCGAGGACGACGTGACCAACGATCGCACCCGCCAGACTGAAGGGGATGGTAAGCAGGATGATGAAGGCTTGGAGGTAGCTGCGAAGGAGCGCCGCCATGATGGCGTAGACGGCGAAGATCGCGGCAAGGAGGCCCCATCCGAGGCGTTGCATGGCATCGCGTTGTTCGCGTTGCTCTCCTTCGAAGCTGTAGGTGAGGCCGGGATAGCGTTCGAGGATCTCGGGGAGTTCCCGGGCTTCTAGGGATGAGAGGACTTTGTTGCCGGTGGTGACTCCGGCGGTGACGTTGGCGGTAATGCCGATGACCCGGCCGCCATCGACGCGTTCGATGCGCAAGGGCGATTTGGCGCGGATGATTTTGGAGGCTTCACCGAGCGGAATTTCGCCGCCGCCGGGGGTGAGGAGGATGAGTTCTTCGAGCGAGCGCTCGGAGCGGCGTTCCGATTCCGGGGTGCGGACCATGACGCGGATTTCTTCGCGACCACGGGGTTGGCGGAGGGCTTCTGCCCCGAAGAACGAATTGCGGATTCGCTCGCCGAGGCCTTCGGCGGTGAGTCCGAGCGCGCGACCTTCCGGGGTGAGTTCGAATTGGAGTTCGGGAGTCTCTCGCCCGGAGCCTTTGCGCACGTCGGTCACGCCGGGGTAGCTGCCGACGGTTGTCGCGACTTCGTCGGCCGCCTGGCGAAGGGTGTCGAGGTCGGGGTGGGCGAGTTCGATGTCGATTTCGGCCTCGCCTCCGGGGCCGACGAGGTAATCGAAGAAGATCGATTCGAGGTCGGGAATTTCGGGAAGTTCATCACGCCAGAGGTCGGCGAATTCACGGCCGGTGATCTTTCGTTGGCTCTGGGGAACGAGGGTGACGGCGACTTCGCCGAGGTTCGGTCCCTTGTCGCCAAGCTCGACGGCGATGCTGGTGGTGAGCTCGCCTTCGTTGGCTTTTTCGAGGGCGCGCTTGGCGGCGGCGTCGACCAGCCAGCAGACTTCGCGGGTCCGCTCGACCGGGGTTCCGGCGGGCATCGCGATTTCTGCCTGGATGAAATCCGCTTCGATCTGGGGGCTGAATTTGAAATCGATGCGGCCACTCCAGACCCACGCGGCGACGATCATCAGGGTGGCGCTGAAGGCGGCGATGGTGATCACCCGATGTTTGATCGCGAAGTCGAGCATTGGTCGGTAGACTCGGTCCATGCCATTCTCGATGCGGTGGCGAAGGCCTGTCTGCACGCGGTCGATTCGGTGAAACCAAGAGTTGGCATTTTCCTTTTTCCCTGCGGCGGCGAGGTGAGCGGGAAGGATGAAGAGGCACTCGATCAGCGAGACGGTGAAGACCGCGATGACGACGGAAGGAAGGACTTCGAAGAACTGGCCGGTTTCGCCCGGAACGAAGAGCAGGGGGAGGAATGCCAGGACATTGGTGGTGACGGCAAACAGGACCGGGGTGGTCATTTCCCTAGCGCCGTGGATGGCGGCGTCGATGCGCGACATGCCCTCGGACATTTTGTGGAAGATGTCCTCGCCCACCACCACTGCGTCATCGACGACGATGCCGAGGGTGACGATGAAGCCGAAGAGCGAGATCATGTTGATCGTCGAGCCGCCAATCGGCAGCAGGGCGATGGAACCGAGGATCGCCACGGGAATCCCGACGGCGGTCCAGAAGGCGACGCGCAGATCGAGCAGCAGGCCCAGCGCGATCACGACGAGGACGAGACCGGCGAATCCGTTTTCTAACAGGAGACTGATGCGTTCCTTGAACTCGGATGAGCGGTCGCGTGAGAGGCTGACGGTGACGGACTCGGGAAGGAGTTGTTGTTCTCGTTCGATGAAGCGGCGGACGGCGTCGGCCACTTCGAGAGGGGCCTGGTTTTCGGAACTGAAGACCGAGATGGTGACCGAGCGCTTGCCGTAGAAATAGGCCTCGCGCTGGGATTCCTCGAAGCCGTCGGTGATCTTCGCGATGTCTCCGAGCCGGACTTTTGAGCCATCGGGTGTGCTGACCACCGGGATATCGCGAAACTCGATCGCCTGATCGCGGCGTTCCTTGGTGCGCAGGGCAAGATCGCCACCACGGGTTCGGAGTGTGCCGCCGGGGACATCGAGGGCGGCATCGCCAATGGTGTCGGCGACGTCGCCGAGTGTGAGGTTGAGTGAACGAAGCGTTTCGCGGGGAATTTCGATCTCGATTTCGGGTTGGCGGACGCCGCCGAGCTCGACGAGTGAAATTTCCGGCTGGGAAAGCAGGCCGGTTTCGATCTGGCGGGCGAAGTTGACGAGGTCGCGTTCCGGGATGTCGCCTGAGACCGCGACGCGCATCACATCTCGTCTGCGGCCTTCACCTAACAGGACGAGCGGTGGTTCGATTTCGTCGGGAAAGACCGGGATGCGCTGGACGGCGGCGGTGATTTCCTGGAGGGCGCGGTTGCGGTCGAAGCCGGGGAAAATTTCGGCGGTGACGACTCCGCGTCCTTCTTGGGCGACGGCTTCCAGGCGGCGGACCATTTCCAGGCCGCGAAGCTCGGACTCGATGGGAACGATGACGGATTGCTCGACTTCGACGGGCGAAGCGCCGCGGTATTGGACATCGACGACGACGGTATCGAGGACGAAGGTGGGGAAGACCTCCTGTTTGATTTTGAAGATGCTGATGATTCCGAGGGTCAGCAGCGCGATCATCAAAAGGGTTGCGGCAATATGATTGCGCGCGAACCAGGGGATCAGGCCATTCGACTCGTTGGACATGCTTCAGCGATCGGTCGTGGTGGTGGCGGGCTGCGGGGCGAGGTCCATTCCCGGCAGGGGTGAGAGGAGATCGGAGACGATCAGCGATTCGTCTTCTGCGATGACCTTGGTGGTGAGGACGCTTTGTTCATTTCGCCAGAGGATCTCGGGGTCGCGGATGGCGAGCTTGTTGTTAGAATCGACGACCCAAAGACGGTCACCTTCGCGCAAGGCGTAGCGGGGAATCTCGATGGCGTTGGGGATGGTGCCGGCGTCGATGTCGACGCGGACGTAGGAGCCGAGCAGCAGCGGTTGTCCTTTGGTGCTTTCGAGTGGGTTGGCGACTTCGACGAGGATGCGAGCGAGGCGGCCGCCTTCTTCGAGATCACCGAGCAGACGGACGACTTTGCCGTCGTGAACGGTATCGCCTCTGTTGGAGGTTGCGACGCGCACTTTGGCGCTGGCTCCGGGTTGGTCTTGGATTGGAAGTTGGATGGCGGCGAGTTCTGAGAGGGGGATGCTTGTCCGGACCCAGAAGGCGTCGGCACCGACAAGTGTAGCGAGCGGCGTGCCGGAATCGGCGAGTTGGCCGGTCTCGATGGATTCCTCGATGACGAGCGCATTGAAAGGCGCGGGGACCGTGGTGCGGGAAAGGTTCAGCTCGGCTCTAGCGAGACCCTATTCGAAAAGCCATTCGGGCAGGGTGATTTTCGAATTTTTAGTTGAAGCGGGCGGTCTGCAGAGGGTGCCGAGGGCTTGCGGGAGGTGCGCAGCGCCTTTCACTGGGAAAAATGGC
>Ga0100390_10004666_pt1 | contig 11807 bp, 10 predicted proteins | sample CryGeymeta201514_FD_81540 | JGI IMG/M metagenome (GOLD analysis project Ga0100390, IMG submission 81540) | Groundwater microbial communities from Crystal Geyser aquifers in Utah, USA - Crystal Geyser metaG 2015-14 | ecosystem: Environmental > Aquatic > Deep subsurface > Groundwater | place... | reverse complement strand
TCTTATTTCACAAATGTTCTTTAAAAAAAATTGAATCTATTATGAAAATTTCAAACATTGGCAATTCTGTTGTAGCAATTAAACCTGTTCACCAATACTTTAATGAGATTGGTATAAAAATGATGGATGACATTATCATCCCTGGAACAAACCTGAACCATCAGGATAAAATCACTATTGATACTCGGGATACTATCCCTGGTGTTAATGTCCAGGACTACATTACCCTAGGAGGAAAATCCATGTCGGATTTCCACTTCGGGACAGGTAAACCTAGTTTTAAAACTAAAGATTTAGTAAATGTAGTTTTAGGAAATAATGATTCTATAAAAATAGATACCTTATTTGCCCACAAGGGCACTACTAGTGTGTCTATTGATTGTTCCACAATCGGGAACACAATCCATGTGAATAATATGGATATAACCCCTTGGTATCTTGGAGAAAATGCTAAGCTATCGGATCTACTTGTAATTCAAGTAAAAGGCTTTGGCAAATACGATCATGTTATCTTCAATGATAACAAACAAGACATTCGTTTTGTCCAAGGGGCAAGCGGTGTCCGAGTTGATATTCTCGAACAAGGAGGATCTTTTACTGATCCAAGCGATTGTCTAGGAAGATTGAATTTCATCGGAGCCGATATGACTACCGTGAAAGAATCTTTTCAAAATTATGTTGGCTAATTAAATTTTAAGAGACTAATTAAATTTAGTCTCTTTTTCTTTTTTAGTATACCCTGTTATTTATTTTTTATAAATTTACTCACAAAAATCACTTCAAACTGACTGTTTTTGTTGTAATTTATTAGCTTATATATAGTAAATTAAGTATTTTTATTAACTTTTTTATGTTTTTATGTAAATTACTCTTGACAAATATTCTATATTATGATATACTATTATCGTGAGTGAGGAGAGTGTAAATCAAAATCATTCACTACAAGGATTAAATATATAAATTAATATATCCAAATCCAAACAAAAATAAAATTTATTTCGTCAGAGACCGTTTGTATATAATCTAATTTTATATCTAAACTGTTCTTGGTGAAAAATGTTATCCCAAGAATAAATTAATAGTATGCAAAAACCAATTTTAAAAAAAACAGGAAGCCTATCAAAGGCGACCTGTCGCATCGTAAAGCCCAATCTCAAACCCCTCGTCAAACCTGTTATTAAACCAAAAAATGGTTTGACTAAAGCCCCGCCACTTATAGTGTTCGGGGTTTTTACTTTTTAATCAATTAATCAAAAGCTCATATCTATTAAATTTTTACTGAATATTAATTTCCATTTAATTCTATTATATCATCAAACCAAAGTTATATATTTAAAATAAAAACAGAGCATTTGCTCTGTTTTTATCAAACTCAATAAACTACAGTTTACAAGGTTTGAATTACATGTAATTTTACAAGGATTAAATTGTATTATACAGAATTATGTTACTACAAACAACTTATCATAGAATGTAACATAATTATAAATATATTATACTTTGATATTATAAATTTGTCAATAAATAAATGTTAATAAATTTCTTTTTTATGCATGTTTCAAATATTCTGAATTTTATGTTAAACTAAATTTAATATATAGACTTAATTACACCTTATGTCCTCACCAATGATGTCTCAATACTGGGAGATAAAAAAAGAGTATCCTGATAAAATTGTATTTTTTAGATTAGGTGATTTTTATGAAATGTTTGATCAAGATGCTATTTTAGTTTCAAATTTATTACATATTACCTTGACCAAAAGAAGAAATAAAATTGATGGAGAAATTCCAATGTGTGGAGTTCCTTTTCATTCTGCTGAGAATTATATTTCAAAACTTATAAAATTGGGATATTCTGTTGCAATCTGTGATCAAGTAGAAAAAGCTAATGCTTCAAAAGGAATCGTAAAAAGAGAGATTGTCAAAGTTATAACACCAGGAACAGTGATGATTGATGCATTTCTACAAGAAAAATCTAATAATTTTATTATATCTGCTTTTTTAGTAAAAAGTTATGTCTATTTTGCAATTGGAGATATTTCTACAGGTGAGTTATTTGTTGATAAAGTCAATATTAATGATTTTATAGATCTAATTTCAATTTATAAAATTAAAGAAATTATTGTTTATGAAAAAAATTTTAAAAACATTATTCCACAATTAAAAAATATAAATATAAAATTATCTTTTGAGTCCAAATGGTCTTTTGATTTAGATAAATCTTGGGAATTATTATGTGAGTATTATAAGATTAAAACCTTAGATGTTTTTGGAATAAAAAGAGAAGATCCTAAAATAATGGTTTTGGGAGCATTATTTAATTATTTTAAATACACCCAACATACCGACTTATCACATATCCAAAAACCATTAAGTTTCCTTAAGTCTGATATGATGAAGTTAGACTTAAATACGATTAATAATTTAGAATTGATTTATCCTAGTAAGTCAGGACCAAAAAACAAATCTCTTTATGATATTCTAAATCATACTCTAAATCAAATGGGGGAAAGATTATTACAAAAATGGATTTTATCTCCCCTACTAGATAAATCTAAGATTGAGAAGAGACAAACAGATATAATTTGGTTCCAAAATAATGCAGATAAACTATCTTTGTTTCAAAATGAACTAAAAAAAACTCCTGATTTGGAAAGAATTATAGCCAAAATTTCTTCACTCAATTCTGGTCCTAGAGATCTTGGAATAATAAGAGATTTTCTCCAGCATTCATCTAACTTTATAGATATAATACCTGATAAATATAAATCCTCCTTTATCAGTTTTAAAGAAAAAACTCTAGATTTAAAAGAAAAATTAGAATCTGCACTTCAAGATAATTTACCACTTTTAGCAAGAGAAGGTGGGTTTATAAAAAAAGGTTTTAGATCAGATATTGATGAGTTGATAGAATTATCAAGAGGTGGAAAAGATTGGTTAATAAAAACTCAAGAAAAGGAAAAATTAGAAACTGGAATTAACAATCTAAAAATAGGATTTAATAAAGTCTTTGGGTATTATATTGAAATCAGTAAATCAAATCTAGAAAAAGTTCCAAATCATTATATCAAGAAGCAAACTCTAGCAAATGGTGAACGATTTATCACTGAAGAAATTAAAGCTTTTGAAGAAAAAATCTTAGTCTCAGAAGAAAAGTTGCTTCAGGTAGAATTAGATGTTTTTCAAGAATTAACAAGTTATACTTTAGAATTTATACCTTCTTTGCAAAAAATAGCAAAGTACATTGCTTATTTAGATATAATCCAAGGATTTGCGAAACTAAGTATAGAAAATAATTATGTAAAACCTATTATTATAGATGATAAAATTATAAATATAAAAAATGGAAAACACCCGGTGATAGAAAAAATTTTGGATGGAGATTATATTAGTAATGACACTTTACTTAATGATACAGATCATTCATTTATGCTAATTACTGGCCCTAATATGGCTGGAAAATCTACTTATAGCCGTCAAGTTGCTCTTATTGTCTTAATGGCTCAAATAGGTTGTTTTGTTCCTGCAAGTGAAGCTAAGATTGGTATTGTTGACAGAATTTTTACTCGTATAGGAGCTTCAGATAATTTGAGTGAAGGACAAAGTACTTTTATGGTAGAGATGATTGAGGTAGCTCAAATTTTGAATTTTGCCACAGACAGAAGTTTGATTATTTTAGATGAAGTTGGTAGAGGAACATCTACTTTTGACGGTATGAGTATTGCAAAAGCAATTTCTGAATATATTCATAATAAAATTGGAGCAAAAACAATCTTTGCAACTCATTATCATGAATTATTAGAGCTAGAAAATTTATGCCAAGGAATTGTTAATTATAAGGTTTTAGTAGAGGAAAATAAAAATGAAATATTATTTTTGAGAAAAATTGAAAAAGGTGGTATTGACAAAAGTTTTGGTATTGCTATTGCCAAATTAGCTGGATTTCCTGAAGAAATTATCCAAAATGCTAATAATATTTTGCTCAATTATGAGGCTAAGAAATCTAAATTTCAACCCTCTCTATTAGAAAAACCTCAAGTTATAAATAATACTCCTGATCCTAAATTAAGTATTTTATCAGAAAAAATTAAAAATTTAGATCTTAATAATATTACTCCTCTTCAAGCTATAAATTGGATTAGTGATTTGAAAAAAATTATTTAAGAGAGAAAAAGAAAATTATCTTTAAGTTATGTTAAAAAACAAATTAAAAAAAGAGCTTATATATTTAAGCTCAAAATAATTAAATTTCTAATATAATTTAACCTAAAGATTGCTTATAAATAGTATTATTTTCAAACTCTTCAATAGTTAAATATAATTCTTTTAAGGAATTTATATAAAGATCCTTGTATAACTTAATACTATTTTCTTTTAGATTATTTAAGATATCTATACCTTGAGAAAAAGGTTTACTCTCTACATTTTTCTCATTTATAAAAGAATCTTCCATAATATTTTTAAAAGATATATGATATCTATTTTTTGCTTCACATATAAGATTATTATATTTTTTAAAATAACTATTATATGTTTCTTCAAAAGTTATAACCGTTTCTAATGAAGAGTTTTCTTTTAGTAATTTTTTAAGATATAAAATCTTTTCTTTACATATATTTTGAAGATTTTCTATCTCTCTATCTGAGTTATTTTTCATATATATATACAAAATAATGTGCATTTTATTTATATCCTATATTTTGAATTTTGTCAATATAAAATAGTAAAAATTAAAATTACTAAATATTTTTTTACTCTTCAGCTACACAGATTTCTTTTTTAAAAATAGAATTAATTGTTCTTATTAAGAGTAAAATTATAATACTATTCAATATCCCAAATAATGTCCAAGCTAAATATTTGAATACTAAAATATCTGTTTCATGAAACATAGAAATACTAGCTATGGTTATTGCTGATATTGGAAAGGAATAAGCCCACCAAGAAAGATAAAATTTAATTTTTCTAAATAAATTTATTTGTGAAAATAAAAGAATAGTTAAGAATAAAGCAAAATAATATAATAATTTAGAGAAATAATTAACTTCTCCAGTTAATTTAACCAATGAAATAAAGCCAACCGCTGGTGGAGCTATCAGAATAAAAAGTGTAGGTAATAATTTTTCTGGTAGAGGTTTATGAAATATAATTCGGTTCATAAATATAACAAATAAGGCAATCCAAAAGAAAAATCCAATACTAAAGAAAAACCAAGATATTTCACTAGAAAAATGGTTAATTCCAGCTACAGGAACCAAAATATTACCAACAGCAGGGATAAACCAAGCAGGGTTCATATGATTAATTTCAAATTTTGTATGTTGAATCCAAATTGAAATAATTTTTATTGTGAATAAAAAGTGAATTGAACTTCCAAAAATCCATAAATATTTTGAAATTATCATATCCTCAGCCAAAAATCCTACACTCAGTAAGAGAAAACTTATAGAAAATGTAGGGAAAAAATTTAATTTGATAGGGTGATTAAATTCTTTTGAGACCTCATCTTGAAATTTAAAGTTTTTAAATAAATATATTAATGAAATTATAGCAAAAATTATAACAGTCAATATTAAAAAATAATAACTTAAATTAGTAGGCATTCCCAAAATTTCTTCTGCTTTTTGAAAAGCTATACTAAAACCAGATAATCCTAAAATGATTGAAAAAAATGATATTGGAAAATTTTTTAATCTAAATTCTTTTTTCATAGTATATATCCCTAAAAAATAAAAGTTATAGCTATTATAACTCATTTCTATTTATTTTTCCATTATTTTTAAAAATTTTCACCTTACACTTCTATTCTATATTCCTGTACATTAACAAGATAAAATCCTCTTCTTTGATAAAATTCATTAGCTTGAATAGAATCGACATCAGTATGACAATACATGCTTCTAGCAGATATTGATTTTGCATATTCTTTTAAACTTTGGATCAAATTTTTCCCTAGACCTTGTCCTTGATAATCTGAATCTACTGCTAAATCATAAAGATAAATATCTGGAATATCTCTATATATCGATGGTAAAATATAAGCTGTATATCCTCCCAAAACCTTATTATCCATAATAACAACTCCAATTATAACATTTGGTTTGTTAATAAAAGAGCTTAAATATTCTTCAGTTGGGATATCTTCTTTAATTTCAAATACTTTTTTGTATAAATTTATAAGCTGGAAAACAAGATTTATATCATTTGAATTAAGAATCTTTGTTGTGAGCATAATTATATTTTTTCTTGTAAATCTACATTCTATAAGTTTTTATAATTTCTGCGGAGAGAGAGGGATTTGGTCACAGATAATTTACCTGACGGTAAATTTCTGCAACCCCGTCTCGCGGTGTTCGCCTTGTACTTTGTACAAACTCACACATCGCTCCGACTTTCAAATACCCCCAAAAGCCAATCAACTTGGCTTTTTAATCTGCGGAGAGAGAGGGATTTGAACCCTCGATGAGTTTTACCCCATGCCACGTTAGCAGTGTGGTGCTTTCAACCGCTCAGCCATCTCTCCAGTTACACAAATTATTATATCTTATTTTTTAGAATATATCAATATAGATTAAGTATATTTGAATTTATGACAAAAACCATTGACAAAAAAATAATCTATGTTATACTTTGAATCGTAATTGCATCAGATTACAAAAAAATAGCCCTGGAGGGGAATAATTATGAACAACTTTAAAATAGAGTTACCTGAAATCAATAAGAATTTGATTAAAATACATTCTCGTGTAGATTTAAAAAAAATTCCAAACTTAGAAACAGATATGGAAAGAGCGGTCGATGGAATTTATGATACACAGCTACTTAATAGATATACAATAGCATTATCTATTGGAGATTTATTTGATAAGAAAGAAGTGTGTAACAAAATTTTAGATTGGTTACAACAATTCAATAATTAATAATTATTATATCTATCTACCATATCCCTTTAACTTAAAGTTTTAGGGATTTTTATTTTACTTATACTTTTGACATATTAAAAATATATGTTATATTAAATACATTGTACTTTCAAAGTAAATTTATGTTAGAAAACAGTAATTTTGTTAACATTAGAACTCTTAAAGATGGTACCTTTTTAGTAGAACTAAACTCTAAAAATTCAAAACATATAAAGATGATGATTTTTTTAAGAATTTTATTCTAAAATATCATTATACTAAAATTTTAGTAATACCTACTAAAAATTATAATGTAAGATTGTTATGCCATAAAGATATAACTATATCTCATTTAATGCTATTATTTGCAAAAGCCAAGGCACTTCATAGTGAAAATAGAACTTTTCTGATAAACAATGCTACAAGACATCTTACAGAAAAAGACAAAAAATTCTTTTCTCAATTACATAAAATATGACTTCAATATTTAAATTAAATAAAACCCTCACAGACATTAACTGTGAGGTAATTTTTTAATCTAATAGCTTTTTAATAATTTATAAATAACTTGAGAAACTTTCAAAGAATCATGCCGAATTAAAGTTCTTTGAATTGGATCTTTTTTATAAGGATTGATAAAAATTCCATCCGCTAATAGATCCACTCCTATTAAGTGAGCTTTGCCTATAAATTCATCAGTAGTTTGTCTTTCTACGAAACTTCCTTCTTGATGATACTTATCAAGCAACTCTTGAGATGGTCTAGTAGTATTGTAGAGTGCAATATCAATTACATCCCCAATATACTTCTGGATTTCAAGAACAAATTGCTCTACAGACCATTTTCGGCAATGTTCTTTTTTTGCCATTAAATTTACATTGTAGACAATTTTAGCCTTAGTAGAGGCTAATACTTCTTTCATACCAGGAATCATCAAGTTTGGTAAAATACTACCGTAAATATTACCAGGACCAATAATTATCATATCGGCATCTACGATGGCTTGCTTAGCTTTTTCATTTAGAACTGCTTTTGGGAATAATTCTAAATCTTGTACACCAATATAAGAAATGTCATGCCTATTATTGATAGTATCTTCACCATCAATAACCTCTCCATCATTTAGTATTATACGGACATTGACATTACTAGTGGTAACAGGCAAAACTTGCCCTCTAACAGACAATAATTGACTAGCCGTAGCTATAGCTTCTTCAAAAGAACCTGTAATTTTCTCTAATGCTGTTAGTAATATATTTCCAGCATTATGCCCAGCAAGTCCTCCATTATCAAAACGATAACTAAAGAGATCTCTAACTGTATCTGAGCAATCAGACAAAGCTATTAAACATTGTCTAACATCTCCTGAAGGCAGAACTCCATATTCATCTCTTAATTTACCTGTTGAACCTCCATCGTCTGACATAGTAATTATAGCAGTCAAATCTAAATCTCTCAATAATTTAAGACCTTTCAATGTCATGTTTGACCCTGTTCCTCCACCTAATACAACAACTTTTTGTTTTTCCATAAAAACACTCCTTTGTGGATAACTTGTGAATAACTATGATTATTTAGTTGATAACTATTTTTTATAATCATAATATGTTATGATATTAGCATATTAACACAGTTTTGGCAATATATACACTCAAATAGAATGAAAGATATTTTTAATAAAAAACTTAGTTTAGATGATTTATTATACTGGATTTTAGGAGGCACAATTGTTTATAATATAAGAATTCTTATTCTAGAATATTATATAAATGGAAGACCAAATTACTTTCTCACGGAATATTTAAATTTTAGCGATATTGTAATAGCGATAATTATTTTTTTCAATATCTTTAAAATAAAAAAAATAAAGTTATTAAATCCATTTGTATCTATAATATTTATAATTCTATTTGGACAAGTTTTTAATGATACTTATCCTTTATTATCTTTTTATCAAATATTAAGATTATTGGGAATTGTTTATTTAGGAACTTATCTTATTAACACACAAAAAATAATTTATATTTTAAATGGATTCTTTATAGCATTATTTAGTCAATTTTTTATTTTAATTACACAATTTATTTTACAGAAAAATCTAAATTTACCTATAATTACAGAATCAGTATTTAATAGAGATATGGTTGGAATAGCTAAATTAAACTTTGGAGATAATTTTTTGATTAGAGGTTATGGAACTTTTCCACACCCCAACATTTTAGCTTTTACAGGATTGATGGGTATTATTTTTTTAATATACAATTCAAATCGAAAATTAGCATCTTGGTTTATATTTTTAACTCTGATTATAATTAGTCAAGTTGATCATTATTTATGGACATTCAATCAAAGTCTCTTACTAACTTTTTTAGCTATCTTAGTATCAATATCTGATTTTAAATTAGATTTAAAAAAATATCAAAGTAACATTCTTTTAGCTTTTTGTATATTAATGATTATCTTATCTTTTTCTAAATCAATTTATATACTTTCTGGATTTCTAATATTTATTTTTATCATCAAAAAGATATTGACACAAGTATTTTCTAAGGATATGTTCCACATAGAACATTTTAAAAAGTATTTTGATCTAATTTTTTTCATTATTTTTAGTATTTTCTTTTCTAGTATAAATTTTATATTGTTTTCTCTAAACAATTCTCAAAGTGCATTTCAAAGAGTTTTTTATCTGAAAGAATCTTTTGAAGTTTTCTATATTAATCTGTTTAATGGAATTGGTACTAAACAATTTATACTAGGATTACAAAGTCAAAACTTAGAGTTTTGGCAATTACAACCTGTACATAATTTGTCTTTACTTATTTTAACCGAAAATGGAATTATTGGTTTATTTATTTTATTAGCTTGTTTAATGTTTTGGATGTATTATCTAGTCAAAAAAACTTATGTACAGTAAAAATTCTAACAAATCCAAAGGTGATATAGGGGAGAATTTAGCAATTAAATATTTGATTTCCAAAAAATTTGAAATTTTAGATAGAAATGTACACTTAGGTAAATTAGCTGAATTAGATATTATAGCCAAAAAAGATGGTTTTCTCCATTTTATTGAAGTTAAGTCTGTGTATAATTGTGGACAACTTGTTGATAAAGATAATTTCCCTGTGTATAACATTACAAAAAGTAAATTAAAGAAGCTTTCTATCGGAATTAGAATTTATTTACAAAAACATAGATATCTTTCTGAGGATATCTATATTGATGCTATTTGTATTATTATTGATAAATCTAATAAAAAAGCTTGGATCAAATTTTTTCCTAATATATTAGAGGGGATTGATTAGTTTGTTTTAAAATTATTAAAAGAGTTATTGTTACTATTAAATGCAGGGTTTTCTGAATCGACTCCAAATTTTGAACATATTTTTCTAAATTTTTCTTTTATATTATCTTTGTCATTATTTCCAGCCAAAACATCTTTTGCTATAGTAGCTAGCATTCTTGATCTTATTTCACCAAAACTAATTTCATTCTTTGTACGATTTATTGGTTCTTGTCCAAAACTAACTCCATTCATAATTTTTCCATTATAATTATTTATAGATTGAGAAAATCTAGGGGTCTGATTTATAAAAACTGATTCCCTTTTATTATAAATTTCTTGAACTAATGACTTAATATTTGCTGAATCTTCTGGCTTAAAATATAAAACTATTTTATCTACTCTGTTAAATGAATTTGAATCTCCTGATTTGGATATTTTTGTTTGGAATGATATCTCTTGATTAACACCTTTTTGAATTAATTGATTAAAGACACCCACACTAACTTCTGGAGCTACATTTAGATAAATCCTTCCCAAATCACCTGCATTATCAGATCCTAATCTTTCATCTGAATTTACAAGGGCATAATACCATCCACTACTATCTACAATCTTAAACTTCTTCTGATATTCATCTTGTTGTGTCATCAAGTTTATTATAAACTTTAAATTTTTTTCGTATTGTTCAAATTTTTCTTGATCTTTTGGATTATTTTCTGTAAAATTACTTTCTCCTTGTGAATAAAAGTCATTGTAAATAATATCTGTTAATAATTTAAATTTTACTGCTTCAAGATTTAATTCAGAATACTTTTTTTCATATGATGGTAAATTATAATTTATTTTATCCAATATATCTTCCTTATTCTCCTCCATATATTTGATAAAATCTTTTAATGTGTCCCTTGTTGGATCTTCTTTTTCATTATATCCAATAATATCAATTTCTTCTGTTTCTTTATTAACATCCTCCGAATCTTCAAACTCTACACTTGTACCATTTCTAGAATTTAGATCTACTATTGTTAATTCTCCTTGATTCAAACTAATTTTACAGTGCTTTTTAGAAACAGTATCATCTTGAAATAAACCCTCTGTCATTCTACCTAAAATAAGTTCTTGACCTTCTCCTATAGAAAGTATTTTTCTTGCCTTATTTCTATCGATTGTAGTATCATTTATAATATATTCATTTCCTATTTTTTGAAGTATTATTTCTTTATTCCCAAGTTGTAATTTTATTTTGTTTGAATTACCTTTATAAACAACTATTTCTTCTTTTTCTATATTTTCGTTTTTTTCTTGTATAGAATCAATGTTTTCTAAATTTTTCATAAAATTAAGATCTTAATTTAATATTTTATATTATATCAGATACTATTTAATTTATTAAATAGTATCTGTGGATAATCTGTGTATAAAGTACTAGATATTTGTTGATTATTTAATATTTCTTTTATTATAGCCATTTCTATATGTTAATAACTTGTGGATAAAACATAATATTGTGTATAAAAAAATAGATTATCTCTAATCTACTTTTTTATCTTCCTAATTTTTCCACTTATTTTCTAAATAAGTTTGGACTGAAAGTATTTCTTTTTTATCTAATTTCCT
>Ga0100390_10004662_pt1 | contig 11810 bp, 7 predicted proteins | sample CryGeymeta201514_FD_81540 | JGI IMG/M metagenome (GOLD analysis project Ga0100390, IMG submission 81540) | Groundwater microbial communities from Crystal Geyser aquifers in Utah, USA - Crystal Geyser metaG 2015-14 | ecosystem: Environmental > Aquatic > Deep subsurface > Groundwater | place: USA... | reverse complement strand
TTTTTCAATCGCTACCCGATTCGTGGGCTATTGATCAGATCTTCCCAATTATTCCTATTCACAGACTTGATGAAAAGCCCGATCGGTATGCCACTTTGCAGGACATAACATGCGATTCCGACGGGAAAATTGATAATTTTATTTCTACCCGAAACATTTCGCATCACTTGCCCGTCCACGTGCTGAAAAGTAAAGACTCTTATTATATAGGTGTTTTTTTAGTGGGAGCTTATCAGGAAATTCTGGGCGACCTGCATAATTTGTTTGGTGACACGAATGCCGTTCACGTTTCTGTAGATGAAAAGGGATATAATATTGATCAGGTAATTGATGGTGAAACAGTTGCCGAAGTGCTTGATTATGTGCAGTATAATTCTAAAAAGCTGGTCAGAACTGTTGAAACATGGGTTACCCTTTCGGTGAAACAGGGTAAAATTTCTGCCGAGGAAGGAAAAGAATTCTTGTCAAATTATCGCTCCGGTCTTTATGGTTATACCTACCTGGAATAGAACATGAGGTTTTACACTTGCGGTGAGCTTTTGCTTGATCTGATTCATGAGCCTAATGGCAGCCTAACTGCAGTTGCGGGCGGTTCACAGGTTAATGTAGCAATGAATTTAGCTAAAGTGAATCAAGAAGTGAGCATGATGGGCTTGCTTGGAAAGGATGGCCCCGCAGCAGTGATTTTGGAAAAACTTAAAACAAACAAAGTTGATACAGCTTTTTTACTTCAGCACGCAGATTACAAAACCGGCTTGGCATTTGCCAGTATTGATGCAGCCGGAAAAGCAAGGTTTGATATTTATAAGTCCAAACTTCAGGGTATTAGTTTAGCTATTCCTTTTCCTGAGCTGAATGAAAAAAGTGTGATAAGTTTTGGTAGTTTGGCTGCTCTTGATCCGGTGTGGCAAGCTTTTCTAACGCCTTTAATCCGAAAAGCACACGAAAAGGGCGCAGTGGTTTTTTATGACCCAAATATTCGTTGCGATTTCAATCCGTATTCCGATGCTGACAAAGTAATTGAAAATATGCGCAAAGCTCAAATCATCAGAGGGTCGGATGAGGATTTTCAAAGCATTTTTGAAACGGACAGGCCTGAAATTATTTCTGATAAAGCGGCATTATCACCTGAAACAGTTTTGATTGTAACCCGCGGCAGTGATGCGGTTGATTGCTATTATAAAGGAGATTTGAGCAGCTATCCTGTTCCTGCTTTACAGCAATTGCGCAGTACGGTAGGAGCGGGGGATGCTTTTAATGCTGGTTTGTTGTATGCCTGGGCGCATATGGGGCTTAGTACTGGTTTATTGAAATCAGGAATTCCAAATGAAGTGTTGGCTCTGATGATGGGCATGGGCGTGAGTTTTGCAACAGATGTTTGCAAATCATCAGGTAACCAGATTTCGGATGCTTTGGCCGAGCGCACCAAAACCCTCTGATTTTTTCTTGCTTCCCGACTTAAAGTATTGCCAATCAAGGTAATATAGTAGTTTAAGGCTAATGCTGTTACTGATGGGAGCATCAAAAGTGTTTTTTAAATTTCTCCAATAGTGTTCTTCTAATTTTTCTTGTTGATCATTACTAAAAATGGCGTTTTTCCATACCAGCAAAAGTTCGCTGCCAGGTGCGAAATCCCATTTAAAAACCATGTCGATATTAAAAGCGTTAACAGCAAAGTTCTCGTTATTGTGGTAGGTGTTAGGTAATAATTTCCCATCTTTTTGCAAATCATAAAATGATAAGTAATTAACCCTGAGCCAGTAGTGACGTGCCCGAAACGAAAGTGAGGTTGCCGGACTAAAAACGTAGCTTGCTTCGAGGCTTGAAGTAAGCTCGATAATGTCGCGACGACCAAAGATAATGGCCGTAGCACCCATATTATTTGTGCTGTCTTTTACATATCCGATGTTGTTGAGGCTGTAATCAATAAACAAGCCTGGAATCACTAAAATGTTATTACTTGCCCGCCAGCGCGGTTTGATGCTGCCCCACCAATTGAATAAGTCCTGACTTGGCACATTCCAAAACCCTAAGCGCAAATCAACCAAAAAGGTTTTCCGGTAATCAGGAGATGACCAAAGCCCTAATGAGTAATTAGGATTGGTGATGTAAGAGTAACCCGGAACTCTTGGTTCGAAGTGGTCGTGAAAACCTAAGGGTCTGAAGCTGAGATCAAAACCTGTCGTAAACTGCTTAACTGTAGTTACATTTCCATTCATTCCAATCAATACTTGATTGAATTTCCGCGGTACATTAAGGTAGTATTGATTAATATAAAGCCGTGACCTAAGGTTGAGAAACTTACCGAAAGGCTCGTAAATATTGTACTTTAGATTAATGCCTTGAGCAATTTCATTGTTCCTGCTCAAAAAACCCATATCATTGGGATCATAATCGTCCGAGACATACTTAAACCATGTTTCGGCCAGAAAATTTCCGCTTACTTTTTCAATTCTTACCAGAGCGTATTCACCTATTTTGGGGCTGTTATCGCTGGTGTAATGCTGGCTGATATTGATGTTCCCTGATGTTTCATAGCGATTTGTTTTGTCGCGCAATCTGAACTCGCTACCACTTACGTTGGCTGCAAAGCGATTGTCGGGTTTGTAAACATTCGTATTGTATAAACTGAAAGTGGAGTTCTTCCAAAGTGCCTGATCAAAAACGAACATATTATAATTTGTAAAAGGTGCAGTTAGGATACGCTGCTCATTTCCAGAACTGTCTTTCACTTTGGCCCAAGTGTTGGCTGTCATGGCATTAAAAACGCCAATACCAAGCCCCTTGTTGGTTTTACCGCTTAATTTGAAAGCGTTTATAAGTTGTTCGTTTTCAGGGTTATCAATAATTTGATCAGCATCATATTGCTGTCGGATTTGATAATATCCATCAGCAGTGGAGCCTATCCGTCTGCTGTAAAAAATTCCTCCTTTGTTAAAAAGCTCAGTACCTTCTGTAAAAAACGGTCGTTTCTCTTCGTAGAAGACTTCATAGGGCGAGAGTGAAAAAATCTTGTCATCAGATTCTACCTGTCCAAAATCTGGAATAAGCGTTACATCAAGTGTGAAACTTTCTGAAAGTCCTGCTTTGATATCCATACCTATATTATAGCCATTTTTCCAGTTGCCGGTTTCGCTGTTATGTTCAGTAAAGGCAGAAAAATAGGGCGTTCCACTTAAACGTAATGGAGGTGTTACCTGTTCAATTCCAAAAAGTTGACCCGATTGTTGCAGGCTTCCGCTAATGGTAGCATCAATAAAATTCCAGGAGGTTACCTCTCTGAGGCGTTGTATGTTGCGTTGGAAATTGATGCCCCACTCTTGTATTTCTGTTTTAGGAAAACGCAGGGCGGCGTAAGGAATTTTAATTTCGGCAAACCAGCCATCTGCTACTATTTCTGTTGCAGAAATCCAAACGGCATCCCAATCGTAATCATCCTGATCCTGTCCATCAGTTTTATAATCTATTTGCACATTGCGGACGGACACAAAAAACGCAAATCCGTTAAGTCCATCATTATAAGGATCTAACACAATGCCAAAATAATCAGCCATACCAAAAATATCACGACTTTTCAAATCTTGCCATAGGCTATCAGGCTTTGGATCAAGAATATGTGCGCCAATGTAGATAGCCTGATCATCATAAAGCAGCCTTACGCGCGTATCATATGTTGCCGGTCTGCCGTTTCGTGGTTCGCGTTGTAAAAAATCATGTGCTGTTTCGGCATATTGCCAGGCATCTTCGCTGAGCTTTCCGTCAATCTCAATGTCAATATCCGTGCGATAGGCTGTTGTGCTTTTTCTTTGCTGCAATTGAGCAATTAAAAAAACTGGTAAGGTTAACAGGGAAAATAAAAATAAAACTCTTGTCATCGTTTACAATCAAATCAGCAGTTTCACTTTTGCAAAGGTTTATATCGTTTGGCAGGGCTAATGTATTGAAAAATTAAATGTTGGATGCTCGCTTTATGTTTTCGGTCGGTAAGATTAAGAATTTGGAATAATTTAATCGTGCCTGAAAGCGCTCAGATAATACTGGTAGTTTGCTTCATCAAAACAAACAAAATTAATTTGTGAGATATTTTTCAATTTGGGGAGCATTTCAGCCATTAATGCTTTAACGATCAGAACAGCTTTCTCTTTTGGGAAGCCATAAATTCCGGTTGAAATATTTGGAAGAGCAATTGATTTACAACCATTATCGTCAGCAAGTTTGAGGCTGTTTTTATAGGCTGATTTAAGCTTTTCTGCTTCTTCCTGATCTCCTCCTTTCCAAACCGGCCCAACGGTATGTATCACATATTTGGCTTTTAAATGAAACCCATTTGTAAGTTTAGCTTCACCCGTTGGGCATCCGTTCAATTTTCGGCAGGCCTCCAACAGCTCCGGTCCGGCAGCACGATGTATGGCGCCGTCCACACCACCTCCACCGAGAAGTGAATTATTTGCTGCATTAACGATCGCATCGGTTTGCTCTAAAGTGATATCTCCCTTTTTAACTTCGAAGGTGATCATGCATCTTTTACGATATGTTTTTTTACGAATAATTGTCCTGTTTGATAGCTAACTACTTCAACAGGACTATCACTGTCGATAAAACTGCTGAGGGCAGTGGCATCATATATTTCATCTTCTATCATTACTTTTCCGGAAGGACGGAGCATGGTATAAGCTGTGCCGGTTTTACCTATCATGCTGCTGTACGTTTTATCAGCAGAAGTGTATCCCTGGTCTTTATTTTGAATGGCATCTAAGGCTAAATGCCCAAAAGTTGTAGTAGTTAATAATTTCTGGCTGAGGTAGATAGAGAGACCAAGTGAGAGGAATACAGCAATAATAACCGTAAAAAATGCTTTGGCTAGGGGCATCAGATTTACTTCTAAGGGGTTGTCGCCTATACTTTCGACCATGGCGAACGTAAGCCCTCCGATGATCATCAGTAAACCTAAAACTCCGGTAACACCAAAACCAGGAATGGCAAATATTTCGATGAGCAGCAAAACGACGCCCAAAACGAAAACGATCACTTCCCAATGTGTTGCCAGGCCTTCGAGATAAAGGGGGGCAAAATAAAGCAGCGCAGCCAGAACAGAAGCTCCCAGCGGGAAACCAACTCCGGGTGTTTGTAATTCAAAATAAAGCCCGCCAATAATCACCACAATGAGTATTCCGCTTAAAGCAGGATGAATTAAAAAGTTGATTATTTTATCCATCGGACTTAGTGTGTGTTCGATTATTTCGAAGCTTTCGTGGCCGGCTAATCGCATAACCTCTTCAACACTTTCGGCCTTTCCATCTGCAAAACCGAATTTAATAGCTTCTGATGTAGTGAATGTTAGAACTTTGCCTGTGTCTGAAATCCCAGGAATATAAATAGAGGGATCAACCATCGCCTGGGCTATATCGGGATCGCGGCCATTGGCTTCGGCTGTGCTGCGCATCATCGAACGCATATACGACTGAAATTTGTCGGGAACCACTTCTCCAGTTTGATTTACAACAGTAGCTGCGCCAATGTTAGCACCTTCAACCATATAAATACTATCGCAAGCAATTGAAATCAGCGCACCGGCAGATGCAGCATTATTGTCGATGAGCACGTAAACAGGAATTTTAGAGCCGAGGATTTTAGTCCTGATGGAATCTGCTGCATCTACAAGTCCGCCATAGGTGTTCATGTGAATAAAAATCAGATCAGCCTTGGCTTCATAGGCAGCTTTAAAAGCTTTTTGTGTGGTTCTCCATACGGGAGGAGCTATTTGCTCTTTGATATCGAATTTGTAAACCTTTAGTATATTGGTTGTTGAATCTTCCAAAGTAGCAATTGGAAGCAAACTGTCTGATTGTGGCCTGGCAAAGGCTACAAGGGTTATGACCAGCAAAAACGTAGTGAGCAATCTTTTCATGGCGCGATATTATTCCAGGTTATGGTTTGTAAAAATACGAATTTGCCATTCAGCAGCGCGTAAATTTATAGGTTTACTGTTGAATTAGTTCATTTGTGTTAACTTTGACCCATTGGCAGCAGCCCGCAAAGCTGTCAGGAGTCACTCAAAAAAAAAGATTAACAATAAATATTATTACTTGAAATTTTCTGAATTAAATCTACATCCTTCCCTTATGGAAGGACTTGATAGCATGGGATTTGAGAATGCGACGCCCATTCAGGAGCAGGCAATTCCTGCCGTATTAAGAAAAACAGACCTGATTGCCTGTGCCCAAACCGGAACAGGGAAAACGGCTGCATTTATCCTTCCGGTTGTGCATACATTGCTCGATACCAGCGATATGCCAACGAAGCCGCAAGTACTCATTTTAGTACCTACACGCGAACTGGCCATCCAGATTGATCAACAAATTGAAGGCTTGGCTTATTTTACCGGAGTAAGCTCAGTGGCGGTTTATGGAGGCGGAAGCGGAACGGATTATTCCAATGAAAAAAAAGCTTTACAAAGTGGTGCTCCCATTGTTGTGGCAACACCAGGTCGTTTGATTGCCCACCTCAATATGGGTTATGTTGATTTTTCTGATTTAAAATTCCTGGTTCTCGATGAGGCTGACCGGATGTTAGACATGGGTTTTTTGCCTGATATACAGCGTATTATTGCTATAACAAATAGCAACAGGCAAACACTGATGTTTTCGGCAACCATGCCTGATGCCATTCGCAGGCTTGCCCGGCAGATTTTGAAACAGTTTGAAGAAATAAACCTTGCCGTTTCCAAACCAGCCGAAAATGTGCTGCAAGCTGCCTATATGACTTACGAAAATCAAAAAATTCCACTGATCCAGCAATTGATTGAAGGGCGTGATATTCCGCTTGTGTTGATTTTTTCGGCCACTAAAAAGAGTGTGAAAGAGATAGAGCAACATCTCTTAAAGAAAAAACTCAATGCCAGAGCCATTCACAGCGATTTGACCCAGGAAGAACGCGGAAAGGTTTTGCGTGATTTCAAACACCGCGAAATTCAGATTTTGGTAGCTACAGATATCGTTTCAAGAGGCATAGATATTGATGATATCAGCTTGGTAATCAATTATAATGTTCCCGGAGATGCCGAGGATTATGTGCATCGCGTTGGTCGTACGGCACGTGCTGAAAAAACCGGCGTAGCACTTACTTTTATCAGTGAGGTCGAAAGCTATAAATTCAACCGAATTGAGGAATTTATTGGTATGGAAGTGCGTAAATTACAACTTCCGCTTGCATTGGGCCAGGGACCCGAATATGTTGTCAAAAAGCGAAAACAAGGCTTCGATAGAAAAAAATACCATAGGGGAGAGGAAAAGAAACATCATTCCAGACCCAAAAGGAATTAACTGATAACAGCTTGTATTCATGTAAATTCATTTTGGTCATAATTGTTTTATCCAATCATTAAAAAATTTTAACTTTACACCAAACAAAAGCATACTAATTAGCTTATTCAACCCTTTTCTTATCGAAGAATGATTTTATGATTAACGAACATCAAATTGAAGAAAATTTAATCAATCAGTTGGTTGAGCTCAAATATACCCATCGACCTGATGTTGTCGACAGGAAAACGCTTGAACAGAATTTCAAAGCCAAGTTTGAAACGCTGAACCATGTGCGTTTATCAGATAGTGAATTCCTGCGCTTACGAGAAGAAATAATTGAGCCAGATGTATTTGCAGCCTCAAAAAAAATAAGAGAACAACAATTTTTCCAACGGGAAGACGGAACACCACTTCATTATACCTTAGTCAACAACAAAGACTGGTGCAAAAACGACTTTGAAGTCGTCAGCCAGTTGCGGATGAACACCGAGAACAGCAATCAACGCTACGACATCATTCTACTGATTAATGGCCTGCCAGTGGTTCAGATTGAATTAAAGCGATTAGATATTTCACCACGAAAAGCCATGCAGCAAATCGTGGACTATAAAAACGAACCTGGAAATGGCTATAGCAATTCGCTCATGTGCTATATGCAGTTGTTCATTGTGAGCAACCGTTCCAACACCATCTATTTCGCCAACAACAAAAAGCAGCATTTTCAATTCAACGCAGATGAACAGTTCTTGCCCATCTACCATTTGGCGGACGAACAGAACAACAAAATCAAGCACCTTGAAGATTTCACGGAACGCTTTCTAAAAAAATGCACACTGGGCGAAATGATTAGCAAGTACATGGTACTGGTGGAAACGGAGCAGAAACAATTGGTGATGCGACCGTATCAAATCTATGCGGTGAAAGCCATTGATGATTGCGTAAAGCAAAACCGTGGGAATGGTTTTATTTGGCACACCACCGGAAGTGGAAAAACCCTGACATCCTTCAAAGCTTCTACCCTGCTCAAAGACAATCGTGAGATTGAAAAATGCCTGTTTGTGGTGGATAGAAAAGACCTTGACCGCCAAACACGCGAAGAGTTCAATAATTTTCAGGAAGGCAGTGTAGAAGAAAACACCAACACTGAGACATTGGTAAGGCGTTTACTTTCTGCTGATTATGCCGACAAAGTGATTGTAACCACCATCCAAAAATTGGGACTGGCTTTAGATGGCACGTATAAGAGCCCTTCTATTTCGCTCAGGACAAGAAACTATAAAGAACGTCTTGAACCTTTAAGCGACAAACGTATCGTGTTCATTTTTGACGAGTGCCACCGTTCGCAGTTTGGTGAAAATCACAAAGCGATTAAAGAATTTTTTCCGAATGCTCAACTTTTCGGTTTTACGGGTACGCCCATTTTTGAAGAGAACGCTACCCAAAAAATCCGTGAAGACCAATACGAAACCTACAAAACCACGGAGAGCATTTTTGAAAAGCAGTTGCACGCCTATACCATTACCCATGCAATAGACGACCGCAATGTGCTCAAGTTTCATATCGACTACTTTAAGGGTGAAGGCTCGGTAAAGGCCAAGCCTGGAGAAGCCATTGCACAACAAGCCGTTGCAGAAGCCATTATCGCCAAACACGATAAAGCCACCAATCAACGCAAGTTTAATGCGGTGCTGGCCACTGCTTCTATCAATAATGCCATTGAGTATTACCGATTATTCAAGGAAATTCAAAAGCAAAAACAGGCGGAAAATCCCGATTATGTTCCTTTGAATATTGCTTGCGTGTTTTCGCCCCCTGCTCAATTGATCGCTAAAAATGGCGACCCAAACAGCCAAAAGAATGCGGCTGACATCAAACAACTGCAAGAAGATTTAGCGCAGGAGAAGGAAGACAACAAGCAAAACCCCGAAGAGAAGAAAATGGCGTTGATTGAAATTATTGCCGACTTCAATGCCCAATACGGCACCAATCACGACATCAACAATTTTGACCTGTACTATCAGGATGTGCAAAGCCGCATTAAAAATCAGAAGTACAGCAACAAAGACTATCCGCACAAAAACAAGATTGACATTACCATTGTGGTGGATATGCTGCTCACAGGTTTTGACAGTAAGTACCTGAACACCTTGTACGTGGACAAAAACCTGAAATACCACGGACTGATTCAGGCATTTTCACGAACCAACCGTGTATTGAACGACACCAAGCCTTACGGCAATATTTTGGATTTTCGTTCGCAACAGGAAGCCGTGAACCAAGCCATCACGCTCTTTTCGGGCGAGGAAGGCGGAAAAGCCAAGGAAATTTGGATGGTGGACCCGGCACCTGTGGTGATTGACAAATACCAGGAAGCGGTAGAAAAACTCGGTGCGTTTATGCAAGAACACAATGTGGCCAACGAACCGCAGGAAGTATATAACCTGAAAGGGGATGCTGCCCGCATTGCATTTGTGAAAAACTTCAAAGAAGTTCAGCGACTAAAAACCCAACTCGACCAATACACCGATTTGGATGAAACGCAACAAGAGCAAATTGAAAAAATCTTACCACAAGAAACTTTGCAGGAGTTCCGTAGCTCGTACTTAGAAACCGCCAAGCAACTGCGTAAAATACAACAAAAAGAAGGCGAAGATGCCCCGGATGATATTCAGCAACTGGATTTTGAATTTGTACTCTTTGCCTCTGCGGTGATTGATTACGACTACATTATGAGCCTGATTGCCGACAGCACCCAACAAAAGCCGAGTAAGCAGAAAATGACTAAGGCGCAGGTGATCAGCTTGCTGAAATCCAACGCCAACCTGATGGACGAAGAAGAAGACCTGACCGAATACATTGAGCAGGTGGACTGGACGCAAGGGCAATCGGCAGAAGAACTGAAAAAAAACTTTGAAACCTACAAAGTAGAGAAGTACGATAAAGAACTGGCAGATATGGCTCACAAACACGGCTTGCAAACGGCAGCCCTCAAAACCTTTGTAGAGAAAATCATGAACCGTATGATTTTTGACGGAGAAAAGCTCACCGATTTATTGGAGCCCTTGGAATTGAGTTGGAAAGAACGCAGCAAAGCCGAAACCGCACTCATGGCCGATTTGATACCGCTGCTGAAAAAACAGACGGGTGATAGGGAGATTAGGGGATTGGCAGCTTATGAGGTCTGAACTGTGATTTGCTTGATTAAATGATTAATGATGATTAAAGACGAGTATAAATATTCTGAATTGACTTCCAAGATAATCGGCTGTGCTATGACTGTTCACTCCGAATTGGGCAATGGGTTTCAGGAAGTTATTTACCAACGTGCGTTGGAAATTGAAATGGCAGATCAAGGCATAGATTTTAGCAGAGAATATGAAATGCCTGTGTATTACAAAAATCAGCAAATTGGGACGAGAAGAGTAGATTTTTTAGTGGAAGGCATTGTATCTGTTGAGCTAAAAGCCATCATTCAACTAGAAGATGTACACCTAGCACAAGCTATCAACTATCTTGAAGCATACGATTTGGAAATCGGGCTACTCATCAATTTTGGAGCAAAATCATTGCAGTTCAATCGATTGACCAATAAATCATTCAAGCAGAAAAATCAGGGTAACCCAAACATTAAACCAAATCACATCCATCACAGAAATAAAAAAAATCACAGTTCAGACAATTAGCCGCTTATGCTTAACGAAATTATACTATATCAAACAGGCGAACTAAGCGAGCGTATTGAAGTACGCCTCTTGAATGAAACCGTATGGCTCAATCGTCAGCAAATGGCTACCCTCTTTGGCAGGGACGTTAAAACCATAGGAAAGCACATCAATAATGTGTTTACTGAAGGAGAGCTTGTGAAAGAATCAACTGTCGCAAATTTTGCGACAGTTCAAATGGAAGGCGAGAGGAAAATTGAGCGCCAGATTGAATATTACAACCTGGATGTCATTATTTCGGTGGGCTATCGGGTAAAATCAAAACAAGGAACGCAATTCAGAATATGGGCAACCCAGGTGTTAAGAGATTATCTGCTAAAGGGTTATGTGCTTAACCAACGCATGAACCGTATTGAAAATAATGTTGAATTTCTTGCAAAAAAAGTGGATGCTATTAGTTTGCAAATCCAATCTGCTGAAATACCCAATCAAGGCGTATTCTTTGACGGTCAGGTATTTGATGCCTACGAACTGGCTTCCAAAATTATCCGCTCTGCCAAGAAAAATATGGTATTGATTGACAACTACATCAATGAAAACACCCTAACGCAGCTATCCAAGAAAACTAAAGGGGTAAAGGTGCTTTTACTGACCAAAACCATTACCAAACAATTGACCTTAGACCTAAAAAAAGCCAATGCACAATACGGTAACTTTGAAATCAAAACCTTTACCAAAAGCCACGACCGCTTTTTGATTATTGACCAAACAGAAGTCTATCACCTTGGGGCTTCATTAAAAGATTTAGGTAAAAAATGGTTTGCTTTTTCCAAAATGGATAAAA
>Ga0100390_10004655_pt1 | contig 11817 bp, 7 predicted proteins | sample CryGeymeta201514_FD_81540 | JGI IMG/M metagenome (GOLD analysis project Ga0100390, IMG submission 81540) | Groundwater microbial communities from Crystal Geyser aquifers in Utah, USA - Crystal Geyser metaG 2015-14 | ecosystem: Environmental > Aquatic > Deep subsurface > Groundwater | place: USA... | reverse complement strand
TTATCAGCGCTTGTTCTTCTATAAAGTTTTTAATTGCATTATTCAAAACTGAATTTACTTCCTGTTTTTTCAATTGTGAAAAAACGATCTTTTGATAAAGCAAATAGTATAAAAACTCTTTCAACCTGGCTGGCTTATCTGTAAAAAGAACAAACGGTTTGTTAAGGTCAGCAACTGCAATTTTAGATAGCATCCAGAAAATATCTTTATCATTGAGTTGAAATCCTGCGTTTGGTATTTTGTCTACAATATTTTTCCGGGACAATAATGAATTAAATACTTCATAAAAAACATTAAAGGTTGCACGATCTACTTCAATAGATCTACCTTTTAATAGTTTATGAATATACTCACTTCCGAGTTTTTGTGCTTTACGATCGTGTATGGTTTTAAGTACTAAGTTCTTGCCATCTTGTGTTGCCGGATCAATTGCGTAATTTATTTCTTCATTAACTACTTTAAATATTATAAAACCATCATCTGTTTTGATCGGCTCAGTAAAATTTCCGGGAAGTGTGTTAAATAAAATATTCTCTATTTTATCTTCTTTTAATTGACCATAAGCAACTCTCATCGGCTCTTTTGGAATTTCGGATTTTTTCTGTGAAGAAAGAATCGAGTCGAACGAAGCCCCATTTTTCAAGTTAGCATAAATTAAGAATATTTCCATCGAGTCAGATGAAGAAATCCAATTGAGGTATAAAACCGATTTTATGTACAGCAAACCTTCTGCAATTTCTTCGTGTGATATAGATATTTTTGATTCAACTTCTTTTTTATACAACTCATCTTTGATTAAGAGATTTTTTAACGTTTGCAATGAATTTTGATATAACTCTAAAGTATCCAAACTATTGTCGAGCGCTTCCAAAGCCCATAGCTTTTCTGCAATCAAAGATAAAAGGAATTCCTTTTTAACCGAATCTACATTTGTATTTGAATAATTAAGATGAGGCATAAACTCAAACCTGTTCTTATATTCTTCAGCAGTGATGACTTCAGAACCAATCTTTGCAAGAATTTTATATTCATCCTGAGCTAATGCAACATCGAAGATCAACAAGCAAAAAACAATACACTTTAATTTTACAGATAATTTCATTCGACATTTTTAACAGTACATAGTTGATATTTTCTTGTTCATTATTCCTTAACGCTCCCCATCATAATTCCTTTTATGTAATATTTTTGAAGAACAAGAAAGACTATAATTACAGGAATTATTGTCAATACGGAACCCGCCATCATCAGCTCCGGATCTTTCGTATGCTCGCCCATCAAATTTGCCAGAGCAACAGGCAATGTGTACATCGAATCATCCGTTAGTGCTATAAGAGGCCAAAGGAAATCATTCCATGTTCCGAGAAAAGTAAAAATTGCAAGCGTTACTAAAATAGGAATAGCAAGCGGCAAAATGATTTTCTGTAAATCTGGAAATCTGTAGCTCCATCTATTTTTGCCGCTTCGATTAAACTATCCGGGATAGCTAATATATACTGTCTAATTAAAAATATTCCAAAAATGTTGGCAAGTCCTGGAATGATTATCGCCATATAGGTGTTGATTAAACCGATCGATTTCAGCATGAGAAATAATGGCAGCATAGTAACCTGACTTGGAATTATCATCGAGCTTAACAAAAGATTAAATAATTTTTTCTTACCGATGAAACGATATTTAGCAAATGCAAATCCCGCCATCGAATTAAAGAATAATGATATAACAGTTACTGAAAAGGAAAGCAGCAGGCTGTTAAGAAAAGTACGAGCCATACTTAATCTAACAAAAAGAGTTTCATACTGGCTAAACACAAATTCGTCCGGAAAAAATATTGGCGGGAACACACTCGCTTTACCGTCAGCCATAAAAGATGCTGATAACATCCAGATGAAAGGCACAAGCGTTAAAATGGATGTCAGTCCGATGAATATATATAAAAGAATTTTTTTTATGTTCATGTATTATCACTCTTTTGAAGTTTGAATTGTATAAGAGTGCCGACAAATATTATGAAGAACAAAACAAAAGCGATAGCTGCCGAGTAACCCATATTCCACCATCGAAAACCTTCTTGATACATATATTGAACGATGCTTAGCGTCTTGTTTAGCGGTCCTCCCTGCGTCATAATGTAAGGTTCGGCAAACAACTGGAAATAACCAATCATTGTTATTATGCTTACAAAAACAGTTGTGGGTGCAAGCATTGGCAACGTGATAAATCTAAATTGATTCCAGGCGCTTGCTCCTTCGATGTCTGCGGCTTCGTAAAGGTCTTCAGGAATATTCTGCAATCCAGCTATAAATATTATCATATTATAACCAAAATTTTTCCAAACGGACATAAGCATAATTGCCGGCATTGCCCAGAGTGGATCACCAAGCCAATCTATTGGACTTATTGAAATTAAACTTAGCAAATAGTTCATGATCCCGAATTTTGGATGATATATAAATCTCCAAACTATTGCCACTGCAACGAGTGTGGTAACTACCGGCATAAAATAGCTTGCTCGAAATATAGCTTTAAATTTTACAAGTTTGGAGTTAAGCAACAATGCCGCCGTAAGAGAAACTGCAATTGATACCGGTCCGGTAACAATCACAAAGTAAAAAGTATTTTGCAGCGCCTGCCAAAAAAGCGGGTCATCAAATAATTTAAAGTAATTGCTAAAACCAACCCACCGAACAGTGCTAAAATCTCCCAATGCGTAAATATCAAAATCAGTAAAGCTGATTATAAATGCAGCTATGACGGGAATAAAAAAGAAAACAAATATTGCGGAAAGTGCTGGTGCAAGAAAAATATAAGCAGCGCTTGAGGAATATGTGGAGAATTTATTTTTAGCTGACTTTATCATTTTTCTTTTCCAATTAACCATCTTCTTTTTTCAAGAATAATATCAACATCCTTATCAAGATTTTTCAACGCTTCATCAGAGCTAATAACCCCGCGAGCCGCTAATTCTGCATACTGTTGTATTTTAGAAAATGCAATTTGCTCCCACTCGGGAATTTTCGGCGTTGCGGCAACATTTTCAAATTGCTGATAAAATGCCTTCATATAAACATCTTTTGAAATTGAAGAATCTCCCCACGCTTCTTTTACAGCGGGCAGGTTGTTAACTAAATTAAAAAACTTAATCTGCGTAGAACTCTTTGATAAATACTCTATGAATTTCCAGGTTTCATTTTTATGTTTTGAATTTTTAAAGATAACCAAACTTGCTCCACCTGCTAACGAAACGCCGGGATAGTTATTGCCTTTGGAAGGAAGCGGCGATGTTTTCCATTTATCTGCCAAATCGTTTATCATCCATTTTTTAAATTCGTTTATATTCCACGGACCTGAGATATACATAGAAAAGTATTCGTCTGCAAAAGCCTGGTAAACATTAGTAACCTGCGATATTCCTAAAGGGGCTAATTTTTCCTTGTGAAATCTTATTAAGAATTCAAAAGCGGTCTTAAATTCTTCAGAACTAAAATTTCCTCTGGAGCTGTTGTCTTTTAAAATATTCGCGCCTGCTTGAAGACCGAAGATTACGAACGGCGCCCATTCATTGGTCGGAAGATAAATTGCATATTTATCTTTATTTTGGAAAAGGGATTTGATCTTTTTTGAAAGATCATAAAGTTCAGCCCATGTTTTAGGCGGATTATCATACCCGGCTCTTTTAAATATATCAGACCTGTAAAATAAAATCCTCGTATCAACGTACCAGGGAATTCCATACACTAATGAATCAATTACATTTGTATCCCAAATTCCATTAAAATAATTTTCTTTTTTTATTATTGGCGAACTGCTTATAAATTTATCTAAACTTACAATACCATTTAAGTAAGCAAACTGCGGAACCCACGTATTTCCAAGCTGGCAGGCATCCGGTGTGTTATCGCTGGCGAAGGCTGTAATTAATTTTTCCTGTGCCGCCGTCCATGGTATTTGCTGCACTTTAATTTTTATTCCGGGGTTTTGCTTTTCGAACTCGGGAACGAGCTTAGCTACATACTCGGCTTCAGTGCCCATAGCCCAAAACTTTATGATTTTATCGCCTTCATTTTCCTTTGAACAAGATGGTGACAGAAAGATGCAAAGAAAAAGAATAACTGCTGCAATATGTTTGAAATGCTTCATTTTATTTCTGTAAAATCATTTTACCGAAAAGACTTTTACTTTCTGAAATAAGCTTATAAAGATAAATTCCTGAACTAACCGGGCTGCCATCATTATTTAAACCGTTCCAAACAATTTTATTTTCGCCAAATGGAAATTCTTTATTTGTAAGGTCTTTAATTTTTTCTCCAAGGTGATTATAAATGCTAATCGAAACATATTGTGCAAATGGAATATTGAACACAATTGTAGTTGAAGGATTAAATGGATTTGGATAATTGCCTATCAATAGAAAATCATAAACAGTATTTAAATCATCATTAATATTTGTTACAGAATCGGAAACAAAACCGATTGAATCGAGCATTGGTTGAATTTCCGGATTAGCCATAAACTTTTCCCATAAAAGCCCGCTTCTATAATTTTCAATCATTACAATTATCGGTCCTTGATCAATTGCAATGTAACTATTTGCAAACCAATTTTGCTTAGGATTAAAAGCATCTTTAAAACCATATTCACCCCAAACATTGCTGCCGTATGTTCTGTAAAAATTTTTAAGCGCTGTAATTGATTCCGCCGGCGTGTATGGCATTGATGAAAGAGCGGCGGTAGGTGTAATGGTGCCGTTATCATTACTGTAAGGTGCATGTGCGCCGTATCCAAACGGATCATCACTTGCTGTTAATCCCCAATTATCCGAACCGTATCCCGGATGACTGAAAGGATTTGCGATGCAATAAGCTCTGTTAATTAGAGTGTGATGCTTGTTGTTAAGAAAATAGTTGCAATAAGCATCTTTCTTATCTCTCGGATCAAAACCGAGAAATGAATAATGAGCAAAGAAAAGCGGACCGCCATAATTTGATCCTACCCATAATCTATATCCATAAAAAGAATTATTGTTAGTATAGTTTGAACTTGCCCAGCCATCATGGAATAATCTTGCAGGAACATTATAAGTTGGCGAAGCAATGGCAAGCAAATATGTGATCATCGTTTCCATCCAACCGACTAACTTAAAATTCATTTGCCAGTCATAATTAGGCGACCAGTGCCAATAAAGGTAATTACTAAAAGATGCTCTTCGATACCAACTCCATTCAACTCCCTCCCAAATTTCTGTACAAAGATCTCTAATTTGTTCTTCGCTTACATTTGTTCTATCAAAAAACTGGCGCACTGTAAGTATCCCTTGAATCATAAAAGAAGTTTCAACTAAATCTCCACCATCGTCATATTGGCTAAATGGGATAACTGCTCCGCTAGAACCATTTAACCAGTGAGAAAACGCGCCGTGAAATTTTGCCGTATTAATTTTAAGAAAGTTTAATATCTTCAACATTCTTTCGACGCCTTGATCACGTGTTATATATCCCCTTTCAACGCCAACTAACAAAGCCATCAAACCGAAACCTGAACCACCGCTCGTTACTGTTTCTCCTGATCCTAACCTTTCTCTTGATAACCCTGATACGGGATGTCCGTAATCATAAAAATATCTAAATGTTGAACGCTGAACCATATCCAGAAATTCTTCATCCGTCATTTCGTGCGTGGCAGCATTAACACTGTCACTCAAATCGGATTCATTACCGCTTAAATCATATGCGCTAACTTTAAATGAATAACTCACTCCCAAAACGCCAACGTTTAGAGAGAGATAACTTTTTTCTTTTGGAATGTTTGTGTAGAATGCATAATCAACTCCATTCCATTTATAAATTTTATATCCGGCAAGATCAATCTCACTGTTGTGATACCATTCTACATCCACATTTTTTTCATAGCCAAAAGCCTCAACGCCCTGTGGAACTAATGGCGCTATTAAATCTGTTTGAGCTTCTATTCCAAAGTGTGATAGAGACATAACTATCAATAATTTAACAACAATTTTCATTTTCATTTTTCAATCCTAACGTTTTCAATTATAATTTCTGTAAAGCGAGATTCATCTTGTTAATATAACATTCAAGCAGTTTCTAATGTTTAATGCGCCAAATAAATTTCGCTTTACAATTTTACACAGCCTTATAGAGTCATTTCTTTTTAACTATCTTGCAGGAAAAAGGTTTTAAAGTAAATTTATCAGAATTTACACTAAAAGTTTTTTTCTCGTTGTGATAGTTTATTAAAAACAGATATGAATATTTCTTCCCTTTGCGAATTACAAATTGAATATCAGGGTCTGAAACTTTTGCCTGTCTTTTAATCTTGTCAAGTGAAACTAATTTTTCATAAAGACGCAGATGTTCATCGCTTGTGTATCCAAAAGCATATCCAAGCGCCGTAATTACACCGGAGCCAATCCGCTTACAAATACCACATGCTTCTCCCAATTCAGTCTTTGATACTATTTCTTCATTCGTAATTTTAAAAATTTGCTTTTCCTTAAAAACAGTAAATACTTCTTTAATCCCAAATGCTTCAATCTTATTAGGGCTTAATGATTTTGTAAAGCTAATCTTCAACTCATCTTTAAGAATAGTGCAAGGATTTAGATATAAATCTAAGGTTGGAATTGCAGGATAAATTATAAGACGTCCGCCCATCTTAACATAAGATGCGAGCAAACTTTGAGTAGCGCCATCCATAAATTCTGTTGTAACTACCCAAAGTTGTTTATACTTAAATAATACTTCAAGCGAACTATTTTCTAAATCTTGTACATCATAGTTAAAGTTCAGTGCCTGAAGACCGCGCAGCAGCCCATTAAAGAATATTTCCTCGCGAACAAAACGTGGATCAAGTGTAAGTCCGAGTTTATCAACATAAAGTTTTTTCTCTTTTAACAATTGAGATGTCGTAAGCTCTGTGTAGAAATATGGTTTGTAAAGCCCAACGCAGATATCGGAATGTGTTTTACTTAGTAAAAGATTCTCTTCCTCTTTGGTTATAAACTTATCTACTCTTTTTATAGCATCATATAAAGGGGACTTTTCAGCTTTTGAGTTTAATGGTGTTTGATAGTAAAATGTCTTTCCGTAAAATCCTTTTCCTTTGGGATTTATGCCCTGTGAAAACATATAGTAATTAAAGCTTTTGATTCCGTGTGCGAGTGATGCATAGTAAAATGTTTCTAAATCTTTCGAATCACTTTTTACTTGATGCTCACGTGTTCCTGATTGAAATTCGGCTGCCCACACCGGTCCTTGAGTCTGCACGGCTTCTAATATTTTGTTACATGCCAAATCCGAATGTGCATTTCGAAACGAAAAGAACTCGGGGATATGGTCTAAACCAAAAACTAAATCTGTCCTTGTTCTCAGAACTTCTTCATAAGTACTTATGAGCATTGGTAACTCAGCAGCGTTGCCATAAATCCAACCGGGAATATTATGCGAAAGTTGTAAATCTATATTGAAGCTTCTAATCTTTTTAATAAGTATATCTAAATACTGTGCAAAATAATGGCGATAAAAAAGATGAAAATCATTGTATGCACAGTAATCCTGCTTGTTTTCAATCACCCCGGACGGCGCAGAAATTTTTTCAAACGAAGAATATTCCGTTCCATAAGTGCGGTTCAATTTTTCAATTGATTTGTATTTTAGTATCAGAAACTCATTATATAATTTCATAACCGATTTATTATAGTCAATCTTACCGGAAAGCCATTGGAATACCCCGACTTCATTACATACCTGCATCATCGTAATCGGACCGTTCTTACTTTCCTGAAATTGTTTTATTATGGGCATAATTTTATCATACCAATGGAAAGTGTAACGGAGATATTCTTCCGACATATAAGACATCAAATCCGGTGCAATTATATTTCCATTTTCATCAAGGGCATGGCTATTCCTATTGCACTTATTTAAAAACCACTGCGGCAAACCTTGATTTTTATATTCGGAAAGAATATATGGACCCGGTTTTATAATCAAATCCAAACCAACTTTTTTACAAAGTTTTATATACCCGACAAGATTTCGCGCGGGGTGTGTTTGTCCAATAAAATCAAATTGATTCTCTTCGTACTCATGCCAGTCCCACGGAATATATGTAGAGGTTGTATTTGCTCCTGCATCTTTTAATAAAAGTAAATGCTTTTCCCAAAGTTTCGGTTCAAGACGGAAATAATGAATTTCGCCTGAAATGACAAAGTGTGGTTTGCCATTCTTTAAGAAAGATTTTTTTGAAGCGTAAAAGCTCATATTTAAATTCCAGTTTCTATATGAAGTTCTAAATTCATTATTAAGTTACATCACGTAAAATGGTTAGAAGCGTAAGGCGATTCTCTAAATCGCCATTTGGTCGAAACAGAGTTTCGACTTATAGCTTTGCGTAATGTAGATCATCAAGTTCATTTTGTAATTTTAATAAGTATCATACTCAATAATTACATCAGCCGGAAATTCATTAATCGTAATTTCATTTTTAGTATAGGATTTTATTTTTTTTCTATTAACAGTAACACTTGCTGGAAGTTTAGAACTATTAAAGTTTTTAATTTTTATTCCATACTTTGGAAGATTAACATCACCATAAATTGAGAAAACATACCGTTCATTTTCTTTTTTAACTGAGTAAGAAACTTCTCCATAATATGTTGGGAGATCTTCAATCGACATTCCGTCTGGTGAATCAATCCAATCCTGGTACAGCGCTGATGCCAAAACCAAAGACCCACCATCTAAGCCTGAAGCAGATTCATAAACAAACATTGAACGAATTGCATTTAGAAAATCTGAACCAACCCATGTGTGCGGCATATCTCCGATAAATCTTGGAATTCGCTCATCTTTCCATACAACTTCAGCCCAATGATTCCATCCTTTAGGTCGTTGGTCATCCAAATAAAATTCAATCAATTCGTGAGCTCGTTCAGGCTGGTCTAATAAAATGAATGAACCGATTAGACGGTTTTCATAAGGAGTATAATTTATCCAATCACTTTTGCCTTCTCTTCTGTTTTTGAAAAACTTATAATACTTATTAAATGTGTTATAGACCTGCGGTTTGGGCAGGTTGTCTAATTCATTGCAGGGAGTAAGCGCAATTGTTGTAGAAGTTGCATCAAAATCACCAAGTTCAACACAACCGGGAATGTAGTCTATGTTCCTAGTTTTCATTGCAAGATTGATTGAGTTGTAAAGATTTTCCTTAAAGGTATCTCTAACTTTTTTTATTCGTTCGTAAGATTCTTTTTCACCAAGAATTTTTTGAATCTCTGCTGCGTCTTTTAATCCTTTCATTATAAAAAAATTATCCCAGTAGGAATGCATTGGTTTTGCAGAATAACCTTCGTGGCTTATCGATTCCGTTACCAAACCGTAGTATGCACGCACACTGTCATTCCCGTTTTTGAAATGATTAGTTGAACGTTCTGCAATAAGTGATTCGATATATTCAACAGCTTTTTTTACGTTTTCATTTTTAGTTTTTAAAAATGTTGTGTCCTTTGTGAAGTTGAAATATTCACAAATCAGATAAATCATTTCACCGTGACTGTCATGTTCCGGAACGGGGTCAGGACCTCTGGAATCAACAACGCAAGGCACTTTACCATTTTCATATTGATGAGCCGCGTACCATTTAATGAAGTCTTTCACTTCATTTGTGATTCCCGATTTTAATAATGCGGATGATGTTAACGAACCATCCCTAATCCAGCTTCTTTCGTATGACCGGGAGCCGGGTTGAATCCCGGCATTATCTCTGTTTATTAAAATGTAAGCAAGATTCGATTTGTAAGTATTCACAATTCTATCGGCAGATTTTGGGAGATTAAATTTTATGTGATCTACTTTTGATTTCCAGAAGTCTATTGTTTCATTAAGTCTCTTTTCAATTACTCCTTCACTAAACGTTTCACTAAAAGAATTTTCCGTATAAAATGGAACAGCTAAATAAATATATTTTGCTTCCCCTTCTTTCAAATCGTATTCATATTTCAGAACTCCACTCGCCAAATTTGTTGGGTCAACAACAGCTTTATTTTGGGGGAAGTTATTTTCTTTTAATAAATCGACAATATTTCCTTCATCAAAAGCAGATGTCCCGAACGAATTGTAAGCAGTAATTGGCAGTACTACTTTTTCATCATTTATATAAATCTTTCCATTATTTTCTGTTATAGAATTTATCTTTGCAACACCACCCGCAAGGTTTAGAAATTGATAATGAGGATTAACCTGGAACGGACGAATTAGTAAAAACAAATTTCCGTTTTTTTGCGAAGAGGAATTATTTGTTAAAGTGTATTTCAAATAAAGAATAGAATTTTTATTTGCTTCACCATTGGTAAACGCCTTGATCGCAAGATTCATCCCTTCGCAATTCCAATTTACTTTCGGGATCGGAAGATAATTTTCCTCAAGCGATTGAATAGATTGAACATTACTCCAATTGAATAATTTAGCATTAACTGTCAACATTGGTTCAATAGAAAAACTTGCTTTGTCAACTTCAATAATTCCATCTTCGTTAATTAAGGCTTCTTTAATATCGTTATTAACGCCACTTACTGTCCAGTACGAGGCTTCGTCTAAAAAATATCTTGGATAATTCCCTCTTGATGAGTTTTGTGCAGAGTATAGGAGAAAATCATTTAGTGTAAAAGAGTTTTTAACGCTAAGGAAACTAATTTCTTTCACCCCAAAACTTTTTTCTGAGTTGCTTTCTAAAAGTTTGATTTTCAAATACTTTGCTTCAGCTTCGGGAAGATTGATAAAACTTACATCACTTTGATTTGAAGAAACAGAATAAACTTTCTCCCAAGTATCCCCGTTTTCAGAGAGGAAGATGTCAAATGCTTTTGCAAAAAAATCTTTTGCCCAATCTATTTTTAATCCGCCAAATTCTCTTCGCGCCTTAAAATCCACAATGATTGATTGCTCTACAACTCCATCACTTTTCCAAAAAGTCTGAGGCAAATTATCAAGAATAAAATTAGGATTGTGCCCCTTAAGAAATGATGACGCTGTTACAAGCGGAGTTGGATAAATACTCGTTTCAGGTTCAAGCGGAGTAAATTTCAAATCATCAATCCAAATAGTTCCCTTTCCTCCGACGAAAGAGGCAATTGTAAATTCAATTCGGTTTATTCGTTTTAATAATTGATCATCAGTTGGTCCCCATGCAAAAGTAATATGCCTTTTTTTTATCCGGAACTTCTTCCAATCATTTGGAAAATCGTAATTTTTATTATTTACCCACCAAACATTTTGTCCGCTGCTATCTAAAAACTTAATTTCAAAATTGTTAGATGGAGATATAGCTTTTAAATTAAAAGTAAATTCAAAGTTATCCGGCAGATCGATCGGAAAGAGTTTCTGAATACCGCCATAACCTGTTCCTTTTATAAATTCATAATCTAATTTTATTGCATTTCCATTCACGCCAAAATCGTTTGAAGTGTTAAGATTTACTCCGTCAGATTTCACCACACTCCATCCATGTGTGTTTTCAAAATCATCAATTGATTTTACTTGAGCGTAGAAGCTATTGCTGAAGAATAGAAACATGAAAAGTGTGGTTAGTAGAAATTTTGGTTGTACCATGAAATTAAAAACAACATCAAATATAAAATCAATTAAAATATTCAAAACCAAGTCTATTCAATCCTCGTTGTATTATTGAGTCTTTCATTACATAATTCCAGATCAATCCGGTTCTAAAATTTTCAATCATTAAAACAATCGGTCCTTGATCTATGCCGATATAATCGGGTACAAACCAATTAGCAGTAGG
>Ga0100390_10004636_pt1 | contig 11843 bp, 11 predicted proteins | sample CryGeymeta201514_FD_81540 | JGI IMG/M metagenome (GOLD analysis project Ga0100390, IMG submission 81540) | Groundwater microbial communities from Crystal Geyser aquifers in Utah, USA - Crystal Geyser metaG 2015-14 | ecosystem: Environmental > Aquatic > Deep subsurface > Groundwater | place... | reverse complement strand
TGCCTAGGGGCTCGCCGGCCCGCAGGCTGCGGATTATTTCCCGGGTGCCCTTGCCGCGGGCGATATTGGTGTAGCCGGCCCGATTGCGGATCGCCACCAGCAGCCGGTCGATCTGCTCGTCAAAAAGCGGCCGGCCCACCACCTTCAGAGGGTAGCCGCACCGGGCGGCCCAGGCGCCCAGAAGTTCCCAGTTGCCGAAATGGCCGGTGAGCAGGATAACCCCCCGACCGCCCGCCATGGCCTGGTCGATGTATTCCCGGCCCTGGGCGGTGATCAGACCATCCAGGGCGGGCCGGGTCAAGTTCGGCAGGCGCAGGATGTCGACCAGAACCGTACTGAAGTGCAGAAATACCCGACGGGCCAGGCCCACGATCTCCCGGGGCGGCATCTCCTCCCCGAAGGCCATGGTCAGATGGGTGATGGTGCGCCGCCGCAGGCTTGTGGCCACCAGAAACAGCAGCCGGCCAACCACCCGCATGAGGCCAATCCCGACAAGGCGTGGCAGGAGGCGGAAAAGCCAGGCCACGCCGACAATAAAGTGATAAAAGAACCTGTCCCTGGCCTGTTTGAGGATTCTGTCGTTGATGAAATTCAACCGCATGTCATGGGAGTCTCTGGTGCGGAATGCCGGATGCGCCGAGGTGGGAAGGCGGGATGTCCGCCTTGGGCCGGCATTGTGGCCCATTCTGTCGAAAATAGCAAGAAGGCCGCGGCCGTCAGTACGCGACCGTCGTCATCATTTCGGTTTTTCCAGAACGCAGATGAGGATCTTGCCGCCCTCCCGGAAGATGACCTCGATCTTGTTGGGCTGGGTGGTAGCGACCACCAGCCCCAGACCAAAAAAAGCATGGTCGAGCAGGTCCCCCTGCTTGAAGGTAGCCGTCACCGCGTAGGCCTTGGCCAAGGCCGGATCGCGACCCGCCACCATCTCCGCGAAGTGGTCCGCCGCCGCCTTGGTCTGCCTGGCGCTGCGCCCCCCGGTGGCTTGCCCTTTGCCCTTCTTCGCGGTTTTCGGAACGCCGGCTGTTCCGGCGGGCTCCGCGGGCCGATAATTGTGGCGGCCGCCACAGACGTTACACTGGACCTTGGCCACCTTCTCGCCCACCATGGCGACGATAATATGGTTGGTGATCTGCTTGCACTTGAGGCAGCGCGACTCCACATCGCTGCCGGCCGTCAATTCATTTTTTGTTACCACTGTTATCAGCTCCTTTTACTTTCCTGTCGATCATGCCCGGGCTTTACGCCAGGCCGGATGCGCACGAGTGGAAAAGCACGACGGCGTCTCCTGGGCTACGGATATGCGCCCGGCGAGGCCATTGGCGATCAGAATTTTATATAATGGCCCATTTTGCCAAAAATAGCAAGAATGCCGCGACCGACAGGGCGCGCAAGGACGTCAGTTGCCTTGCAATCCCGTCCTCTTGACGGGGAGGGGGAAGACGTACACATGCGAAGGGATGCGTGATGGTTGATTGGACTTTTCCGAGTCCCTTTACTTACCGCCTCGGCACCCAATCCGCACTGGCCATCAATCGTCCCGCCGGCTGCTGGCCAGTTCCTGTTCGCGATGCCAGCGACCGGAGACTGCAGAACCAACCGCGGCCAGGACCCCGAAGGAAAAGACACTGAAGACCAGCGGCAGCCCTTTGGCAGTGAACAGGTCGTAGAGGAAGACCTTCAACGCCCCCAGCACGCCAATGCCGATGGCCACGGCGACCACCTCCATGCTCCGGCGCCGCCAGCCAATCAGCAGGAGCACCATGGCGCCGACATTGATCAGGACGGTTTGCCCACAACTGAAACTGTTTGCCGATTCGATTGCCAACCTTTCCAGACCTACGTGCAGGACCAACCGCAGGCCGGTGAAACCGACCACCAGACTGGCCACCATCAGGGCCACGGCGCTGGCATCACGAGCATCCAGCCAGGAAAAGAATGCCGACCCCTCGCGCGTCGGAACGTGGGCCCGGCACCACCGGTATTGCCAGAGGGCCATGCCGGCCAAGAAGGTAGCCAGCGGCACGGCCGTGTACCAGGCAACCGCGCCTATTGCCAAGGCCCCGGAGGCCACTGCCGCGCCGCAGGTAAAGAGCTGCAGAAAGTAGGAGGTGACCCGGACACCGCCACTATGCCACCTGGCGGCGCACAGGGTCAGGGCCAGGCTGCCCGCCGACCACAGGGCCAGGGACCAGCCAACCCAGCCGAGAATAAAGGGCAGTCCCATGGCCAGCGAGACCACCCCGGCCACGACCAGGGCGTTGACGCCGGGGGCCCCCTCCCGTCTTTCCCGGGCAAAAAAGGCGGCCAGGCCGAGATGGATCAGGGTGCTGATGATCGCCGTGACCCCGGCCAACTTGAAGGACCAGAGACCGGGGGCCAGGCTCATGCCGGCGGCAAGCACCCAGCCTACGTTCACCACCGGCAACAGGGAGGCGAAGAGATCAAGCGGCGCCGCGCCGCGCCGGATCTGAGCGATGGCAATGCCCAGATATAGGGCAAAAAACGCCAGGAGCATGGGGAAAAACCAGGGGGCGTAGAGCTCGGAAGTCAGTGCCTGGCCGCGACTCAGCGGGGCTTCCAGTTTGATGACCCACAACAACCAGAACACCATCACCATGAAGAGCGTCACCCAGCGCAGGGAGCGGGAGATGTCCCGCCCCGCTGCCCAGTGGGCCACAAGCATGCCGACCAGCAGGAGCAAGCCGGTGGCAGGGAACATGGGGTTGGGGAAATCGAGGCTAAGGCCGGCCAGGCCGGCGCCGATGACCCCGACGGCAAGCAGGGCCGGCGCCGCGAACCTGAGACCGACCGCTGCTACAACCAACAAGGCCTGCAACAACAAAAGTTGCGCCCAGATGGTTTGCACCATGGCGAAGCGGGAATGGACTTCGATGACCACGGCAAAGAGCAAGAGAATGCCGCACATCGGGAAGACCGGGGCGATCCTGCTCTGTCTGTGATAAAGCAACCACCCGAAAACCACCAGGACCAGGGCATAGCCCAGACCAATAAGGCTGCCCAGGCGGACCGGAACCAGGCCGTTGTCGGTAACCGTCCGCAGGATAAGGGCAAAGACCAGCAGAAAGCAAACCGTCGCCACCATGGGCAGCAAAGCATGGCGACCCGGCGCGGGCCCCATTGCCACGGTTGGTTGGTCATAGACAAACTCGTTCTCAAGCACGGCAATGTGCCGCTCCGGCAGCAGGCTTTCCAAGGCCGCGACCCGGGCGGTCAAAGCGTCCAGGCCCTGCCGCAGGCAAGCAACTTCCCCCCGCAGGTTAACGGGACCATCCTGCCGCAAGCCCTTTCCTGCATGCCTTTCCACGCCCATACCAGACTCCTCCTCATCCGCGGCGGTAGAAAATTCTATCTAGTGTTCATCCGGAAAGTCTCTTTCCAGATGAACGCGTTCAGCTGTCAGCAGTCAGCTTTCAGCATAACGTGCCTACTTAATTAAGTTTTTTAGCTGAACGCTGAGAGCTGACCGCTGACAGCATCTAACCGGGAACGTATTTTCCGGATAAATACTATCTAACCCGGAATTCTGTTATATACTCTCACTAGGAAATTTTTTTTTGCACAGGACAGCGGCTCCGGCCCGGCCCTTTCCTCCTCGACTTCAAGATGACGAGGTGTCTGTTTGAATAGTTACTTTGAATAATAATAAAAGCCCTAGCAAAATTGGTTGCACATTTTCAACCAGCCAATTATGTTTCCGTACCACAATGTAGCATGACGTGCAAGTGGCATAGCCAGCGGTTAAATAAAAAGGTAAAGCCGCTCCCTTCAGGCGGCATCCGCCATAATGTCAAGGAGGTAAGTTTGTGAAAAGCCATGTATGGCGACCACTCTATCTGGCCCTGGGAGCCATCGCGCTGCTCCTGGTAGCCCGAAAATTGATGGTCCCCGCCGATTTCGGGGTACACGGCGCCAGCTTTACATACAACTTTTATCGCTTGGCGAGCATCGACGACTGGAAGAACATGCCGGTGCACTATCGGGGCAAGGATACCTGTACCGACTGCCATGAAGACAAGGTAAAAGCGATCAATGCCTCGCCGCACGCCCAGATCCAGTGCGAGAACTGTCACGGGCCGGCCGGCGACCACCCGGACAACCCGGAACTTCTCGAGATCGACCGGAGCCGCGCCCTTTGCCTGCGTTGTCATACCGGTCTGCCTTATCCCTCCAGTCACCGGGCCGACCTTCCCGGCGTCGATCCCGAGAACCACAACCCCCGGACCGAATGCGCCGAATGCCACAACCCCCACAATCCCGATCTGGAGGCGATGTGATGAGTACCTCGCGACGGCAGTTCCTAAAATCCGCCCTGGCCAGCGCCGCGGTCACCGCCCTGCCGCTTTCCGCCTTCAGGCTGCTCAGCCCGGCCGAGGTCAGGGCGGCCATCGGCGACGCCAGGGTACGCTGGGCCTTCCTGGTCGACACTTACAAGTGCGTGGGCTGCGGCCTGTGCGTCAAGGCCTGCAAGCGCGAGAACGAGGTGCCCTACGACGTGCCGGTAAGCCGGACCTGGGTGGAACGCTATGTGGTCCTCAAGAACGGCAAGAGCTACATCGAATCGCCCAATGGCGGCCGGGACGGATACACCAGCCCGAAAATTGGCGAAAGCAACATCAATCCCGACGAGATCGTCAAGGCCTTCTTCGTGCCCAAGCTCTGCAACCATTGCGAGAAACCGGCCTGTGTCCAAGTCTGCCCGGTGGGCGCGACCTACCAGACCAACGACGGGGTCGTTTTGATTGACCGGAAATGGTGCATCGGCTGTGGTTACTGCATCATGGCCTGCCCTTACGGGGTCCGTTTTTTTCACCCGGTATACAAGGTGGCCGAAAAGTGCACCTTCTGCTACCACCGGATCAGCAAGGGCTTGAAGGCAGCCTGTGTGCAGGCCTGCCCGTTCGGGGCGCGCCAGATTGGCAACCTGAAGGATCCCAACGACCCGGTTACCAAGCAAATCATGACACAACGAGTCTCGGTCCTCAAGGAGGAATACGGTACCAAACCGCAGGTCTTCTACATAGGCCTTGATGCAAACGTGAGGTAGATTCATTATGGAACCACTCGTCGTACACGGTCTTAGCTGGACCACCAAGGAGCTTTTCACCTATCCAAACGAATTCATCTACTGGAGCATTCAGATCGTCATGTACCCGTACATGACTGGTCTGGTGGCCGGGGCCTTCGTGCTGTCGTCCCTGTATCACGTGTTCGGACAGCATGATCTGAAGGACATGGCCCGCTTCGCTCTGGTGTTTTCGCTGGCCCTGTTACCGGTGGCCATGATGCCGCTGCTCTTTCATCTTCAGCAACCGTTGCGGGGCGTAAACGTCATGTTCACCCCTCATTTCACCTCGGCCATCGCCGCCTTCGGTATTGTCTTCTCGACCTACGCCATCATCGTGCTGAGCGAGATCTGGTTCGTGTACCGGGAATACTTCATCGAACAGACCGTCGCCCTGCAGGGTAACAAGAGCCTGTCCGCCACCCTGAGGCGCTGGACTTACCATGTCCTGGTGCTGGGCGCCTATGACCGGAGCCCCGAGGCCATGGCCAAGGACAAGAAGGCCATCAAACTTCTGGCCGCCATCGGCATCCCGGTGGCCTGCTTCCTGCATGGTTACGCCGGCTTCATCTTCGGCTCGGTCAAGGCCAACGCCCTGTGGATGAGCCCCCTCATGCCGGTCATTTTTATCATGTCGGCCATAGTTTCGGGCATCGCGCTGTGCATGCTGACCTACATCGTCATCATGGAGTTCAAGAGCCTGTCCACCGCCCTGGCCAAGGGCCGCGGCGATGAGTCGGTACAGGTCATCAAGGGCGTCGCCATGGATGTCATCAGCAAGACCTCCCGCTACCTGCTGGGCTTCCTGTTGGCGGCCATCATCCTGGAGCTGCTCGACCTGATCTTCCGAGGTTACACAGCCATGAAATCCTGGGACATCCTGCGCTCGGTTATGTACGGCAAGGACTTTGTCAACATCTTCGTGCTGCAGTACGGCCTGGGCGACCTGGTTCCCTTAGTCCTGCTCCTCATGCCCCGGCCCACCATCAGACGGACCATCATCACCCTCCTGCTTGTGCTCTTCGGGGTGTTCATGATGCGGTGGAACGTGGTCATCGGCGGCCAGGCCTTCTCCCTGTCCTTCGCCGGCTACATGCACTACAACCTGCCGATCATCCCGCACAGCGTGGAGACCTTCAAGGAGGGTCTGTTGGGTGCGCTGACCGTCGGCTCCACACCGTTCGTCCTGTTCTGGTTCATCAATAAATTCGTGCCGTCCCTGCGGTACCGGTGAGGCTTCCTTATCCGATGAGGGGTTGAGAATGGAGAGAAGAAGCGTACTAAAGACGACCATAGCGCTGCTCGGAACCACGACGCTCCTGTCCCTGGGTTATCCGGTACTCCGCTTCCTGAGCCCGACTGTCCGGCGCCAGAGCGGAGAAAAAATCACCATCCGCAAGGAGGAGATCCCACCGGGCAGCGCCAGGGAGCTGGTGTTCGAGGGCACGCCAATCCTGGTAATCAACCGCCGCGAAACCGGCTTCATCGCCCTTTCCCGCATCTGCACCCATCTTGGCTGCCTGGTCGGCTATGACAAGTACAAGGGCCAGTTAGTCTGCCCCTGTCACGCCGGGGTTTTCGACCTGGACGGCCAAATGATCGCCGGGCCAGGCTCCGCGCCCCTGCGCCAGTTTTTTCTAACCGTTTCCGCGACGCACGTCACCTTGGGGTAGGGACTCCGGCCTGCATCGCAAAATTTTCTGGGGATTCAGCATGCGAGATAAAATCAAGAAATGGCTGGAACCGCGAATCGGCCTGGAAGAGATCGTCCGGACCCAGTTCCGCGAATACAAAACCCCGAAAGGGGCCAATTTCTGGAGTACCCTGGGCTTTGTTACCCTGGTCGCCATCCTTATCCAGGTGATCACCGGCATCCTGCTCATGCTCTACTATATCCCCCACCCAAGCCTGGCCTTTGACAGCGTCCAGAACATCACCAATGGCATTCCTTTCGGATGGCTCGTTCGCCTGACCCACAACATCGGCAGCAACCTCGTCGTCGCCACGGCTATGCTCCACTTGGTGCATGTCTTTTTTCGGGGCGCCTTTAAGCGACCCCGGGAATTGACCTGGCTCACCGGCGCTGTCATGTTTATTCTCCTCCTGAGCTCCTGCATCAGCGGCCAGTTGCTGCCGTGGAACCAGGCCGGTTACTGGTCGACCACGGTGATCTCCTCCATGCCGAGCTTCCTGCCGGTGGTGGGCGACAGCATCGCCGCCTTCATCCGCGGCGGCGACACGGTGACCGCCCTCACCCTGGGGCGATTCTTCGCCTTCCACGTGGTTATTCTGCCCTTCTTCCTGCTGTTCTGCCTTGCCCTGCACATCTTTTTCATTCGTCGGCAGGGCCTGTCACCCTCGCCGGAACAGGTGCCCCAAGTCTTGCCCATGGCAGAGTTCCACCAGGAGCAACACCCCGACGGGCTGCCCTGCTTCCCGAATTTTTCCATGAAGCGGCTCTTCATGGTCTTCCTGTACTGCGCCACCGTCTCCTTAATTCTGACCTTCTCCCCCAACCTTTTTATGCCCGAGGGGACCAACCTGTTGGCCAACCCCGTGAACACCCCGGGACTTATCAAGCCGCCCTGGTATTTCCTGGCCCAGTACCAGATGGTCAAGTCAATCCCTAACGAATTTGTGGGGATTGGCTTCCAAGTCCTCGTACTGGTCGTCTTTCTCTTCTTTCCGTTCTTTGACGCCGGGGAGACGGAGCGGAGCATCAAAAAGAGGCCGGCGCTGATGACCACCGTGATCGGGCTCCTGATCTTGTGGGCCGCACTCACGCTCTGGGGGATGAGATAAGATGATAGCCACAATCACAAAACTGACGATCCTGGCCATCCTTTTACTGGCGACCACCTCCCAGGCGAGTTACCGGGAGCTTTTTGAAAAGGAATTCATGTCCAACCCCTGGGGCGGCAACCGCGAGGCGCACAGCGCCTGCGTGGAGTGCCATGCCTCGGAGATGATGAAGGCCCCGATGCGGGAGCCGGTTTTCGCCTGGCGGGACAGTTGGCACGCCCAGAATGAGGTGTCCTGCCACGACTGCCACGGTGGTGGTCCGGACGATGCCAGCATGTCCATGTCACACCAGCGGGGCTTCAAGGGCACCCCGACCCTGCAGGAAATTCCCCAATTCTGCGGCAAGTGCCACCTCGGTATCCTGCAAAATTTCCTTGAGAGTGGCCACGGCAAAGCCCTGCTTGAAACCAACTCTGGTCCGAACTGCGTCACCTGCCACGGCTCGCACGACATCAAACCGGCCAGTATCGACATTATCAACGAGCAACGTTGCAGCCAATGTCACTTATATGACAGGGCCATGCTCATGCGCCAGGCCCTGTTTACCATCGAAAAGCGCCTCTCCGGCATCCAGACCAACTTGAACGAACTGCGGGAATCCGGCATACTGCTGCAAACGCAGCGCAAGGACTTCTTCCGGGCCCACTCGGATTTCCGAACCCTGTTTCACACCATTGACGTAAATTTGGTGAAGGAGAAAACCGACGAGTTCATGGGCCGCCTCGACAGGATCGAGACCGATACCCGGGCGGCCTACGTCGAACTCGCCTTCCGAAAGAATTTTTCCGGGTATCTCCTGCTTCTCTTTCTCTTCCTGGCCTTCGGCACCCTCATGCTGATCAGAACAGGCGAGAACAAAAAGTGAGCGGCAGCCGGGCAGGACAGACTGCCATGGGCCGTGGTCACCAACCCGCATGCAGTCCCGGCCAATGCGGCCGGCAAACCTTGGAGCACACCTCATGATCAGACCTGCACGACAACCACTTACGGTTCTGCTTTACCTGGCAACAGCCCTGGTCGTCCTCCGCGGTACGGGCACCGCCACCGAGGAACTGCCGACCTTCTTCGTGCCGCCGCCACCCTTTTCCGAGGGGATCTTCCCGTGCTCCGAATGTCACGCCGACATGGAGGTCAACCAGAAACCCCGGGAACTTACCGAACACACCGAGATCGCCAAGAGCTTCAAACACTCTCCGCAGCAGCGCTGGTGCTTTGACTGTCACAACCCGGACAACCGCGATGTGCTGCGTCTGGCCAACGGTGATCTCGTCACCTTCGAGGAGTCTTACAAACTCTGCGGACAGTGCCACGGTACGATTTACCGGGACTGGAAGGCCGGGGTGCATGGCAAGCGGACCGGCGAGTGGAACGGCAAGAAACTCTACCGCCTCTGCGTGCAATGCCACAACCCGCACAACCCGCGCTTCAAGGCCATCGCGCCCATGCCGCCGCCCGATACCCCCCTGCTGATCCATAACCAGAAACATTCGGGCGGCAGTATCCGCAAAAACCCCCTTGGCAAAATAGAATAACCAGGAACCAGGACGCGACCATGAATGCCAACAATACAGATGACAAGCTCGAGAAAACCTTCACCAGAAGAGGCTTTATAAAGGGGACGGCGGCCAGCGCCGCGGTCCTGGCCATCCCGGTCGGCAGCACTGACGCCTCGGTATGGCAGTCCTTCTTCCAAAATAACTTTCACGAGATGAGCCCGGAGGAACTGCAAGACACCATCCATAACCTGGCAAAGAAATACCGGGAAAAGTACCAGGCCGATTTTACCATCAAGACCAACGGCCCTCGGCCCGACACGCTCTTCGGCTACGGACTCGACCTGTCGAGGTGCATCGGTTGCCGGCGCTGCGTCTACGCTTGCGTACGTGAGAACAACCAGTCCAGGGATCCCCAGATCCATTGGATCAGCGTCCTGCAGTTAAAAAAGGGCGAAAAAGGGGTGAGCGACCTGGAGAATGCCAACATGTACTACGCGCCCGACGAGGTTCCGGAAGACGGCTATTTTTACATGCCGGTGCAGTGCCAGCAATGCGAAAACCCGCCCTGCGTCAAGGTCTGCCCGGCCAAGGCGACCTGGAAGGAAAAGGACGGCATCGTGGTGATCGATTACAACTGGTGCATCGGCTGCCGTTTCTGCATGGCGGCTTGCCCATACGGCGCCCGCCACTTCAACTGGGGAGAGCCGCGGATCCCCAAGGAAGAGCTGGTCACGGAAACTCATTACCTCGGCAACCGACCGCGCTACCGGGGGGTAGTCGAAAAGTGCACCTTCTGCATCCAGCGGGTGCGAGACACGCCCGGCCGCTACCCGGCCTGCGTCGAGGTCTGCCCGGTCGGGGCCCGCAAGTTTGGCAACCTGCTCGACCCGAAAAGCGAGATCCGTTACTGCCTGGAACACAAGAGGGTCTTCCGTCTCAAGGAAGAGCTGAACACTTCCCCAAAATTCTTCTACTTTTTCGCCACCTGAGTCAGACGTGAGGCCCGCTATGTTCTATCCTATCCGAAATTTTTTCGTCGTTCTCAAGACCGTCACCAAAGGCAACGGGTACTATTACGCCTGGATAGCCTGCCTCGCGACGCTCATGATTATAGGCGCCGTGTCCTACCTCAAGCAGTTGGACCAGGGCCTCATCATCACCGCCATGCGGGACCAAGTCTCCTGGGGGTTCTACATCAGCAACTTCACCTTCATCGTCGGGATCGCGGCGGCCGCCGTGCTGCTGGTGGTTCCCGCCTATATTTACAATTTCAAGCCGATCAAGGAGATCGTCCTGTTCAGCGAACTGCTCGCCGTGGCGGCGATAACCATGTGCATCATGTTCGTGGTGGTCGACATGGGCCGGGTCGACCGGCTCCTGCACGTCCTGCCCCTGATCGGCACGATGAATTTCCCCTCATCCCTGCTGGCCTGGGACATCATCGTGCTGAACGGCTACCTGGCCCTCAACCTCTTCATCTCGTTCTATGCTCTCTACCAGATGGCCCACAATCGTGAGTACAGCCTCCAGATCATCAAACCGCTCATCATTCTGTCGATCCCCTGGGCGATCTCCATCCATACGGTTACCGCCTTTCTGTTCAACGGCTTGTCCGCCCGGCCCTTCTGGAATGCCTCGATCCTGGCGCCGCGCTTCCTGGCCTCGGCATTCTGCTCCGGGCCGGCGATTATGATGATCATCTTTCAGGTGATCCGCAAGGTTTCAAAAATCGAGATCGACAACAAGGCCATCTTCAAGATCGCCGAACTGGTGGCCTATGCCATGGGGATCAACCTCTTTCTCCTGGCCGCCGAGTTCTTCAAGGAATTCTATTCTGGCAGCGTGCACCTGGCCCCCATGGAGTACCTCTATTTCGGCCTGCACGGCCACACCACTTTGGTCCCATGGATGTGGACGGCCATGATCTTCAATATTACCGCCTTCATCCTGTTCATTTCGCCTGCAACGCGGGAGAATTTCCTGACCCTGAATCTGGCCTGCGTGCTTATCTGCATCGGGGTGTACATCGAAAAAGGCATGGGCCTGTCAGTGCCCGGATTCGTGCCCAGCACCCTGGGCGAGATTTATGAATACTCGCCAACACTCATCGAAAAACTGGTCAGCTTGGGAATCTGGTCAACCGGAGCGCTGGTCTTCACCCTGCTCGTCAAGTTCGCCATGCCGGTGTATACCGGCGAGGTGCGGTTCTATTCGAAGCACGGGGCGGTGCGCTGAGGACTGGCGGCGGCATGAAACGCTTCGGACTATCTCATCAAAAGATCGTGGCCCGCATGAAGTCAGGCTGAGTGCCCCCCACTTCCACGTAGCAAAAAAAGCGCCGGGGCAACCCGGCGCTTTTTTTGCTTTTTACTCTCGTAACTACTCAGGTCTATAGGCTGTAGGCCTTTAGACTGTCAGTAACAGCGAAACACGAGATATAAAGCTGAGTTGAGCAGCTC
>Ga0100390_10004632_pt1 | contig 11852 bp, 9 predicted proteins | sample CryGeymeta201514_FD_81540 | JGI IMG/M metagenome (GOLD analysis project Ga0100390, IMG submission 81540) | Groundwater microbial communities from Crystal Geyser aquifers in Utah, USA - Crystal Geyser metaG 2015-14 | ecosystem: Environmental > Aquatic > Deep subsurface > Groundwater | place: USA... | reverse complement strand
GCCACTATTTTCATTTGCTCAACAAATTCTTTTACATCATGAACACTGGACAGATCCCCTTTCACCCTTTCTTTAGAATATGGGATTATGCTTGCATAAGGCGGATGCGTGGCAATCAAATGCACTGATTCATTCTCTATCTTATCAAGGTTTCTTGCATCACCAACCCATGTTTTCTGCTCAGTTTTCGGAATTGAAGAATCTATTGTTTCATACGAAAAATTTAACCTGTCCTTTGTCAGCATTATTGCATCAGGATTAATATCAACCCCTGTTCCATTCCTGCCGAGCAGTTTGCATTCTATAAGCGTTGTCCCGCTCCCAGCCATCTGGTCCAAAACCCTTTCACCCTGCTTTGTGTATCTGAGAATAATGTTTCTAGCGAGCTGAGGGGGCCAGTTTCCCCTGTAATTCCCCTTGTGCGTCGCCCAGTCCCCGCGCTTCGGAAAACTCCAGACTGTGTTTGTTTCGAGTTCAAATTTCTCAGGCTGCAATCTTTTAACCTTCCAGCGCTCCCCTATCGGTATTTTCACATCTTCGATGAGTATCTCGTTGTGCGCTGAAATGAAATTTTTGTAGTCGGAAGATGTGAGTTCGGACATGGGGGTGTAGTTCACATTTTCCGATCAGACGCAGTAGTTCTTTTACTTAGTTACAGGTTAGTTATAGGTTAGTTATGAAAAGGTAGAGGTAAGCTTATAAAAGGGCAGTTTTGTTTCAAAATCAAATTTCTTTAAAATTTAGATTTGTTTAAAGAAAGGCACAAATCATTGAGAGAGATTAATTTCAGAGAGTAGCTGGAAAGTATCAACACATGGGTTACAGTTTTTTAAGTGTTCATAACTATCAACACATAGGTTACAATTCTTTCTAATTTAAATCAAAACCATAACACACTTGGTGATGTGTTATGGTAAAGGTAAACAAAAAACATACAAATGAAGAAGAGAAGCGTATCAATGCTATCAACCGATATGTAAAAGGTGAAGTCCCTTCCAAGATTTGTAAGAATTTTGGTGTATCAAGAAAGTGGTTGTATAAATGGTTGAAGAGATACAGAAATGCAAATGGGAAGTATAAAGATAAGTGGTTTAAAGAAAAATCGAGAGCACCAAAGAGCGTACAAAGGAAAACTAACTCTGAAATAGAAAAAGCCATAGTAGAGATACGAAAATCATTGATGGAAGGCAAGACAGAGGATACCAAATATAGGTGCATTGGAGCCGTTGAGATACAATTTCGGATGCATCAATTAGAATATTTAGAATCTGAAATACCAAGCACGGCAACTATCAGTCGCATTGTCAAAAGAAACAAGCTGGTAATTCAAAAGAGGAAACGATATGTCAGATGTAAATCCAAAAAACGTTACACTTTATTGAATCCAACTAAAATCAATGAAGCCCATCAAGTGGATTTTATTGGACCAAGATACATTAAAGGATATGGTGCCATCTCATCTCTGAATCTTATTGATGTTGCCAGCAATAAGGCTGAAATACAGCAATACACCAGCAGAAACATGGATTTTGTGATTGGATTTTTGTTAGATTGTTGGACTAAAAATGCAATTCCAAAATATCTTCAAATGGATAATGGTGCATACTTCATTGGTGATTTGAAACATCCAAGACATTTCAGTCGTGTTGTTCGATTATGTCTTTATTTCAATGTTGAGCCAGTGTTTATTGCACCGAGAAAACCATGGATGAATGGTCTAATAGAAGATTTCAATGGTGATTTCAACGATAAACTATGGGGGAAGGAAGAATTCATAGATTTGGACCATGTTAGAAGAGAATCGAAAATCTTTTTGAAAAGACACAATGATCGACAAGAATGGAAAAACAGGAAAAGTAATTTGGAGACTATACTTATTCGTAAAATTCCGAAAAGTTTCAAAATCGATGTCAACAATTTACCAATTACAAAAGGAAAGACACACTTCATTCGACAGGTGGAGAAAGACGGAACGGTCAATGTATTGAATGAAGATTTCCTTGTTGATAAATCACTTGCCTATGAATATGTATGGACTACGATTAATACAAAGAAGCAAGAATTGTTGGTGTACTACCATGAAAAGAAAGCTAAAGAAGTGAGACTTGTTAAGATTCATAAGTACAAAATTAATGAGAAGGTGGTATCAATAGGATTCAAACATTAAAGTGTTACCTATGTGTTGATGTGTTTTTTGTTACCTATGTTATGATAGTTTCCACCTAACTACTTATCTCGTACTTTCCTTTTTCAACCCTGCTTTTGCCTTACTGCTGCTTCTTTTTCTTATATCCTTCTCCTTTTCCTTTCCCCTTCTCACCATTTTTTCAAGATGGGACATGACCTCATCCAGGGATTTCATCAAATCCCACTGATATAATTGCGCCCTAGATTTTGAGACAAAGAGTTTCCTGGGTGTATTTAATTTTGCTGATACAGAATACTTTGCGTTTTTCCCTTTTGGATGATATGTAGTAACATGTAGCATAAGCATCTGTGGTGTCAGCATTTTGCTTATCCTTTTCAGATATTTCTCTATTACCTCATACATGACATTGTACACCGATGCGTCTTCCTCCAGCCCTGTTATCTGAACATATACGTCCTTCCTTTCCTTTAAACCTGCAAGTAAACCTAATATGTCTGCCTGTGTAACAATGCCAACAGGTTTCTGTCTCTCCTCCACAATAACTGATGAAATCCTGTGTTGGGTCATCAGGTCAATGACTGCTCCAACATTTGCTTTTTGGTCCACAGTGATAGGTGGTGAATGCATAACGCTTTTCACCTCAATATTTACAGGGATACGCTCACCGGAAACCTCACCTCTTGAGGATTTGTTTCTGCTTGCCTCAAAAAAACTGCTGATATCCTTTAATCCAAATGCACCAATAATATTCCCATTTTTGTCTGCTACAGGTAGTGTTCTGATACCCATGTCCCTCATTGTATCCTTTGCCTTAATAACACCCTCGTTTTCTCTAACACATACAGGATTAGAGGTCATTATTCTTCCAACAGGCATTTCTGTTATCTCCCCTATCGTTTTTGTTGCCCTGATTACATCAGTTCTTGACACCATACCTATTATCTTCTTCTTTTCTGTGACAGGCACTGTCCTGAACCCGTTTGTGAGTAAAACATCAGATATTGTGATTAAGGAATCATCCGGGGAAATACTGGGTGGAGAAACCATAACAGATTGAACATGTGATGTTAACGCGAGCTTCCTTCTTCTAATCAGATGATTATATGTTACAAGACCTACAAGTTTGTTTCTTTCTATAACAGGTACCTCATGGACGTCATTTTTCCTCATCATTCCAAGAACCTCAGAAACCTGTTTTTCTGGTGCTGTCGCTACTATCTTCTGAGTCATTATTTCCTTTACCTTTATACTGTCAGCATCAACATTTTTTCTCATATGAATCACCACCCCTTTGTAACGGCATTGAGGATTATAAATCTTTATGTAAGCAGTTAGTAGATAGGGATTAGAAAACAGTTTCCCCTAACCACTGACTGCTGACCCCTAACTACTTGATAAACCTTAATATGCATGGAACATCATAAACATTTGATGATTGTCGCATTAACAGGCACACCAGGGACAGGGAAAAGCTCTGTTTCAAAGATTTTAAGGAGGAAATATATTATTATGAATTTGAATAAAATTATCCAGCAACATAATTTTATCTCTGGTTATGATAGGGAAAGAAGATGCAGGATTGCGGATATGAAAAAGTTAAATGGCTATATCAAAAAACAAAATAAAGGAAAAACACTCATTGTTGAAGGGCATCTTGCGCATCTACTTTCCGTTGACATGATAATTGTGCTTAGGTGTTCGCCAAAAATACTGGGGAAAAGGCTGGGAAAGAAAAAATATCCTAAAAAAAAGATTATGGAAAACATTGAGGCAGAGGCAGTTGATGTCATAACCGTTGAATCACTGGAAAAACACAAAAAGGTTTATGAGATAGACACAACAAACATTAGCAAGGAAAAGGTTGCTGAGAAAGTAGAGGAAATATTAAGCGGTAGATTTAAGAATTATGAAGTCGGTAATATTGACTGGTCAGAGGAAATATTAACATGGTACAGCCCTTTTCTTTTTCTTAAGAAGAAAAAGAAAAGCGACTGGCGGAAAAGAAAAAGAAGAAGGGATTGCTGTGCAATCCCTTAAAAAAGGAAAGAGAAAAGAGGGGGATGTCTAATGGTGCTGGATAGGTATAGAGGCATTGGAAACAAAATCCTGAATCCTGTTGCGAAAAAAATGGCAGGAGTTAATCCAAATCTTTTATCAGTTTTCGCGCTTCTTTTTGCTTTTCTAGGAGGATACGCATTTTATTTAACAAGATTTAATTCATCCCTGCTTTTAATTGCCTCCCTTTTCATTTTTATTAACGCATTCCTTGACGCATTAGATGGTACTGTTGCAAAAATATCAGGAAAGATATCAAAGAGAGGTGATTTCCTGGACCATGTTCTTGACAGGTATGCTGATGTTTTTATTCTTGGAGGCATAATGTTTTCCCCTTATTGCAGCAATATTATTGGCTTTCTTGCAATTCTCGGTGTTCTCCTTGCAAGTTATCTTGGAACGCAGGCTCAGGCTGTAGGCGCTGGAAGAATCTACTCAGGTGTTCTTGGAAGGGCTGACAGGCTTGTTATCCTTATTACTTTGCCTTTAATCCAGTATCTGCTCATAGTCCAGGGAGTAATTCTTATTTGGAAATTCACGTTTGTTGAATGGGTTATGCTCTATTTTGCTGTTGCAGGGCAGATCACTGTTATACAGAGATTTTTTGGCGCGTGGAAAATACTGAAAAAAGAAAAATAAAAACAGAAAAAGGGCTTTACACCCAACCCCTGAGTTTCATTGCTTCTGCAACCCTGTCAACAGAAACCATGTATGCAGCAGTTCTGTTATCCACATTGTATTTCTTCACCATTTCCAAAACATCTTTGAATGCCTTTGTCATTTTTTTATCAAGCTTTTCCCTGACCTCTTCTTCCTCCCAATAGTAACCGTATGTGTTTTGCACCCATTCAAAGTATGATACTGTTACTCCTCCAGCATTCGCAAGGAAATCAGGGATAACAAATACCTTGTTTTTATACAGTATTTTATCTGCTTCCGGTGTTGTTGGACCATTCGCAAGTTCCAGTACTATTTTTGCTTTGATTTTATCCGCATTTTTTTCTGTGATCTGGTTCTCCAATGCTGATGGGATAAGAACATCCACCTCTAGTTCCAGTAATTCCTCATTTGATATCTGCTTGCTTCCATTAAATCCTGTAACACTTTTTGTTTTTTCCTTATGCTCTAATACCCTCTTCCAGTCCAACCCTTTTTCATTGTAGATTCCACCTTTAGAATCACTAAGCGCTACTATTTTTGAGTCAAACATTTCTGTGACAAGTTTTGCGGCGAACTGACCAGCATTACCGTATCCCTGTATTGCCACAGTGGCATTATTTAAATTAAGACCAATATGTTTAGCCGCCTCCCTTAAAATGTACATTCCACCTCTTGCTGTTGCATCACCTCTGCCTAATGAGCCGCCAAGCGGTATCGGCTTGCCTGTAATCATTCCAGGGACGTTGTAGCCTTCTAGTTTGCTGTACTCATCCATCATCCATGCCATAATTTGTGGGGTTGTATAAACATCTGGTGCTGGTATGTCCTTTTCAGGACCTATGAACCTGCCAATAGCCCTAATGTATCCTCTGCTGAGCCTTTCAAGTTCTCCTTGGGACATTTCCTTTGGATTGCAGATAACACCACCCTTACTGCCACCATAAGGTATGTCAACAACCGCACATTTCCATGTCATCCATGCAGCAAGTGCTTTCACAGTATCCAATGTTTCATCAGGATGAAATCTAATACCCCCTTTCGTTGGTCCCCTAGCATCATTGTACTGCACCCTGAATCCTTTAAAGGTTTTTGTTTCACCGTCGTCCATTTTAACAGGAAATGAAACTTCAAGTATCCTCATAGGCTCTTTAAGTATTGCATGAACAGATGGTTCAAGTTTCATTTTCTCTGCTGCTATATCAAGTTGTTTTTGTGCGTTTTCAAATGGGTTTATTTCTTCTACCATTTTCTTACCTTCCCCCTAAGGGAAACTGTAATATGTTTATGTTATCTTAAATTTTACTAAGATGTAAACAATTAAATATTCTCTAATACATTATCCTTAATGTTTTGATGAAAACGGAAGAAAAAATTTTTGAAGAGATAGAAAAAGAAAGGGTTAAGTTTATTCAGATGCAGTTCACAGATATACTTGGTACTGTTAAAAATGTGACAATACCATCGGAGAAACTTGGTAAAGCAGTTGATGAAGGCGTTTTTTTTGACGGTTCATCTGTGCTTGGCTATGCAACAATTGAGGAATCAGACATGAGGCTTATGCCTGATCCATCTACATTTTTGATTCTTCCATGGACAAATAATGATTTAAAAACAGCGAGGTTCCTATGCAACATTTATGATTCAAAAGGAAAAAGATTTGAGGGTGACCCAAGGTATGTTTTGGAAAGGGTTGTGAGAAAAGTAAAAGAAATGGGTTTTACTGCAAATGCTGGTCCTGAATACGAGTTTTTCCTTCTTAACCTTGATGAAAAAGGCAAGCCTATTGCAAAACCATCTGATTCAGGCGGGTATTTTGATTTAATGAGAGACAGAGGAGACAGCGTTAGAAAAGAAATCGTTATGTACTTGAACAAAATGGGTTTTGATGTTGAAGCCTCCCATCACGAAGTAGCGCCAGGACAGCATGAGATTGATTTAACCTACTCTGATATAGTAACAAGTGCTGACAGGGTAACAATGATGAAGTATGTGACAAAAACCATTGCGTTGAAACACACTCTTTATGCAACCTTCATGCCAAAACCGTTTTTTGGTGAAAATGGCTCAGGTATGCATGTACATCTCTCACTTGTTAAGAAAGGGGGAAACGTATTCCATGAAAAAAAAGGCAGGCATGGGTTAAGCAAAAATGCATTCTACTTCCTGGGCGGTCTTTTGAAACATGCAAAGGAAACCTGCGCTGTTCTTGCATCCTGTGTTAACAGTTATAAAAGGCTTGTTCCAGGATACGAGGCGCCTGTTTACATTTCTTGGGCAAACAGAAACAGGAGCGCTTTAATCAGGGTTCCTGCTGGCAGGGGAATGAAAACCAGGGTTGAGGTTAGAAACCCTGACCCTGCAGGTAATCCTTATCTACAGTTTGCTGTTATGCTGGCATCAGGACTTAAAGGTGTGGAAGAAAAGATTGTCCCTCCTGAGCCTGTTGAAAAAGACATTTATAGGATGACAAACGAGGAAAGGAAAAAACATGGTATAGGCTCACTCCCATCAAACCTCGGGGAGGCGCTTTACTACATGAATAAAAGCAGTCTTGTTAAAGAAATCATTGGCGAACATTTATTCAAGCATTATCTTTACATAAAGCATAAGGAATGGGATGAGTACAGGTCCAGGGTTACTGACTGGGAGATTGAAAAGCTGCTGCCTATTTTATAAGTAGTTAGAGGCTAGGGAACGATACTTTTTCCCTAAACCATAATCCCTGACTACCGACTACTGACTACTTGATTTGATTCTTCTACCTACAAATTCTGCAGCCATTGTAAGCGCATCTACAAGTTCTGAAACTGGCGGTGAATATGACATGTCTGCTTTTGCAAGTTCAAAAATACTTAAGTTGTTTCTGATGGCAAGCGCTACCATATTGACTCTCCATCCTGCATTGTCTCCGATTGCCTGTCCTCCAAGTATTCTTCCGCTTCTGTCAGCAATGATTTTCACAATTATTTCTTTGCTGTTCGGCATCCATTCAGGTTTTGTTCTCCCCTTCGCCTTTCCAGTTAAAACATCATATCCAAATTTTTTTGCTGTTTCGGAATTGAAGCCGGTTGACGCAACCTCCATTTCCCCTATCATTGAGACAAATGTTCCAAGCGTTCCATCATATTTTGCGTTACCCCCTGAGGCATTTATACCTGCGATTTCTCCCTGCTGGAATGCCGCTGTTGCCAGCCTCGTTACTGCTGTTTTCCTGTTTATTAGATAGAATGTTTCTGCGCAGTCCCCTGCGGCGTAAACATCCTTGATATTTGTTTCCATTTTCTCATTTACTATTATGCCTTTTTCTGTTTCAATCCCGGTATTTTTTATGAAATCAATGTTTGAGGTTGAGCCGACTGCCATGACCACAACATCAGTATTTATTCTTGACCCGTCAATTTCCACAAACTCAACATTTTCTTCACCAAGAATCTTTGCCTCCTTCCCAAGAAACACATTTACACCGTTTGCTTTCAAGTATTCTTCAACAACCCTGCCCATGTCTTCATCCAGATTGTTAGGAAGCAGATTTTTCATTTTCTCAACAACAGAAACATTCAACCCCATTTTTTTTAATGCCCATGCAATTTCAAGACCTATTGCGCCACCACCTACAACCACTGCATTCCTGCTTTTTTTTGCCTGCTCATACAATACTTTTGTGTTTTCTATGTTTGAAACAGCAAAAACACCTTTTCCCAAAAACCTCTTTACCTGGTCAAGGATTATTGGTCTGCTGCCTGTTGCTATGATTAATGAATCATATCCAACTGTTTTTATATTGCTGTTTTTCAAATCCCTGATTTGGAGGGTTTTATTTTTTACATCAACAGACACTACCTCATGACCAAGAATTTTCTTTAACCTGCTTGCTTCAGGAACATTGTGCTTCAACGTCTCAAAATCTACTATTCCTTCAACAGCAAACGGAAGCCCGCATGGTGAAAACATGTCATAGTTCCTTTTTTCTATGATAGTGATTTCATTCTTTCCTGAGCTCATTGCAGATTTTGATGCGTAAAACCCTGCAGCGCCAAACCCTATTATTACAGTTCTGTTCATCTGTGATAGAGAAAAGAACCTGCTATATCAACATTTTGCGAAAATTATATATAGAAGAACTAACCATATATTATATGTGGTGGATAGGAGAGAGCAAATATTTGCAACCCACAAACATCTCATTTTCCTCTGACACACCTGAGATTTTTTACTCTCTCCCCACGAACAATTTTTTCTGAGAATTTGTATCTAAGAAACTTACGCAGAGAGAGTAAAAAATGGGAGGAATTCCGCAAACATTATGGTAATTCCGATTGATTTTTTACTCTCTCCCCACGAACAAAGGAGCTAGGATTTAGGAGTTAGGGATTAGGGGAAAATACTGTTTCCCTATCTACTAACTACTTGCCCCTAACTACTGACTACTGCTTTGGTATTTTCTGTATGCCTTATACAGCACTACGATGACCACTAATATTATTATTATCCCCAGAAGTTTAACAAAATCTATGTCGTACACGTTAAGCAGGGCTGTTCCCATGTAGTATGCGATGTATGCTATTATTAAACATCCTGAAACTGCACCTATGATTACTGCGGACCACACCTTGAATGGTTTGAATCCCATTATCCTGCCAAGGATTGTTGCACCAACACCGCCGCTGCCTTGGAACGGAAACATCACAAAAAGAACCAGTCCAAAAAACGCAAGTCTTTTAACCCATCGTCTCTTTTTCAGTATCTGAGCACCTGTTTTTTCAAAATTAATAATCCATTTGCCCACCACAGGTATCTTTTTTGCAAGGTCAAAATTCCACATCAGGAACAGCCCTGATACTATATCTATGAATGCTATGGATAAGGCAACAAGCGCAGGGTTTAGATGAAGAGCCAGAATCCCTGTTGGAATCAACGACTCTTTACCCAGTGGTGGGAGAAAGTATGCGAGCATTATGCCACCAAGATTTTTGAATGATTCCCAGTCTAATGCCAGATACAGTATTAAAATAACAATCCCTGCTATGGCAAACGGCCCAAAAATTTTCATTAATCTGATATAACTATTTTTTTCATTGTTCATTGTACACCTGATAGCGTTATGGGCATTAAACATTTTTGATTATTACTGCAATATAGTCCTTTTCATATGGTGTTAAATTACTGTTTCAAGGATTTCAAATTCCTTTAAATCCTCAATGACCTTTTTGTAAACCTCTTTTGGATTAGCAGCCGTGTCTATACCCCTTGCCTTTACCATAATAATACCGTATCCGTTTTTTTGAAGAAACATTTCTATATTTTTTTTAAATATTTGTGTCTGGTTTTTCTGTGCAATATCCTGATAGACAACATCAACGTTTTCAACAATGTGCCTGTATTGTTCAGGCCTGTTTGCATCAGCAAGTATTGGCACAGTATTTTTTCTTTTTTCACACATGAATATAAGTTCCCTGAAAACCCTTGGAGAAAACTCAACACAGTAAATAACATCATTGTCTGCAATGTCAGAAACATGCGAGGGTGTTGTGCCTGATGCAGCGCCAAGATACAAGACAATACTGTTTCTTTTAATGGGCATTGTTTTACATTTATTTAGAAGCATGGCGCATAGTTTGCTTCTCCTGGGATTCCAGCGTCTGTAGCCGTTAATTATTTTTTCATCGTAGACACTGCCTCCACCAAAATTTTTTGTGAGAAGATATTTTCCATCATAATAAATGTTCTCAAACTTGTAGGGTTTTATCATTTCAACCTTTTTCCACAGTATGGGCAGATACTCCATTCAGATTCTATTTTTTTTAGGCAGGATGAACATTTTTCTATTGGAACAGCACCAAATTTCTCAATCAGGTTTTTGCATCCTACCAAATAATTCATAGCATTTGTGTACTCCCTATTTTTTGCAGCATTCAGAGACAAATTTAACAGGTTCTCAGATTCATCAACGTTTTTACCCATGTTTCTAAGGTAATCTGCTTTTCTTCTGAGTTCATTTACATTTTCTTCAAAGAAAGCAGAATTGTCAAACATAATAATTTCTCCATCCTGCGTGCCGCTGACACAGTATCTCCCATTCATTGTGATATCCACTGTTTCAACCCATGAGCCAGCATCATACTTCCATATTTTTCTTCCAACCCTGTCAAAAACTGTGAGTTGATTGTTTCTGCTGCCTGCAACCACTATCTCACCATTACCTGAGATTTTGGTTTCCGGGGCCTCAAAACCTGTTATGTTCTGCCACAGCGACCTTCCGGTTCTGTCAAAGAAATAGATTTTCCCCTCAGTACTTACTGCTATGTAGTTTGCATCTGAAGACACTTTAATGCATACGGGGGGGTTTATGGTTTCATATTTCCATAGAAGATGCCCGTTTTTGTCAAAGAAGTAAATGTTTTTGTCATCAGAGCCTGCCGCCACATAGCTGCCGTTTGATGATATTGCAACAGTCTCGAGCCAGCTCCCTGTCTTATATGTCCATAACAGTCTGCCGCTTCTGTCAAAAAAATAGACATTATGGTCCACAGAGCCTGCAACAGCATATTCCCCGTTTGATGAAACAGCAACCCTTCCAACCCATCCTTTTGTTTCATAGTTCCACATTTTCCCTTTCCTGTCAAAAAAATAGATGTTTTTGTCATCAGAGCCCGCAACCGCGCATCCTCCGTCTGATGATATGCTGACATTCCTCACTATGTTTTTAGCTTCATACCTTAAAACAATTCTTCCATTTCTGTCAAAAATATAAATATTTTTGTCATCAGAACATGCTATAATATACTCCCCATCTGAGGATATTGCAACATCCCTCGCCACGCCCCCTGTTTCATATTCCCAGAGGAGCCTGCCTGTTCTGTCAAAAAAATAAATGTTTTTATCATAGGATGCTGCGCCTATGTATTCCGAGTTCCCGGAAATGCATACATCCCTTATAGTGTCATTTGCCTTGTAGGTCCATACTGGGTTCATAGTAGAGAGCATAATT
>Ga0100390_10004629_pt1 | contig 11854 bp, 9 predicted proteins | sample CryGeymeta201514_FD_81540 | JGI IMG/M metagenome (GOLD analysis project Ga0100390, IMG submission 81540) | Groundwater microbial communities from Crystal Geyser aquifers in Utah, USA - Crystal Geyser metaG 2015-14 | ecosystem: Environmental > Aquatic > Deep subsurface > Groundwater | place: USA... | reverse complement strand
TCGCGCGCAGAGCTGCGCAGAGCCGCAACAGCTACCATTACCTAGTAGTAACAGGAAGAGCTACTTTTCGGGGGAATTCGCAATGAAAATCCAGTTGTCTGTAAAAACGTAAAAAATCACGAACCAGAAGACGATCTCAATTCTCAATCCATCCCTCCACCATCTCTCAAGCTCATTATTCCACGAAATCTCCCTACTATATTTCAAAACAAAAAGCCAAGTCATCTTATTCATTTCTCCTACTCTATGGATCGATTTAGTCTCAACGAAGACAACAATCAGCAGACACAACCAGACACTGCCTTCTTCAAAATCTTTCGGCAGCAAGGGCATTAATCTGTGGACAAAACGAGCATTTTGCTCTTGGAAGGCAACCCCAACACCCACCTTGCATAATAAACTACTACTACGACATGTCCAACACAGCTGATTCATGCCAAATTACCAATTGTGGTATCCTTCCTCTGGGATATCTTCTCCTGTTGGTGGATTCGTACTTTGACATTCGTTGGGTTATGTGGCCCTCGGAAAAAACGGAAAAAGAGCTGCGACACTATTACACCTTGATTCTGACACCTGCATTACGGCCGATGCCCAGCCCTGGATATTGGTTTCCACTTTATGTGATTTACAAGTTGAACTACCAGTGTGCAACAATCTATAATTTTTTTATTTTGGGATTGTTTCTACCCATTGCCCACCGGTACAAGGGAATTCTTAATCGCTGCAAGCACGAGAAATTGCAGCATTGGTGGATGATTGCTCTGTTACGAATTGGTCTTGCAATTGCCACTACCATGGCACTATCCGTTCACACTAGCTGTTCATGGCGTCACGTTCCTTCTTTCATGTTCGGTAGCGAGTTCTAAGTTCTAATCCAGGCGACATCTTGTGGTGGGGACCAAGGTCGAACGACAGCGAAAATCATTATGCAGATCATCTTTGAGATGACGTTATTGAATGTTTGCCAAGCTATCGATGGAGCAATATATATAATTCTACGATACTTTTTTGTCGATTGGAACCTGCGGATATCCATGGCTGTCTAGAACACCCAGATTGAGACGAATCGCTCAGAGGAACCGCAATATGAAAAGCTACGCAGAAACGCTAAATGATTTCCGGGAAGTCTGAAAAGCTCCGATCGGGAAACTCTCTCACAGTGCGGGACGGGAGCGCTTCTGGGGACGTCCCAAATTTAGATATGCAATTTCATTGCATTGATCAGGAGCAGGCAAGAGATAGTTTTTCTCTATAGCCTTTACTTTCAACACTATTGGTGTAGCTTATACACCAGAAAGCTTGGGCCTTTATATTAACTCCATAAGCATTACCTGAGGTAGTATTGGTAGTTCTTATTGGAGTGCTTTTAGTGTATGTCGTACGTATTCCAAGAGATGCACGATCATAAAATTTTTACTTTTCCCTCGCTACTACTCTACTCTAGTAGCTAGATAGTGTTAATGCTACCATCCTGACGTCATTCCGCCGTTTTCGAGTGCTGACGAGCACATTATTATTTTTTGGGGCCAACCAATGCGCTCGCTGCCGTTAAAAAAAAAAGCACTCTGATGAAGATCCAGATTCTTGGTGCTTCCCGGCCAAAGTCATTCTGCCGTACCAGGTAGAGTAGTACCGATATCCAAACACAATTAATTTTGCTCGAACAATTGCACCGAATCAACGAAGAATCAAGATGCCCGCCCAACAACCACTCGCTGGTGCTGTTTTGCTCGCCCCTTCCCCTGCCAAGAAGAACTATGACTTGATGTACTACTTGAAAGGAGCTGCTGCTGGAGGTATCTGTTGCTCCATTACACACGGAGCATTGACCCCTGTCGATGTCGTTAAGACTCGTGTGCAATTGGACCCCGCCAAGGTCAGTTGAAGAGCATGTCTTGAATGAATTAATTTGTGAAAAGCACAAGCATTTTCCTTGTTTTTCAGATTTTTAGCGAATAAAAAGTGCGGGATGTTTGAATTTGCTTTTTCATTTGTATTTAACTCTGCTCACAGTCTGTATATTCCTCCTCCGGATCCCCATGCCTTCTTTCCCGATCTCTCCATTTGACTTCTTGATTTTACCACATTCGTGAAATTCGCCTTTGAATAAAATCAATATAGTACAACAAAGGAATGGTGCAAGGATTTAAGACCATTATTGCCGAGGAAGGAGCTGGAGCTTTGACCACTGGTCTTGGAGCCACAGCTGCTGGATACTTTGTCCAGGGATGGTTCAAATTCGGTGGAGTTGAATTTTTCAAGATTCAAGCAGCTACTTCCATGGGCGTAGAGAAGGCCTGGGAGAACAAAACCACCATTTACTTGTGTTCTGCCGCCGCCGCCGAATTTATTGCCGATATTTTCTTGTGTCCTCTCGAGGCCGTTCGTATCCGTTCTGTCTCTGACCCAGAATTCTGCGACGGACTTATTGACGGGTTTGGTAAAATGTTGAAGACAGAAGGACTTGGAGGATTCTATGCTGGATTTGCCCCCATTCTTGCCAAGCAAGTTCCTTACACTTGCGCCAAGTTTGTTGTTCAGGGAAACACCGCTGATGCCATCTATACATCGATCGGAAAGACACCCGCGGAAGTCGGAGGCACCACCAACCTGGGAATTTCTCTTCTCTCGGGTGTTATTGCTGGAGTCGCATCTGCTATCATTTCTCACCCTGCCGATACTCTCTTGTCAAAAGTTAACAAGAAAGGAGCCGGAGGAGATGGTCCTTTAATGTCCCGATTGATGAATATTGCTAAAGAGATTGGTTTCGTCAAGTTGGCCACTGTTGGTTTGGGACCTCGTTGCGTGATGATTGGAACTTTGACAGCCGGACAATTCGGAATCTTTGATACCATCATGAATGCCCTCGGTGCTTCGAAATTCCATTTCACAAACCCTGACGACCTAGAAGGAGGTCACTAAAGATTCAAAGGTTGACTCGGACGATTTGATTTTATCGAAGAGACCATCATGTTTTTTTCTCATTTAAATAAACAATTGGAATTTTGCTTTGGAGCGTATCTTTTTTGCATCTGTCCAAATAATATCATTAGCCGCCATCATGGCGGGTTCAAGATTCTACACCCCACACCAAACTACGCTTTGTCTGAGGTGTACCTTGGAAATGCGTTCTCTTGTATCGTTGGCATCCAAATTGACCCCAGTAGATTAAAAATGACCTGTTCGAATTCGCTGAAGTGATTCTGTTTTGGGCTGCAGGGGCATCTCGTGTCGAAGTTTCGAAAGTCTAATAGCTGCACGGCAGCATGTCGAAACTAGTTTTCCCAGCTGGTTCGCCAGTAAGCAGGATTTACCCCGAAACAAAGCCGATATTAATACAGTTACACAGTGCTGATTGAGATTGCAATAGTTCATGGCGATTACAAACTAAGAAGAGCTCCTTGGACATGTCCTATTATTAAGAAAAAACTCGAACGTCTAATTTACGGTGATCACAACTATGGCGCTAAGGTTACCCGAGGGCAACCATTGGCACCCCGAAGGGTGACAGAGTTGATGTACATGTATAGTCTATCTGACTAGCAGATATAGTTTGGCGGCTACACTACCACAGTTCATGAAGATTACCACAAAAGTTGCAGCTTGCCACAGCATTATAGTTAATCAAGTTATGGAAACCCACTACTAAAAGCTTACTCCTCTGCTGCCATAGCTCCCTTCTCACTAACGTAGATTCCGTCCAAAAACTTACGTAAATCCTTCTTTCTAATGTTGGTTGCTTGTTGGATCTTGGCAGCGCAGATACTCACCTTGGCGATATCAATTCCAGACAAAACAATCTCATCCTTCACATCGGCCGACCGAGTGTATTTGACACCGGGTAGAAGTTCAATCTTGCGGACTCGTCGTTCACCTAGGAAGTTACGGATTTCAACAACGTCTCCAACAGTGGTAACATTAATGGGGAAATGGCTGTATACAAAACGCATCTTGTACTCAAATCCACGCTGCACTCCTGTAAACATGTTTTGGATATGGCTGCAGACAGTTCGTACACATGCTAGCTGCTTACGGAAAGCAAACCAAAGATCGAGCTTAATGATCTTGTGTGTCTCCTCCGTTTCCGGATGAGGTTCACTGTCGGTAATGTACAAGTCCATGTTGATGTGCTTGAAGTCTCGGGTAAGTTCTCCTTTCTTTCCTTTCACAGTGACGACACGAGACTTGACAGTCACTTCGACTGTTGGGTTCAAAAAAGAAGAGGGCAAGAACAAGGGGATAGTGGGGGTGAGCTCAGGAGCTACTGGGTGCAAGGAACAAGTCTGCCGATGCTAATTCTCCACTACTTGACAGATATCTAAAGCAACGCTACATGTACACGTACCGCCCTCGGGGATGTCAATACTACGGGTAGCCAAAAGAGTTCTCATGACGCTTGCTCTTTGTAGAAGTTTTGGTGGTGATCGGGTTAGCCTCGAATAACAACTTCCTTGATGCTCTTCCTTGTTGTTATTATTATTAATGTTTTAGTTGTTGACTAATCCACAAACCCTCGGTACAAAATCTACATACGCAGCCTTTACCGCCTTACTGAAAAACTAAACTTCTTTGCCTGAGAAAGTTGGGAATTGATGAGTGTCAATGGGTTGTCTGTCTGCCTATCTGTTGATTCGTGACTGAATGTTGTCGCTTCAATCGGGAATACCTCAAGAGTGAAGATCACACTACTACTAGTCTAGTAGACTACTAGCTAGTAGACCTACTAGTAGTAGTAGTAGTAGTAGTAGTAGTAGTAGTAGTAGTATCTTTTACCACTCATGCGCTCCAGCTCTTGCTCTGTTCACAGTATTCACCTACATAATAATAATAATAATAATAATAATAATAATAATATACTAGACTAGTATAACTTCAATACTACAGCTTTATAGAGAGTCCAGTAGTAAGCTGTTTGGATCATTAGTAAACGTTCGACTAGTAATATTTCGAGCAACCAGCATGAATCTAAATATCCGAGGGTAGACTAAATCCTGCTACTCGACCGAAAACTGCGTCGTAGCAGCAGCTGCATGGTTGATAGTAAGAAAGACACTATTTACAATGATGTTGCTTGAAAACGATTGGCGCTAAAAATTCTATTACGACTGAGCAATCAAACTTGAATCTATATTTCAAATGTCATTGATCGCTTGGAACAAGAAGAAGTTGGAGATAATCCGCTCACTTGGAGATTTCGATGCAGGTCTAAATCTGCCACCCTGAGCTGTTCCTCTAGCCTTTCCCCCCTTCGTTCACTCGTTTTGCTCTGCCATCTGTCCGCCAGAGCCATTTCGCGCTCCATTTCAAAGCATTGCTGTGATCTATTGTAATATTGTTCCATTACAAAAGGTGCTTCCCTGGTACCCCGAGTAGCAGCCAACAATTTTTGCTTCGCTTCCGCTCTTCTTTCCCTAGCGATTTGCCACTTTGTTTTCCTTTCAATCACAGATTTCGCCAACTTATCGCGCGCATAGCTGGATATGACTTGCGGAGCCTTTTGCTCGTGTTCTTTCAAAACATCTAGCGTCAGACGATCCATGACCTGACTCGGAAGCAAAGCCTCCCTCGCTTGCCAGGCTTCAGACTCTGCCGAGTCGAACGATGAATCCCTCGAAACAATGAAAGCGCTCGAGACATCCATCAGAGCATCATTATTGTATTTTTCCGTATAAACAGTGCAATATGGATGGCCGAACCTGCCGCTGTTAGAGCTCTCTATGCTCATGATGTCCTCTTCCTCCTCCATAATATCGGGGAGTCGTGAATTGCTTCTTTGTTCGCTTAGATTTATCCTCTGTACAGCCACATCATTATCTTCTTCGAGAGTAACCATTCGTGACTGTGTCTGTTTTGCGATTTTACCAAGGACACGGTGGGAAGTTTGATATAGGGACACATTTTTAGCTGTTCTTTCGCTATTCTGGCTGGGCGGCTGCTTGAGTTTTATTGATTCTGGAGAATGGTAAACAATCTGTTTGCGTGTCAGATGAGAAGCATTTCTTGATCTTTTCCGCCAAGGGGACAGTTGCGTTTCTATAACAGGTGTGTACTCTAGATGTGTAATTTCACGAGAGTTTCGGCTTGCATCCTCTAGAAATGAATAGTTGACCCTGGATTCGCAGGAAAGCATGGATGCAATACAACCCGAAAAGGACGACGCAATTGTTGCTGGTTCCACCATGTTTGTATTTTGATATTGTCAAAATGGCCTTTTAGTCATCTACTCTAAACCTTTTGTGGAATGAAAAGCATGCGAAAGTTGGTGGGTGCCAATTTTCTTGATATGAAACTAGATATTTTGTACTGTATTCAGTGGTATTCCTTTTTTGGCTTTTAGTCTTACTTGATTGACCCACTAAACAAAAATGTTACTGTAATATTATTTACTCAGTACTAGTACTTGACTAGAGAGTAGACCAGACCTCCTACTGTAGCTGATCTACTAGTCTACTTCTTGCCCTATTTGAGGACGGGCCCGCCTGTTCGGCCACGGTTGCGGAAAAAAGCGAGTAAGCACAGATTACTTAGGCTGTCCGGTCCCGCACGAATGAATATTATTAGGGTGAGCACTACTCCGTACGGTACTGGTATGTTCGTAGAACCTCTACTACTCGGAGTAGTCTATCTACTTCTCTAGCTAGACAAGTGGTAGTAGTAGTAGTAGTAGTAGATGATAAAAATGCCGTGAAGCTGGAGCGCGATCGATACTCCACCCTCAAACATGGACAAGAGTGCAGAGTTTTTCGTTTAGCATTTTTCAAACGCTTGACAGCGTCAAACGCTCTAGGAGGAATTGCACTCGTCGCCAGAATCTGCCTCCTCTATCATCTCCTCATCAGGTACCTCAACAATAAAATCAATTTCCAGCATAGCATCGCCACGTGCCAGGCGTCCGCCAGAGCCCCCCGAAAGTAAATAGGCTTGCAAGAACTTCACGCGAACGGTGCTGTATTGGAATTCGATGAATAAAATGAGGGGGTCAACAATCTAAAGGAAGAAGTAATAGAAAACAGGTTTGCGCTCTCTATCTACTCAAAAACTTACACCAAGTCCGCTCCGTCCACAGCACGCAGAAAGAAATCTTTGTTTGTCTGAATGATACATTGCACCGTTGGCTCCAGCTTACCCGTCTTGTCAGACCGCTCGTTCTCCATGAGGAACTGTAGACTAGGTGACTTGCGAAGAGCGCGAAAAGAAGAGTCTTTTTTTGCGCTCCTTCGTTTGCTTCGAATGGAACGAAACACAAGATTCGTAGCGCCCTTCAGTGCCTTGACTCCCCCGCCTGCAGCGCCCTTGACAACTTTGGTGCCCCCTTTCACCACTTTAATTCCGCCTCCTGTCGCGCCTTTGATGACCTTGATACCTCCATCTGCGGCATAGCCAATGAATTTGGAACCTTCTTCAATTATGTTTCGCGCCTTTTTGCTCCCCGAGTCTCGACGCCCGCTGCTCCCAAAAGCCCCGCTGGAACCTTCAGCCGAGTTGCATGTGTCCACAACATGACGGATCGCTTCCTTCCACTCCATGTATTCCTCTTCCGTCTTAAAGCCAAATTCTCGTTCTCTGTCTCTGTTTTTGGTTGACAGGCGTAGAACATAGAGTCCGGCGTCTTCTCGATTCAGCTCTTTCTCGTCAATGACGGTGGTAAGAAAGGCATCATTCAGCAGCAGTTGTCCTCGCAGGCCGTGAGGCCGTGGTTCGGCATTTTCGTAATAGCTGAAAACACCCTCAGAAAAGACACAGAAACGAGTTTTCCAGCTATTATACTTGCTGCGGCGTACCATAATCCAGCCGCTGGCTTCGTCCGAAATTTCCGTAGCATCGTCCGCGTGGTCCACAACATCATCTCCTGCAAAAGAAACATCCAGATGAAGTGTTTCCGAAGAGGCTGACAATGAGGAGGAGGGCTCCAGCGTTACCAATCCTTCGTTCTTGCACAAATTCTCTATTGTCATCTCAATAACAGGGGATGTCTTGCACTTGAAAATCATGAGCAGAATACTCCTAGCATACGATACCGCTTCCAGCTCGGAAATTCGATTTGTCACAGGCCGTCTGTTAGCACCAGCTGCACGAATTCGGGCTGACTGTCCTGGTGTCAGCTCGTCCACAGATGGCATAGCAAACGTGTCTACCTCTGCAAAGGCTCTGTCGTAATCTAAAATGCAGCGGACCAAGCCTCCTATTGTTCGCTCAGCCGCATAAGGACTCTCGCGATCAATAATATGCCCATTTATGGCAAAATCAAACTTTCCCATGTTAGACCAAAACTCCGCGATTGCATTCTTGAGACGAAGTTGCTGGGAGTTGCCGTCCTTCTTCATGTGACCGAAGGCATCTTTGGGCAATTGATCCAAAACCATTTTGAGAGGAACTTGAAGGACGGGAGCAGCAGGCGGCGATTCCCCGCATCGCTCCTCCGTCACAGCTGCCAAGATTCCGTTGCGATAATCTTTTGCAGTGGTACAACTTTCCAGTTTGGATTTCAATGCCAAATAGGATGCCAAGGACTCCTCGTGAGAGGGCTCATCTGTCAGGTTCGTTGGGGTATTGGTCGTACTCATCGTCATCCAGTATGTTAAATCGTTTATCGTATCACCGATCATGGCCTGATTGATGGCTCGTACCCACGACTGTCTTTCGGTTTTCGAATTGGCCAACCATGCATACCGTTTTCCTTCTACCCATAGATGAAATTCGAAACCAGGAGTGTAACTAGTACCTCCAGGGATCATAGTGCTGGCGGCCGAAGTTGTTGCATGCACTGCGCTCGTCAATCCTGCACTGAGCGCTGCTGTAGAAGCTTCCACCATGGCGGTAGATGAGTGAGCGGATGCGGCAAAACCACCGCCGCTATTCGTACCACTCTCCCCGTGATTATTTGGACGACCGTTCTCGTTTTGTTCTGTGGTCGTCGTCTCGACAGCATGACAAGTTGCTGTTGCAGATCGAAGATGGATCGTCGTTCGTACTTTTTTATTGTCATCACCAAAGTATGTTAGATTACCTCGACGCAATTCCAGATACTTATTCTTGACCACTCCAACGTATTTCTTCTTCAAAGGGCCTTTCTTAATAATGTTCTCATCGTCGTCAATTGAGTCCTCCACTCCGACCTCATCCCGTTCGGCCAACAATTGGATGATAGATCGCAAATAAAAGCGATGATCCAGAACAAAATGAATGGTGGGTCGCTGGGAAAGATTACCACCAAAGTTAAAGTCTCTCAGTGGGGGATCCAAGTAGGGGAGAGGCGGCGTCGAAGCCGACGGTCCTTGCGCGGTTGGAGGCGACGATGTTGGTGATGTTGGATCGAGAAGATTGGGCACATTATTTCCGCCGTCATTGGCATTGTTGTTTATATCATCGGTATCTTCCATCGTAGCTTCATCGTACACAAAATTTTGCGGAATATATGGAAGTTGCGTCCAGAAGGTGTCGTTATCTTCTGGATGGTGAACGTAGTCCTCGAGCGGCATGGAGAAGCAAGCATCGTCCGAATCAACAGAATCGATGGACGAATAGGATATCATTTCGGAACTCACCGATGAATTATCGTCTATATCACCATCGCTCCAGACTCCACCCTCAGCAGTGGACCCCTTGGGTGTCGTAGCAGCGGACCCTCGATTTGATGGAGTGGCGTTATTGTTACTGCTGCTACGCCGGGCTGGTGATTGTAGATTGCTAGCGCCGCCCTTCTGGCCTTTAAGTTTTATATATTTCAAAAATGGCAAAGGTCTTCGTTTCACAATACTCTCTTCCGTGTAAGGACTTGGAGGGGGGTTGTGACTGCTACTGCTACTAATAGTAGCAGCAGCTGTTGTAGGAGTTTTTGTTGTAGAAGTGGCCGATGGTGTATCGACATGGAGCGCCGGAGGAGTTGTGTGGAGTCGACCTTTAATGGAGGTTTTGCGCCAAGGCTTGTCGTCAACTAGTAATGCAGAAGATGCCGCATTGCCAGCGTTGGCGTGGTTCTTTTTCGTGCTTCGATTGGTCCACATTTTCTTGGCAGATTTCGTTTTGTCATCTTGATCGTCCGATTGAACAAACGCGGAAGGCTGGTCCTCGACACAGTCATCGAATAAATGAGAATAATAATCCTCGTCTTCGTCTGATAGAATCATACTCTCGTCCAGAGCAGCGACACCTCCGCCATTATTATTTGTGTTAATGCTGCTAGGTGACATGGGGCTCGCATCCTGTACCACATCAAGGTCTTCCGCTGCTGCTGCTGCCGCTACGCGCGGCAACTCGCACGCGCTACCGCTGCTGCCGCGGTGGTCTCTACTGCGCTCGTGATGTCGTGAGGACATTTTGCTATGATTGCCCTGTGCTGCTTGGTTGATTGAAGATCTCTTTCTGTGAATTGTTTACAGATTACTACAGTAGGTCTACTAATTTACTCATACTATTATTTTTTCTAATGTCACTCTCTGTTTTGACTTTCTACCTGGTACCTTGAAACAAGTTTTCACGACGCACACGAGTTCGCATGACTCTCGCGGCTTCTTGTTGAGATTGACGACGTTTATTAGCTGCTGCAGCACAGCAAAATGAGTCGCATGGCATAACGAGTATTGGAATGCTTAGCTATTCGAAGTGCGAGTTATTCTTTAGTCTTTTGCTATATTCGTATAAGAATAATAATCAATGATGAAGCTTCCATCTACTATTCAGTATTCTGTGAAGCTTAGTTGAAAGTTCCAGGCACAGCTTCGTTCAAGATCCAATTTAGTAGGCAGGAGATCCGATACCGGTTGTGTAACGTCCTTTGATCTGAGGAAGATCGCAAAATTTCTTGCAGTAAGCAACAACTCTTGGGTGCGTTTCCAAGCACTTGGTATCAACATGGTCGATGTGTCCCTTTGTAAGGTTGCGCAATTGTGCAATGGCGAGGCAATCCGCAATAGTAGGTTCGCTTCCAGGGACCAACCAGTCCCCACCGGATCTGTCGAGCAAACCTTCGATGCGACCCAACATTACAGGCAGGCCTTCCTTTACGAATTTTTCGCGCATGGACTTGACTTTTTCTTTGCCTTCATCAGTCTTGGAATATCCTTCAGGATACCCAAAGTTTTCAGGTCGCATGCCAATGTACATAGCTGAATGATACAGACGGCGGGTGAGCGCTGATGAAAGAACAAAAATTTACACACGGAATAGACTGATTCTCGGTCTCGCCCTTGAGATACATACCCGGTTGCCAAGCCTTGTTCATATCTTCAATGACTCCAATGGCCTCTTCTACATCGTAAATTTTATCCAGAGGGTACAAAGACTTGGATAAAGTAGCACCGACCCATCGAAGCATGGCCATACTTTGCGTCTTGACTGGACCGTCGTCAATCGTCATGAGGGGCAATTGACCATAAGGAGTCTTGGGTTTCATCTCCGGCCAGTCAGAAAAGTTCACACGGTCATCTTCGTACTCTTGCCCTGCCAGGGCAAGAGCCAAGCGCGTGGGCTCAGCGGCGCCCTCAATATCAAAATAAGTAAGCTTAATCTTGTGCATGATCGTGGTAGTGGGGAGAGGTAAAAATAATGATTTTGGGGAGGTTAAAATATTTATTGTGAGATGTGAGATGTTCCCAAAGCTTCCTTTGTTTCAGCATTTTTCCAAAGTGTATCTTTGAAAAATACGATTGAATCAAATTAAGCCCAGGTGGACTACGGCAGTTTACCTTGTCTCCTGTGATAGCACTCAGGAGTTAGGTCTTACTCTATTAGGCCGTGTGCCTATGCTTGCTCTGTATACACACACACACCACTAGTTTGCTCCTACTATTATCATAATATTCAATAATATCTATTATGTCTCCACACTAGCTTTTTACGTGTTATCAGCCAC
>Ga0100390_10004623_pt1 | contig 11864 bp, 6 predicted proteins | sample CryGeymeta201514_FD_81540 | JGI IMG/M metagenome (GOLD analysis project Ga0100390, IMG submission 81540) | Groundwater microbial communities from Crystal Geyser aquifers in Utah, USA - Crystal Geyser metaG 2015-14 | ecosystem: Environmental > Aquatic > Deep subsurface > Groundwater | place: USA... | reverse complement strand
TTGTCGTCGTCACCGCCACTGCTACTGCCACCACCATTGCCATTGTCATCGTCATGTTGGATCTTGTAGTGGTACAGATCAAACCATCGATCGTAAATAACGGGCCATCGCAGCTCGTGTTTGCGCGCCAATTCCATGAGAGTATCTGTTTCTGCTTTGGTCCAATGTTTGCTCGTATTTTTTGTGTTGTCAAGCGGTTGAATGCGATCCCTGTATTCTTCGTCAGTGTATTGCACCGGATCTAAATGAACATCAAATTTGGCGTACGGATAGTCGGGATAATCAATGCCGTGACGGACCCAGTGGTTCAAGAGGAGACCATCGGACCTGGCACTGCTAGCAAAATTGGCCCAGACCCATTTTCGGGCAGGTTTCGTAGTATCAATCCATTTGTTTCCAATCTTGACGATCGTTTTAGTCGTGGCTGCGGGATCAGCAGCAGCAGCAGCACCGTTGTTGCTGGTTTTTGCAGCAAAAGCCGCTGAAGAAAAAGTGGGTACTATGGGAGGAAGAGCCACCGTGGCAGGATCTTGATTGGAACCACCAACTAAATCCATCACTTCTTTGGGTATGCCCGTCATTTTCATGGCACGAGAAGGATGATGGCCTTTGGGAAGTGGTGGAGGTGGCTTGGGTGCACTGGCAGATTTTGGATTGTTGGATGATTCATCGTAACGGCCGAGGCCAGCACCTAGTATTTGGGCAACGTCTCCCATGTAACAGCTATTATTATTATTATTATTATATTTGAAACTTGATAAGTCACAATTGAGGGCTTGTACTGGCCGATTGACATCCAAATAACCTCCTCTGATATCTGATAAACTACAGAAACGATATTATAATATAATGAGTATTAATATGAAAGGGAGACAAACAATCAAGTGTTGCATTTTTGTCTACTAGTAGTCTAGTAGAGTAGTTTGTCGTATCGGGTTTTGTGTTGGCTGCAGGCTGCAATTCATCGATTTGAGTCGTACCGGGATTGCAAATGAACCTTTCCTAGTACTAGTATGCGTTTGTCTACTTCCAGCTAGACTGGACTACGAGTAATAATAATAAATGCAACTAATCCTACCAGGTACAAACAAGCATGCTCTCTCGGGCTGCTACAGTACAGTACCTCCCAACAGAGCTCAAGCTAGCAGATGTCACATGGGAATCAACTGTCTGAAAGGTTTCCGTTCATCTGGATGGGGCCTCTGCTGGTAACAACCAGCCTTGAAGTCAACACTTACTACTAGTACTAGCTAGTACCAGGTACTTGGAAGGAATTCAGGCTGACCTTCCAAGCACGGGCCACACTAGATATATTCTAATTGGTGGACAAAACAGGAACTGACTGACTCCGTTATTTCTTTATAGAGTAGACTACACTGATCGATCAACTGATTTGCGCCTCTGAAATTTGGTTAGATTACTACTACTCGAGTATGAGCTCTACAGTTGTTTTTGTCAGTGACTCTAGCTAGTACCAGGTAGAGTACTCCGAGTACCACAACTCAGTAGACTACTTGTAGTACTCGAGTAGCTACCGCTACTCATAAACTGTTACTGCTCGTACTCTTCGACATTAGGAAACATCGATATGAGTCGTTTCAGGACTAAAACTAGTACTCTACTGTAGTGGGAACTCGGTGCTAAAAACCCTGCTAGATAGTAGTAGTCGTAGTATACTAGTAGCTAGTCTACCAGGTACCTGGTAGTGCACTCGTCTAATACTACTAGCTAGTAGCGTGTGGTAGTAGATTACTCTACTAGCTACCAGGTAGACAGAGTAGTAGTTACTACTAGTAGTAGTAGTAGTCTACTACTACTACTACATCAAGAGAGCCTACTGTTCTTTGGTGCGCTGGCTAGCAACTGTGCAGTACGTACTGTACTTTTGCTTTTTTAAGAACTGTACTAGCAACCAAGAGAAAAATTTCCCCTCCCTCCGATCGAACAATAATTAATTAAACAGAGCAAACGAATGATGAGTCAACGAAACAGATATTGACTCTTTCGTCTAAACACCATCAGGACACCAGAAGAAAAAGTACCAAGACGTCGGGACAGATATCAGCTGTCATGGCGCTTGTCGTTGTGCAACATCAGATATTAGCTTTTTTCGTTGTAACTGTTTTACTGACAGTTATTGTGAAGGACGTTGGCTCATTCCACGCACCCACGACGACCACAATGGTTCCTGTGCCAGCCAATGCTCTTGTTCCTTCTCAGGTCGTATCATCGTCCAATTTTTTATTCAAAACAACGACCAACAGAAAAACACATTCAAACAGTCGTTCAGCTGCTGCCAACACACGAGTACATTTGATAAATCCCAACCGAGCATCAGTTGCGGCATCCACTCCAACACATGCTCATCTGATACCATCGCAAGTCAAAAGAGTTGCAACCAAACGACGAAATCAACAAAGCAAGTTGAAGAAGGAGAAAGATAACGATCAACAACCAGGATTATCGGCGTTGGCCTCTCAAGATGCCCAGCAAGTCGAAGAGAGAACATCTTCTAGCACAAAGGCTATTGCGAACGACACCAGCAGTAGCAATCATTTGAAAAAGAATCCGCGACGTCGACGGCAACAAAGACCCAAAACAGCGGTCAAGCAGAGTGAAATAGGTAGTTTAAATACTGCACACAACGTCACGAAAGGTACTTTTGTCAAGGATGGAGTTGGACAGAAGAACTTGCGACCCACCAGGACATCGCGACGACAGACACAGTTTGGAAGTCTTCCTGATACTCAATGGTGAGTAAACATTTTTGAGTACTGTTTAGCTATTTGGTGTGAAGTACTCGTATCACGTCATTTATCTCACCTAATGTGTACTTTTATACTGTGCCCTCCCCTAACAACTATTACGCAAAAAGGGGTTCCATTCCCATGGAACATTTGCGACTGCATCCATGTTTTGAGTCTCTACCTCTACCAGAAGATTTGTACCCTCTCGAGACTCTTGAAGATGTTCGCAACATTCGACAAGACTCGTGGCAGTGGGATCTGTTACATAATGGACGGTGTACCACATCTCAGGCCGTTGCAGCCTTGGGATTTTTGGAACAGAAAGCGGGACGGTTGTTGGAAGTCCCCTCCACTTGGCAACGCCGAGGCATTGGAGCGTATACCCGATTGCGACAACGAGCCTTACGGACGCTCGATGAAATGAATGAAGAATTGCTGAGTGAATCGGTTTTGGAACAAGCCACACGAATGGGTCTCTCTGACAACAATATCGACAAGAATCAATCCGACGATTTCAGTAGTAAACTGTGGAAAAAGAACAATGTTTCTACTAGAAACGCTGACAACAATTCGGCTTTTGTTGCCACTTATCTGCACAGACTTTCTAATGCCGAGAAACAGAAACGAAAAGTTCGGGCAAAGCACGTTTCGGGAAATGGAATGGGCATTCGCATGATTTGGGGCGACGCTCAAGAGGCGACGTCTGTTCTGACAGCCTTGAATTACTTTATGCAACAACATCCTGGTTGCAAAATCAAAGAAGTTGGTATGTGTGGTGCAGGTCTCAAACTCAATCAGACGGACGGATCGTCTCCTTCGAATCTACTAATTGGAGCCACCCCGGATGGCGTTATTGAATATCCGGACGGAACGCTCCAAGCCTTGGAAGTGAAAAATCATTGTCCGTTTGTCACTGCACGCCAAACAAAACGAAAAAACGTTCCCAAAAAACGTTTTACCGTAAGAGACCTACCTTTCAAAAAACCCTACATTTTCCCGCTCTACGTTCCACAATTGATGCTGGAAATCTTGTGTCTGGGCCCTGCATGCCAATCTGCCATTATGGTGCGCCAGACGGCGACGTCAGGAGCTCTGATCTTGCGAATCGAACGAGATGACAATTGGATTGAAGAAATGTTGTATTGGCTACAACGCTTTCAGCAGGATTATGTAGATGCCGGAGTAGAACCGAAACCCAATTTCTTTTTCGACAGCCCCGAGGACGGACCTCGCTACCGGGCATTTTTAGAAAAGACAAAGGATTTGGCAAACAAAGTAGAAGTGGTGGCGCGTCTCCCTCATCGCTCTATTCAACGAGCAGGAACTGACTATGGATTGTTCTTGGACTAGCCATTTTTCATGTTGTTGGATACTGTATCGTAATGAATGCTCTTTAGGGTAGAAGTGGCCTCCTGCCTACGTATGAAATACTCCCTAGGGAGTATGAAAGTACAGTAACAAAATACTACTTTTTTACTAGTAGACTTAGGCTAGACTACTAGTAGTACGGTACCTCAGTTGTTGTTATCACCTCTTGAACTGTGTTACTCGCAAGAACTCTAGGAGCGATCTACTACTACGCACTACTACTGCTAATAGTACTAGTATACTATGGTAATAATTCCCCCTAATTCTAAATGTGTTCCTTTGTCAGTGACGCTCCAGAATTCTTGCCGTGTCATTGGCTATCTACTGCAAGACGTGACGAGCCGTGATGTGTTCCCAGAAACAAGCTGTCTCCAGGTCTTCTTCGGCGTCGTTGGTTTTATTAGATTCCTCTTTTCAACAACAAAATAATAATCATCGATTCTCTAGCTCAAGGATATTTTTTATTATCAATAATTACTCTAGCTAGTAGTACGGTAGTCTTGTAGCTAGTCTAGTTAGAGTAGCTACTAGAGTAGTAGGCCTGAGAAAATTACTGAAACGGAGCCTCATTGAAACCTACTACTACTACTAGCAGGTAGTAGTAGTATGCACGCCGTCATTCTTTAGGACAAGTACAAGCGCCAAAGCAGAATCCACCGACAACTGCAGTATTTCTGAATACGAAATAGCTTGCTATTACTATTAGTATCCATTAAGATCCAAAAGGGGTAACAAGAAACGGAAAATACAATCAAAGTTTTTTAGAGCTCCTCAGAAGCTCAGAAGTGCAGAGGTTCTTGTTGCCGACGTCGTATTTGTAGTAAGATGAATGGGTTTCATCCTGCCCGGAAAGGCAATAACAACAATGGCAACGGCAACAACAATCCACACAACAGCAGCAGCAGGAGTAATCGAGATACTTCTCATAATTCTCGTGTGCGCTTTCCAGCCGAATTAGAAGTCGACGATGATTACGATGCACTGGACTTTATCGTAGGCCAAATATCGGGACTCTTTTTTGGTGGCATTGCTTCTATTTGCCTCTTGGGAGTTTTAACGATACTGGCTATACTGTACGTGGTGGTCCGACCCTTTTCCGTGTCGGCGTATCGACGAGTAGCCAACCAACTGGCGGCAGCTTCATTCTTGGACGCCATTGCTCTTTTGTTGCCGAACATGAGATTGTATTTAACGGGCGATTCAGATGTCCCAAGTCCCGTCGGAACCTCTATTTTGGTTTGCAATCATGTCATGGATGGAGACTGGTGGCCTGTTCTCATGCTGGGTCGGTGTGTGGGACTGAGGGGCAGTGTCAAGGCCATGCTTCGAAATGAAATTCTGAACCTAAATGTGCAAAACAATACTCCGTCCTCGATTAGCGGGAATGACAGCGCATCGAGCAGCAGTCAAGAACGAAGAAGTGTCCCCCAACACCACCATCAATTGACACCTTCGTTGCCGAAGCAAGCAACCGCAGTTTTGGGGGAACAAAGTATTACGAACGTGCACAGTTCCAGTCCAACATCATCCTCTCAAACCTGCAATGGATTTGCTACACGACATGATACATCGAGAGATTTGAGAATTCTGGCCAAGTTGTTGCACGCTTTTATGGAATTTCCTCTTTTGAACGGAGAAGACTATATTTCCGACAGAGAACATCTTTTTCAGCTACTCCGAAGCTTTGCCGAAAACAATGGAGCAGAAGCACCTGTGCATTTGCTCTTCTTTCCGGAAGGATGGTCGTTGCACAATGGTGCCGATCGGAAAAAAGTATTGGCCATGAGCAACGAATTTGCCAAAAGAGAAGGACGGCCTCAATTGAAACATTTGCTTCTGCCCAAGACGACCGGCTTTAATGCCAGTCTGGAATGCTTACGAGAATCGAGTCCAGTGCTGTACGATGTCACCATGGTAAGTCATAATATTAGGCGTTCATGTTCTGGTTGGATTGTATATGCGTGTCTTTGTTGTGAATGTCTGTTTATAAAGTATTTGTATTGCTCACCATCAACTTCTCAACGCGCAACAAAACGAAATTTATGGACCAAACACAGGCTTACAGTGGATACGATGGATCTCTTCCGCCCAAATTTGATTTGTCCTTCCGTTCCTTATGGAACCTTATGCGAAATAGCTTTCCTACAGAGATTCACATTCGCATCAAACGGTACAGTATGGAGGAAGTGTTGCAAGACGCGAGTTGGTTGGACAAGAAGTGGGCAGAAAAGGATCGACTGCTGAATTTTTTTTCCACGCATCAATCCTTCCCAACCGATGGCCGAGGCTTTTGCCGTCATCGCGTCTTTAATACGCGAACCCATTCCATCGAAGCCTCCTTTATTGCTTTGACGAGACTCATGCTCATGCCTTGGGCCATTCCTTTTTTGGTGTTTTTATCCATTCCCTTATTCTGGACCGTCCTTTGGATTTACCTGATTCACCGCGGATTCAAAACGATCTTCCCAGACGGCGACGGAGACGAGCAAATATCAAGCGATGATGCAGGATTGACAGCGGGAACAGGGCAAACACCACGTTCAGCAAGTGCAACTCCCTACTTGCCTGCGACGCCATTTGCTTCACCATCCATTTCGACTTGGAGAGATATGCTTTCTCAAAACAAAGATAATTAAATTATTTGGTCGGCTGAATGGGATGTAATGCAATGTAATGCAATGCAATGCAATGCAATTAATTGCTTCTTTATTTAAGTGCTACCATCCCGGTTTCGCTCACGTTAACGATGACAATTACACAACAACAGACATGGACGTGTGCCAACTTTTCATCATTTACACAACAACTTACATGTTCTTGTTCACTCAAAGTGCCAGTCGACGTTTCCTGTGCAAAACAGTTGTGTCCAACATAGAATGTAAATCTCGTAAAATAGACGCTTCTTGTAATAACAAAAATATGCAATGGTATTGATTCGCGGTATTTTATTTACAATCGGAAGAATTTATGCAATCATGCCTTCCGAGCCTCTTCAATGGTTTTGCTCATTTCTTTTTCGGCTTGTGTTAGTAGTCGTCCTTCCTTTTCTTTTTCTTTGCGCTCACTGTATCGATTCGTCAAGTCGTCCGAGACGGGTGCCATGACGGCAGTAAACTTGGCAAATTCTTCCGCACAGTCGACAGCCCGTTCTCGAAAACTGGAATCCTTCATGCGACCGTGGTCATCGAATTCCTGCCAAGCTTTGGCGACACTGCTTTGGTTGGTACAACACGGCATGCGCATCCAACGGGCCAACAGACGCAGAGAGTTGACGGCATTGAAGGACTGACTGCCACCATTGACTTGTGCCACAAGGCAAGTTTTACCTTGTGTGGGTCGGACGGATCCCGTATTGAGCGGGATCCAATCAATTTGATTCTTAAAAACACCCGTGATGGTCCCGTGCATTTCCGGACTGACCCAAACGTGTCCATCGGACCACATGGTGAGAGCCCGAAGTTCTTGGACTTTGATTTCTTGTTCCAATTCTGGATTGCGCACAGGAAGTCCCCGTGGATTGTAAACGCGAACATCGCACCCCACCAGCTCCAATAGCCGAGCGAATTCGTATGCCATTTTGCGACTGAAGGATGTGGGACGCAAGGATCCGTACAGCACAAGTAGTCTGGGTGGACGTCCGATTGGCATGGAGGAATAATCAAACTTGGTAATGTAGGGAGCCACTTCGTCCTGGATCCAACAAGAAACACCCTCTTCAAGAACACGGTGAGCTAACCAACCTCCTACGTGCGTGATGGGATCCGATGTGGTCGTGTAACCTGGGTGGTCTAAGGAGTCAAACAAATTCTGATCTTTGCCACTCCATAAATCTACATTGTTACTGTTTACGGAGTTAATATCCGACATGCTACTTTTTAGTCGATTGCTGGTATCAAGAGATCCTGCTCGTAATTTGAAGACAGAAGCGTAGGAGAGTTGTCGTCGTTGCTGCTGGGATGCTGGCAATTCGTCCTGCCAATGAAGAAAATGATGTTTAAAGGGCCTACTTTGTCTGGAAGAAGCAGAAGTAGGGAAAACGCGCAGTATTAGTGGAAGCAAGAATCTCGTGCCTGAATGCGATATCCTCATGGACTGTTGTAAAGTATGAAAGAAGACTGCGTAGTTTGGCCTCTTGTGGGTTGTAATGGTGGCGGGATGGTGGCAGTAGTCTAGCTAGTTTCAGCAATCCTTATAAAACCTTAACCATCTTCCGCACCACCTGCTGACCACAGACGTAAATCTTCATGTTTACAATCGATCATCAGAGTTGAGGTTAATCTCTTCGCCTCGCGCGGAAAACCGTTGCTACTCACATTTTAGAAAAATAACAGTAGCTAGTCTACTACTACTCGAGTAATCGAGAGCAGCACAACTTAATAATACTAACAACAAAAACCACAACATCAAACAGCCTACACGCTCTTAAAAAATAATTGAGTCTCTGCAGTACGCTGGCTAGGGTGGTCCGAGCTTCCTGTCATTAACACGAGGACGATGCAAACGAACGATCCACCGCCATTCCAGATCGACGAGGATGACGATATCCTGGTGCCAGAGCTTAACAGTCCGAATCCGATTGGAAAGATCACTGGGGGCACGGATTCGTTGAGTCCGATTGCACCAAATCGGGACAGTTATGGGGGCGCATTTGTAACAACGGGAATAAAACAGGGAACCGATTCGTCACCAAGACAGGAGCAACCATTATCGATCGGCAATGCCGAGAAAGATAACGCGACCACAAAGAATCCATCGTGGTACTTGTGCATGGAACAACAACAAGAGGTAGTTGCCAGCCCACAATCGCCGTCTTCCTTTGAACTGTCTCTAGAAAGCTTCCACGGACAAGAAGAACACATTGCTGTTAGTGGCAAAGACGGACCGGCAAAAGCTTGCGAACAACGAGAGGAGGAGCACATGCCATTAGAGTCCAAGTCCAAGGATGACAAGGAAACACTCATCGCAGGCAAAGCGTTTATCCCTTTAGGACAAGTCAACGGCCACCGTGATACGGTTTCCGTTCCAACAGACATTGAAAATACCAGCAGCATTCAACAGCCGAACAGCGACAGCGAACCTTCCAACGATTCTTTGCACTTGGAAACACTAGAACTTCTTCAACTATACTCGCCGGCGTCCAACGCAAATAGCGCAGCAAGTATTCCCGCGCCAGACCAGGATGTTCCCACTCCTGCGACGCTGAATACGGAGCATATTATTCAGCAATATCTTTCACCCGCAGGGACAGTCGAAGAAAAAGAGATTCTACCAGCTAAAGTGCCAGAGGATACAAAGAATCTCCTTGAAAAATACGTTTCTTTGTCAGCAACAAAATCATTAGATGACAGCATTCCATCTCATCGCCTCGTCCGAGATGAAATGGACGAAATAACTCCCGAAACAATGACAGCGAGTAAAGTGGATGCTGATTTCCGATCTCCAGATACCGAGGCCTTGATTCAAGATGCCACCGAAAAAGTCAAAAGATTTGTTCACAGCTTGTCCTTTTCCATGAACGGTTCCAATGTGAAAGAGGACGCTGTAGACGTGTCAAGTGACCAAGAAATAGTCCTCACGGAATCGTCAATATCTGCAGTCGAATCAAACTATGGCGGCGGCGACGACCTGGAAGAATCCAATTTAATAATCACAGAGACAAGAAACAGCAATCATAGTACTCGCAGTATTGATGATGATGCGAAACTTGGGAACGAAGAATCATCGATCGACAATGGTGTAGCATCACCAGCAAATCACAAAGTAGAAGAAGCATATCTTTCTTCCGAAGCCATGCCAACTGCTAGTGCCAATGTAAGCACGAGCAACGAAAACGATCACGAGTCCAAAGAACAACTTGACTTGGAAAACAACGACATGAACCCTGAGTCTACCAAAGCACTTAATTCTTCTAGTATCAGCAGCAGCAACAATAATAACGAAAGCGCATCTGCAATACGTATCTGGGAGTCTCCACCGAGACGACGAAGTGCAGAGATTTCATTTGGAACTCCCAATACACCCCGTACTCCTGGCGGTAACCGTGATTATTCTCAAGCCAAGAAAGAATTGGCTGGCACGTCTTTGGAATTTATTCAAAAACTGCGCGGTGCAGCCCAAAAGCGAAAGAAGAATTTAGCCAGATCGAGAGACTCGCTAGTGAATAAAGAGCGTCAGCAACGACAGGCTGTGGCCTTGTTGAAAGTGGCACCGGCGCAAACAAATCCTTCGCCAAACAATAAGAAGGCGAGCTGCAAATATGAGAAAAAGCAATTCAAAGCAAGGCCTCTTCCCGCAAATAACATAGGCCTGGGCAAAGGAATTCCAAGAGTTGCCAAGCGACCTACGACTGTCCCCTCGTCGCCTCTGCTCGGAGCCCGGCGTAAGGCTGTCCCAAAAGTGAAAGCTCTCCAAGCATTAGCGACCAAACCAAGTGCGGTTGATAAACAGGAACCAATTCATCCAGAAAAGACAAAGACGAACTCTTTGCATCAAGTGTGTGTGTTCAAAGCGCGTCCGATGCCAGCCACCTCTGGCGCTTTGGGACGATTTGGCCAATCGGGAGTTCCCAAGGTACCCAAACGGCCTGTCACAGTTCCTAACTCGCCTTGTTTGGGTCCTAGAAGGCGACACTCCTGTATCATTGTTAAGGGAAAAGAGAACCCAACGCAATCTAGGAGAACCTCTACTGGAATGGTCAAAAACCCAACGACAACACCCAATAATAATGTACGTCCTCCTATTGTTACTGCATTCTAACACGCTCAATATAACACGATTCACTTACCGGTCCTTTCAATATTCTATCCAAATTCCAGTCGGCCTCACACGTCAACGGAGCTAGTCCTGCATTGCTCGGCCTGGACTTTTTAAGCGTCAAATCGAGCGATGGGCGAGCTAGTTCTGCTGCTTCTGCGGACACTCTGTTGACACCTCGGAACAGTGCACACACCCAAGCCTTTGAACCAAGCAGTACGCAGAGAGCCAAAAAACGTGCCGAATTTGAGGCACAAAATAAATTAAACCAAGAACGACGCAAATCGGTTGAAATTGAAGAACGAGAAAAACGGGTCCGCGAACTGCAAAAGGAACTCCAAGCTCTGCGGGAGGTAATCTAACTGCAAGCAAGAAGGGGTGGTTGAGTACAATGACTTTACTTTAGTAGTCAAGGTTTCGAGAAATTGCTTGTTACTTTCTGTATCTATCCTAGTATTAGTCGTTGGGATATGCAAATCTCTAAACTGTTTTTAAAACAGGTGAAAGTCGGAATCTCCGCGAAAGTTGTCATTGTTTTCCATACAGGAGCGGAGTCTAAAAATGAGATCACTACATCCGCTTTTCTTGCAAGCATCAGCTCTTCGTGAACACTCTTCTGTCTACCAGGTACTATTATCTACTTACCCAGTATTCCGCTGTGAAAAATGAGACTGATTATACTGCTCGGGTGTCTAATTTTTTGGAGACATAGTGAATGACTCTCATATCTCATCCATGCATGTTGTGATCTTGACCAAGATTTCTCAGTTGCTACTTTTAATTTTTGCTGTAACTTTTAAACTCACTCACCGGGTTTATTATTCATCGTTCATCAAAACAATACTGATTCAAAATCTCTTCAGCACAACAGTATATATTCCCTTCCAAAAACAGAAATATACCAATCATGATCGTATTCTACATCCTAGACGAGGGCCTGCCTGTGGAAATGAATACAGGATGGAGCATTCCCGAAGGCAGAAAAGCGTACGATAA
>Ga0100390_10004603_pt1 | contig 11885 bp, 9 predicted proteins | sample CryGeymeta201514_FD_81540 | JGI IMG/M metagenome (GOLD analysis project Ga0100390, IMG submission 81540) | Groundwater microbial communities from Crystal Geyser aquifers in Utah, USA - Crystal Geyser metaG 2015-14 | ecosystem: Environmental > Aquatic > Deep subsurface > Groundwater | place: USA... | reverse complement strand
TGCGGCGGGGAAAAGGGGTTTAAGGGGAAAAGGAATCGCCGCAGCCGCCTTCGCTAACAATTTTCAGGAATTTTTGATAAAATATATTCGAGCAGAGTTGTATAATTGCACCAGAAGCTGACTTTTTGGAATTTTATTGACATTATTGTGGGCGGCGCACAGCGCCGCCCACTGATTTTGCGGCCTTCCGCTCGCTTTGCGAGCGGCCAAGCGGAGGTTCGCTGTCCCTTGCGATTTTTTGATTTTATCTTTGACTCGCCTTTGAGGCGAGCAATATTTGCTTTGCCCTACAAAAAGAATTTTTGCTATTGTAAATTTCAGTCAAATTGTTTTATACTGAAACTGTAGTCAACCGGTTGCCTTTTTTAATGGCCGTCTTGGACAATTCAAGGCAACTTGAGTTGACTACACCAGGACGGCCATTTGAGCTTAATTGAATGAGCAACTTACAAAACAATACACAAAAATTCTTTCTCTATGCCCGCAAGTCTACTGATGTAGAAGATAAGCAAGTTTTATCAATTGAAGCGCAACTTACAGAACTTCGGGAGTTTGCTAAACGAGAGAAAATTTACATCGTAGAGAAACTAATCGAAAAACAATCAGCCAAAATTCCGGGCAGGCCAATTTTCAACCAAATGTTAAAAAGAATTGAAAAAGGTGAAGCCAATGGAATTCTCTCATGGCACCCGGATAGACTTGCGCGCAATAGTGTTGATGGAGGAAAGATTATTTACTTGCTTGATATTGGAAAACTCCAATATCTGAAGTTTCCTCAATTTTGGTTTGAAGATACGCCACAAGGCAAATTTATGCTCTCAATTGCCTTTGGGCAAAGCAAATATTTCGTGGATTCCCTTTCCGAAAATACTAAAAGAGGTTTGCGCCAAAAAGTAAGACGGGGTGAGTATCCTAGTCTAGCTCCAATTGGCTATCTTAATGATGTGAGGACAAAAACCATTGCTGTTGATAAGAAGAAAACAAAAACTATCAAATCAGCTTTTGAGCTGTACGTGCAAGGAAATTCAACTCTGCAGGATATTTCTGACTTTTTGGCCCACCACGGGATTTTATCCCGTGGTGGGAAGAGAATTCACAAAGATAGAATCAAATTTATCCTTTCCAATCCATTCTATTATGGACACTTTCGCTATGCTGGCGAAATTCATAAAGGAATCCATAAGCCAATCATTGCAAAGAAACTTTTTGACAAGGTGCAAGAAGTTTTAAAACAAAGAGGCCGACCTCGCCACAAACAGAAAAATGCACCGCAAGCGTTTTGCGGTCTCCTTCGGTGCGGCGAGTGCGGTATGATGATAACTGCTGAAATCCAAAAAGGTCATGCTTATTACCGCTGCACTAAAAAGCATAAAACAATTAATTGTGGCCAGCCCTATATCCGAGAAGAAAATTTAGATCAGCAGTTATCAAAAATGATTCAAAAAGTTTCTTTGCCGCAGGATTGGGCGAAAGAATTACTACAGATGGCAGAAAAAGACGAACAAGAAACCGCCCACTCCTGCACTGCTTTTGTTCAAAAAAACAGAGATAAAACCAAAAATATCAACCAGAAGTTACAGCGATTATTAGACGCTTACCTTGACCAAGACATAGAGAGGGAAATCTATCTCGATAAAAAATCAAAACTAATGGGTCAGAAGAAAACACTCGAAGAACAAATTATCCGTTTTGAACAAAAGCAAAATGATTGGCTCGAATCGATGAGAGAATGGATAAATGAAGCCGCAAAGACGGCTAAAATCGCAAGGGATAATGATTTATTTGCCAAAAAGGTTCTCGCCTCAAAAATCTTCGGCTCGAACCTTGTCCTCGAAAATAAAAAAGCGCGCGGCAGCGCGCAAAATCAATGGGCGGCGCAGAGCGCCGCCCACAATAATGTCAATAAAATTCCAAAAAGTCAGCTTCTGGTGCCAAGGCCAGGATTCGAACCTGGGAAGTCTTTCAACGCTTGTTCTACAGACAAGTGCCTTTGTCCACTCAGCCACCTTGGCTCATTTAGCCTCACTTGAATTATATCAATTTCAGACATAAATTGCATGAATAACTTTTTGTCACAATATCTTAAATGAATAACCTTTTTGTCGGAGTAGGGTGGATTTCTTTTTGACTTCGGCAGGATAAGCCATAATTCAATTATTGCCCCAATAAATACCGAAGTCAATAAGAAGGGTGGGGATCATTGTGAGCCTGGGGTGGGGTTCGAACCCACGAACCTGCTGTTTACAAAACAGCCGCTCTGCCAACTGAGCTACCCAGGCGCAGGGTAATTATAACATTTCCGAATGTTTCAAGCTTCGCTTATACCAAAAAATGACCCTGCTTTGGGAAGCTGGCTAATTTTCCTGAAAGTTTTTCAGGTGGGTGGGCTACTCTAAACCATCACGGCTTAAAGACTTTGCCCTCCCGATTAAACAATCCGGTCAGGAAAGTCTAACCTTTGGCTCCCCGCAACAGGGTCAATTTCATTATATCACTAGATTTCCAGGAATTAAGATTAAACGGAGGAATTTAATAATCGGGAAAATTATTATGTTTATTAAAGGCTCTCTTCCAAAAATAGGAAAGATAAGTCCGATTAAAATCAGAAATCCGAATCTGTTTAAAAATATATCAACCTCGCGGGCTTTTTTGGAAGGTAAAAGTCCGACTAAAATTTTACCGCCGTCTAAGGGATGAATCGGAATAAGGTTAAATACGGCCAGTGAGATATTTAAAAGTATAAAAATCGGAAGTATGCCTAAAATGAAAGAAAATGGGGAAAAGGGGGAAGAACCCAATCTAAAGAAGATTGAAAGAATAATTGCCAGAATTAAGTTTGCTCCCGGGCCGGCAAAGGAAATAAGTGCCGAATCTCTTTGGGGATTTTTAAGATTATACGGGTCAAATTGGACGGGTTTGGCCCAACCAAAAGGAAAGGGAAGATAGCCTAAAGCGGTAAGGATTGCCGTAATTAGAAGTAAAGTGGTTCCCGTGGGGTCATAATGAACCAGGGGGTTGAGAGAAAGCCTGCCTGAGAGTTTTGCAGTAGGATCTCCCAAACGGTTAGCCATCCAGGCATGAGCTGCCTCATGGACGGTTATGGTTATGGCAAAAGCCAATATCAAAAAAAGTATTGTCATCTTAGTTACTTAGATAGTATAATACCCTTTAGCCTATTATTATGTCATATCTTTGCGATAATTGCGGAAAAGCTATAGTTACCGGAAGAAGCCAACAGCATAAAAGGGGAGTTGCCGGAAAAAGGTGGAAGAAAAGAGCCCCAAAAACCCCCAGAACTTTTAAACCGAATCTGCAAATGTATCAGGGCCGGAAACTCTGTACCAAGTGCATTAAAAGGTTGAAGAAGGATACCCGGCCTTAAATTGCTTCCAGGAAACCGGATCTTTTCCTTCAAGCTGCACTTCGTCTAAAAGCAGTTTGCCTTCTCCCAAATGCGCCCTCAATAACTTTAATCTTTTCTGGTTCTCAAGTCTCGTCCATGCTCCTGGCCAGGGATTCATAGCCCTTAGGAATCTTTCTGCCTCTTGGGGAGTTTTTTCTTTTAAGTTAATAAATCCGTCTTCCCTGGTTAAAACTTTGGTGAAAGTTGCTTCATTATGATTTTGTTCTTTTGGTTTTACCTTGCCTGAAATGTAAGCGGGAATTAGTTGAATCAGTACATCAGCAGACCTTTCAAACAGTCTTTCCCGCAAGCTCTCTGTTGTGTCATCCGGGAGTATTTCTTCTTTAAAGAAAGTAATTATTGGTCCGTGATCCATTTTTTCATCCATTTTAATTATGGTTACACCGCTTTCCGTATCCCCATTTTTTATGGCTTCAGAAATTGGAGAAGCCCCTCTATATTTAGGAAGAAGTGATGGATGAATGTTCAGGATTCCAAATTTGAACAAGCCGATCACTTTTTGGGGGATTATTTTTCCATATGCTGCGCAAACCCCCAAATCTGCGTCAGGAAATTGCTTAGTATCCAAGTCTCTTAGTATCTTAATATCTCTCTTGTATACCCAGTCATCAACAGGGGAGTATTTTTTGAACTGCTCCCGTCCAACCGGCTTTGGGGGTTGGGTAACAACTGCCACAATTTCGTGTCTTTTTGCAAGTTTTGCGAGGATTGGTACTACATATTCGGGAGTTCCAAAAAATATTATTTTCATATATCCACTTCTTCCCACGCATCCCTCTCTAATTTATAGAGAGGTTTTTTTTGTTCCAACAGTCTGTCCAAAAACAAAACTCCGTTAAGGTGATCTATCTCATGAAGGATTATTTGAGCATTAAAGCCGGCAAAGTTTTCGACTTTAGTGATCAGTGATCGGTGATCGGTGGATAGTGTTTGATATTTTATTTTTAATTTTTGGTTTCTCTTTAGGGGTCCGTAGTAGTTGGGGAGAGATAGACAGCCTTCTAAAATCTCGTGACGAGATTTTGGTGATTGGTGAGTTTCTAAAATTACAGGGTTAATGAAAACTTTATTTAATTCTTTGTAATTTGCTACAAAGACCCTTAAGTTTTTGCCTATTTGAGGCGCCGCAAGGCCCACTCCTTCAGGATCTTTTTGCACTTCCAAAGTTTCTTTGAGGTCCTGAACAAGTTTCAGGATCTTAGAATCAATCTTGGTAACTGGTTTAGAGATCTCCCTTAACTTTGGATCTCCCGAGCGTAAAATTTTCCGAATCATTAGGCTTATTGTATCTTTTTTAGAAGGTTTTGTGAATCATATTAAGCAAATTTTTAGCTTCGTTGTAATTGGGTTTCATTTCGATCACCTTTCCTAAAAGTTTTACGGCCTCATCCGTATCTTCCGTTCGCATGTAGGTTAAGGCCAGGTTATATAGAAACTTTGCGTCTGTTGGGGCTTTTTGGGTTGCGGAAATTAAAGTTTCCTTGGCAAGCCCCAAATACTTAGGATCGATTGTGGCCAGTTTCAAAAGTACACCTGCCTGATTTCTTAATAGATTTACATTTGTAGGTGAGAGGGTAGTTGCCTTAACCGATTCGGATATAGCCAAATCAATAAAAGGGAGAGCCTCATTATCTTTTTTAAGCTCGTGAAGAGAAAGGGTAATTCCGGAGTATGAATTTGCCAGTTCTGAATGAAATATAGGCTCGGAAGGCAAGTACTTTATCGCGTTTTGTAGATAGGTTTGACCTTTTACATAGCCTCCTTGATCATTATAGGATTTTCCCATGGCAAATTGCGTGTCGGCGCACCAGTAGCGGAGGATAGTTAGTAGTATGTAGGATGTAGTAAGTAGAATGGCTAAAACGGCAATTTTTTGATTATTGCTTAATGTATTTTTTTTGCTTTCTACATACTGCGTACTACTTGCTACAGTTATTGCAAATGCAGGAAAAAGAAAAAATTCCAGTTGTGTAGAAACAGTTGAAAAACCAAAAAAGTTGGCAATTAAAAGGCCAAAATAACCTGCGCCAAGCGCAGTAATTAACAATTTATAATTATCAATTTTCATTGAATTTTCATTTTTAGAAATTTTTAAATTGGAATTTGATTGAAAATTAAAAACTGAGAATTGAAAATTTTTGAAGAAGATAAATAAAGATGAACCAATTACAATTAGGTAAGAAAGTAAACCAACCGAACCACTGGTAGCAAGAAAATTAAGGTACTCATTATGTGCCTTATTATATAGAAAGTCCCATTCGGAAACCAAATTGTGCTCAACCGGCCTAAATTTGTAATACGAAAAGGCGAAAGTTTCGACGCCGGATCCTGTGATTGGATTATGAAGCCAGATTTGAAGGGCTCCCTTCCAGACAATTTTTCTGATAGTGCCCGATTCTGTACCTCCGGTTTCCAGGGCCGGACCGATTGGGGGAGTAACCAGTGAACGGTGAACCGTGAACGGTGAACTGATAAGAAAAAATAAAACTACAAATAATGAATTAAGAACTATGGTTTGAACAAGAAATTGTTTTTTGTATTTTATTAAAATAAATCCCCAGAAAATGAAGTCTGCGAAGACAAAGCCCAGAAGTCCGGAACGGGACTTGGTAAAAAGAAGAGTTGTAAAAAGCAGTAAGCTTAGAAGATACAAAAGTATTCTTTTGACGTTTTTAGAATACAAAATTTGATATAAGGTCAGGGGAATTAAGGCGACTATCCAGGTAGCCAGCCAGTTGGGTTGACCAAGGGTTGAAAAAACTCTATTTTGAACATCTTGAATCCAGCAGGAATTTAGTCCCTGTCCCATAAGTGCGCAGGTTAGGTTTATATTGAAGTGCTCAAGGAAGGCGATGATTGAAACAACCGTCGCTGAATAAAAAAGAAGATGAATTGATTTAACCGCCTTTTCTTTATTCATATTTGAGACAAAGGCCCAATACAAGATAGAGTAAGAGATAGAGGATAGCAGACCGCCGTTAAAGCGGGAATAATATCCCAAAAGAGATGTTCTTAGGTCAATCGAAAAAATAGTTGAGAGAATTTGAGATCCGAGAAAAATAAGTAAAGGGATGTCTAACAATGTACGACGGAAAATAAATTTCTTGGCAATTAGGCATCTGATTGCCCAGACAGCAACAATTAAGGTTGTCAGGAGATACACGAAAATCATTTTGTTAAATTCAAAAAGCTCCGAAGTTTTCGGCCATAAAATAAGAGGTGTTACGGAAAATAAAATGTAAAACAAAATCTGCATATATTTGCTATTATACACGTATGAGATTTTACCCGCTAAATAGAATTCTTGGATTTTTTTCTCACGATATCGGCATTGATTTGGGAACCGCCAATACTTTAGTTTATGTCAAAGGAAAAGGGATTGTGGTCAGGGAACCTTCAGTTCTTGCAAGGCATAAAAAAACTAAAGAAATTTTGGCAATAGGAACCTCTGCCAGAAAGATGTTGGGAAGGGCCCCCACAACGATTGAAGTTATCAGGCCCTTAAAAGACGGAGTAATTTCTGATTTTGATGCAACGACCGCAATGCTTTCCTACTATATTAAAAAAATTCATGAGTCGACAGGTACGATTCCTAAAATTCCCAGGCCAAAAGTGATTATTGGAATCCCTTCAGGAGTAACGGAGGTTGAAAGAAGAGCCGTATCGGATGCGGTTTTGGATGCCGGAGCAAGAGAGGTGCATCTTATTGAGGAACCAATGGCGGCTGCAATTGGGGCAAATCTTCCGGTTGAATCTCCTGATGGAATTTTTATTGTTGATATTGGGGGTGGGACCAGCGAAATGGCAATTATTTCTTATGGCGGAATAGTTTTGGGAAGATCAATTAGAATTGCCGGGGATGAAATGGATGAGGCAATCATTTCTTACGTTAGACTTAAATACTCGCTTCTTTTGGGTCAGCCCACTGCCGAAGAGGTAAAAATTGGAATTGGAATGATAGAGGGCGGCAAGGAAAAGGTTGCGGTTGTCAGGGGCAGGGATTTGGAGACAGGACTTCCTAAATCCATAAAACTTGCAGGCTCCGAAATTAAAGAGGCACTTTTCCCCATAATCCAGGAAATTATTGGAAATATTTCGGATTGCCTGGGAGAAACTCCACCGGAACTGGTATCGGATATTATGGAAAAAGGAATCTATATTGCGGGAGGCGGAGCACTTTTCCCCGGGATTGATAAAATGGTGGCAGACGCAACCAAAATGCCCGTGTATGTTGCCGAAGATCCCTTAACTTGTGTGGTCAAAGGCTGCGGAATCTGTTTAGATAATCCCGGACTTCTTAAAAGAATTGGGGTGAGGTGATACTATTGGTGTGATGGAATTAACATCTCCCAAAACACAATCTTGGCTTTCTTGGTTTTTGAGGGGTGTTTTGGTTTTATTTTTTCTTTTTTTGATTTCCCGGCTTTTTGAGCTCCAGATAATAAAAGGGAGGTATTACCGGGAACTTTCGGACGGCAATAGAATAAAAAGAATCAAAATCTCTGCACCCCGGGGAAAAATATTGGCCAGAGGTGGAGAAACATTGGTGGGCAATTTTGGAGACGGAAAGAGAAACTATGTTCTTGGGTCGGCTTTTGCCCATGCGGGAGGTTATTTGGGAGAGGCAAATGAAGGTGAAATTGGAAAAATTAATCCCAAGTGCCCTGGGAAAGGCCCAAGAATAATGGGGGATTTCGTTGGCCGGAGCGGTCTTGAGGAAGAATACGATTGTACTTTGCGGGGAAGCCCCGGAGAGGAGCTGATTGAGGTTGACATCACCGGGAAATATGTCAGGACATTGGGAAAAATTGAACCCACTTCCGGAAAAGACGTAAAAATCAATATCGATTTTGGCCTTCAGAAAGAAGTTGCGGAAGAAATGGCTGATAAAAAGGGGGGAATTATTGCCACTGATTCAAAGGGCGAAATTTTGGCTTTTTATTCATCTCCGTCATTTGATCCTAATAATGTCGTTAAAAGTTTGAATGATCCCGCTCTTCCTCTTTTTAATAGAATAGTCGGGGGACTGTATCACCCCGGATCCGTTTTTAAACCGATTGTTGCCGTTGCCGCTCTTGAGGAAAAAAAAATAGATAAAAATTATAAATATCAAGATCCTGGGATAATTAAGGTTAACGATTATTCATATACAAACTGGTACTTTACCCAGTATGGAAGAACCGAGGGAGAAATCGGAATAGTCAGGGCAATGACCAGATCCACCGACACTTTCTTTTACAAGATCGGAGAGATCTTGGGGATTGAAAAGATGGTTGAATATGCGGATCAATTCGGCTATTCCGAAAAAAGCGGGATAGATATTCCCGGGGAGGTTTCCGGTTTGATCCCGACCCCCGAGTGGAAAAAGAAGGTTAAAAATGAAGCTTGGTTTTTGGGAAATACCTACCACTTTGCAATCGGACAGGGGGATGTTGCTGTTACCCCAATTGAGGTAAACAGGGCAATTGAGGTAGTAGGAAATGGAGGACAAATTTGCCAGCCTAAAATTGTGGGGACACCTAAGTGTGCAAACCTTAACTTTAAAAAAGAAACTCTGGATTTGGTTAGGGAGGGGATGGAGGGAGTTTGTAGTCAAGGGGGAACCGGGTATACCTTTTTTGATTGGAATAGTGGTTCGACTTTGCTCACCACGACCAACCGTGGGTTGGTCGCCTGCAAAACAGGAACTGCAGAGACAAATACCGACGGTAAAACCCATGCTTGGTTTACATTATTTTATCCGTCGGATTTTCCCGAAATTAATTTAACTGTATTGATTGAACAGGGTGGAGAAGGCTCTTCCGTCGCGGGACCGATTGCCAGAAAAATAATGGATTATTGGGTAAGTAAGTCACTAGAAACTAGTAACTAGGCACTAGTATGAAATTACATATTTTGGGAAAAATAGTAAAAAAGGATGAACGGGCAATTGCGGTTGTCGGGTCAAGGCTGATGACGCCCCGCGGAGAAGCCCTAACTAAAAAATTTGTTAAAGAGTTTGTCAAAAGGGGATACACCATTGTTTCCGGACTGGCAAGGGGAATTGATACAATGGCCCATCAAACCGCGCTAAAGCAGAAGGGAAGAACGATTGCGGTTTTAGGAAGCGGCCTTGATATTGTTTATCCTTTTGAAAATAAAGCACTTTCCGAAGAAATCATTAAGCATGGAGCCTTGGTTTCACCATATTCTTTGGGGACAAAACCGTTGCCTAAAAACTTTTTGGCGAGAAACAGAATCATTGTGGAACTGTCCCGCGCGGTTTTGGTTATTGAAGGGAAAAGAAGGTCCGGCACTCTTTCAACTGCTTCTTGGGCGGCAAATGCAGGGATTGATGTTTTTGCAATTCCGGGGTCGGAGGCGACTGACTGGTTGATAAATGAGGGAGCAAATAGTGTAAAATCTCCAAAGGAGGTTATTGATAAGTTATGGATCTAGTTGTTGTTGAAAGTCCCACTAAAGCCAAAACACTTTCAAAATTTCTTGGCAAGGACTTTGAGGTGATGGCAACAATGGGGCATATTAAAGATTTACCTAAAAGTAAATTGGGGGTTGATATTGAAAATAATTTTAAACCCGATTATGTTCCGGTTGTCAAAAGAGAAGACATAATAAGTGAACTGATTAGACAAGCAAAGAAAGCAAAGAAAGTATTTCTTGCATCAGATCCTGATCGTGAGGGAGAAGCAATTTCATCACATGTCAAAGAAATATTAGGAAAAAGAGCAAATGTTTTTAGAATTTCATTTCATGAAATTACCAAAGATGCAGTAGAAGAAGCAGTTAAAAATCCAAGGGATGTTGATGAAAATTTGGTAGATGCCCAAACAGGAAGAAGGGTTTTAGATAGACTTGTGGGCTACGAACTTTCCCCTCTTTTATGGAAAAAAGTAAGACGAGGTCTTTCGGCCGGACGTGTTCAGTCGGTTGCCGTAAGGCTCATTGTTGAAAAAGAAAGAGAAAGAGAAGCTTTTAAGATAGAAGAGTTTTGGGAGATATATGTTTCACTAAAACAGTCCACCCCCGAGGTGAAATCTGCAGACACCTCGGGGGTGTTTGTGTTTCAATTAATTAAACAGGAAGTCAAAGATAAAAAGAGAGCAGATGAAATTGCAGCGGAACTTAAAAAATCCAATTATACGGTTGCGGAGGTTAAGAAAAGAGAAGTAATTAAAAGTTCTTATCCTCCCTTTACCACATCTACCATATCTCAGGCGGGAGCAAGACTTTTTGGCTGGTCTGCCAAAAGAACAATGAGGGCAGCTCAAAAACTATACGAAGAGGGTTTGATTACGTATCATAGAACCGATTCGTTTAACATCTCCCAAGGAGCAATAGCCAAGGCAAGAGAGTTTATCAAAAAAACTTATGGAGAGAAATATCTTCCGGAATCTCCTAAATATTACAAGACCACAAGCAAGGTGGCTCAGGAAGCTCATGAGGCAATACGGCCGACTGACGTTAATAAAAATCCCACCTCGGGAGTGGGCTTGGACTCTCCCGAGGTGAAGAGACTTTATGACTTAATTTTTAGAAGGTTTGTTGCCTGCCAAATGACGGCCAGTATTTACGACGAAACGGTAATTGATGTACAGGCTCAGCCCACCCGCCAGGTGGGATCTGCAGACACCTGGCGGGTGTATTTATTGCGTGCAAGCGGACAGATTATGAAGTTTGATGGCTGGCGGAAGCTTTTCCCAAGGGATGAAAATTCAGTTGTTTTGCCCGATGTTCAAATAAATGAACCACTTCAACTGATTGAAGTAAATCCGATTCAAAAGTTTACTGAACAGCCACCACGGTTCAATGAAGCCTCATTAATTAAAATGCTGGAAAAATTAGGAATAGGCAGGCCTTCAACATATGCTCCAATTATTTCAACAATTCAAATCAGAAACTATGTCGAGAAAGATGAAGGGGTATTTAAGCCGACTACAATTGCAAATGCAGTCATCGACTTTCTTATTAAAAACTTTCCTGAGGAACTTGAATATCAATTTACTGCGGATATGGAGGGGGATTTGGATAATATTGCCAATGGAGAGAAAAAATGGGCAGACACTATTAAGAAATTCTGGGGACCGTTTTCAAAAAAAGTAAAAACTGTAACCAAAGAAGGAAAAAGAGTAAAAATAGAAACCGAGAAACTTGGAAGGGCTTGCCCCGAGTGTAACGAGGGGGAGCTGGTTGTGAGAATCGGAAGATTTGGGAAGTTTATTTCCTGCTCAAGATTCCCTGATTGCAAGTATACTGAAAAATATCTTGAAAAAACCGGAGCCAAATGTCCGGACTGTAAAAAAGGCGATGTGATAATTAAAAAAAGCGGCAGGGGGAGAAAGTTTTTTGGCTGTTCAAGGTATCCAGACTGTAAATGGGCTTCGTGGCGGAAACCTACTTCTTAGTTTTAGAAGGGTATTCTTGGACTTCTTTATATTTATAATCAAGTTTTATCCCGGCTTTT
>Ga0100390_10004595_pt1 | contig 11905 bp, 10 predicted proteins | sample CryGeymeta201514_FD_81540 | JGI IMG/M metagenome (GOLD analysis project Ga0100390, IMG submission 81540) | Groundwater microbial communities from Crystal Geyser aquifers in Utah, USA - Crystal Geyser metaG 2015-14 | ecosystem: Environmental > Aquatic > Deep subsurface > Groundwater | place... | reverse complement strand
TCATGTGTTAGCCCTCCTGCTCGTCCTTGTATGCCCTGGTTGCCTTTCTGCTGGGAATAATCGTTTTCAAAAAAACGTAGTCCTTTTCAACAACATGAGGAACAAGATAAATGTAGTCTTCTACAATGACGAAGTATATTCTTTGCCCGGGGTAGTTCTCCTGGTCGGGATGATCTGCAAGTTTCCATACATCACCTTGAGATAGATGAAAGACTATTTTCTCGAATGAGATATTTCTTTCTCGTTTTAACCACTCATTCTTTTGCGGGTCCCATTCATATCTCATATTTGAATTGTACATCATTTGTGTGTACAGATCAAGTTCGTGTCAATTCAGTTTCGATGAGGATAACGGTGAGCTGACCGGCGGTGGCGCGAGCTTGCTGCCCGCCTTACAATTATTGAACTGTAAGTTATATTTTGTAGAAATTCTAAACCTGTAAATATTTTTTGTCAATCAGAATTTGACGGAATGTTAGTAACACATCTTTTGTAACTGCTCAGGCACAAAGTGGCAAAGGTACATAGGCACAAAGCAGATCAGTGTCGTTTCGTTGTTTTTTCCTTCTTTGTGCCTTTGGTACTCTGTGCCTTTGCGCCTGCCTGAATAATCAACATCTTTTAACCAAATGGGGGAAAGAGTAAGGATAGTTGCTGAACTGGCCACAGGCTACCGCCTTGTTAAATAATCGTTGACTAAATTTTAAATATTTAATAGAATTACAACATATCTGGAATTAGAATACTCATATAGTGAGCGGGCATAGCTCAGTTGGTAGAGTACAAGCTTCCCAAGCTTGGTGTCGCGGGTTCGAATCCCGTTGCCCGCTCCACTTTTAATCAAAGAGGAAACCTAATAGGCTATGGGTTCATTTCTTAAATCAAACATTTTTTTCTTGCAACTTATGGAATTTTGCGTTATTTTTTAAATGTCAATTTATTAAAGTTCACTAAAAGTGGGCTTAAAGCCCACTTTTTTATTATAAAAGGGGTTTTAGTGTAACCCCAACCCCCAAATGAGCAACAATGTCTGCTGATATTCTGGAATCTGTAAGGAAGATAGTAGAGCCGATTGTTATATCTGAGGGCATGGAACTTGTGCACATTGAGTACAGGAGAGAAAGAAGGGGGTGGGTTTTAAGGCTTTATATCGATAAAGAGGGAGGAGTAACAATAGATGATTGTTCTAATATTAGCGGACAGACAAGTCATCTGGTGGATATAGACGAGCTGATTCCACATTCCTATGTGTTGGAGGTTTCTTCTCCTGGGCTCGGCAGACCATTGAAAAGAAAAGAGGATTTTGTAAAACATAAAGACAGACTGGTTAGGTTTAAAGTAGACGATCCAATAAGTAGATGGAAGCATTTCAAAGGTAGGCTTTTGGATTATAAAGATGGGGTGGTAAAAATTAAGGTTGGAGATGAAATTATCAATTTGCCTTTCGATAAGATATCGGAAGCCAATTTAATATACAAGTTCTAATCGTAACTACTCAGGTAGGCACAAAGGCACAGAGCACCAAAGGCACAAAGTCGAGAGATATGGAGAGAATGAGTTGTTTAAGTTCCTATAAGATGTTTACAAAGCGGTACTTGTCCGCCAGAGGCGGGCTGCATTCCGATCGTATTCCTTCAACTTTGTGCCTATGTGCCTTTGCCTCTTTGTGCCTGAATAGTTACTTCTAATCCATACTTAAATGACCCAAAATAAGGGAGATTAAAAAGTGATTTCGGATCTGACCCGTTTGATTGATGAAGTTGGAAAAAGCAAGGGGATTAACAGGGGAATACTTATAGAAGCTTTGGAATCTGCTATGTTGACAGCAGCCAAAAAGAGATTTGGTCCCTATCAAGACATTGAAGCCAATTTTAATGAGGAACTGGGTGAAGTTGAACTGTTTGAATTTAAAACTGTAGTGAATGAGGTTAAAGACCTACGTGTAGAAATATCTTTTGAAGAAGCTGTTGAACTGGATCCTGGAGTTGAGATTGGTGATAGCCTTGGTATAAAAATGGATGTAGGTACATTTGGCAGGATATCGGCTCAAACTGCTAAGCAGGTTATAATCCAAAAGGTTAGGGATGCCGAGAGAGAGAATGTTTATAACGACTACAAAGGTCGTAAGGGGGAACTGGTTAATGGTATTATCCATCGTATTGACAGAAACAACATAATTGTTAACTTGGGAAGAGCAGAAGCTATCCTTCCACCCCATGAGCAGGTGTCAAAAGAGGTCTATACTCAGGGGAACCGAATTAAAGCCTATATCTTGGACATTCTCAAGTCTTCCAAGGGGCCACAGATCATTCTTTCGAGGACCCACCCAGGATTGCTTATAGGGCTATTTGGGGTTGAAGTTCCAGAGATTTCTGAGGAAATTGTGAAGATTAAAGGCGCTGTGAGGGAACCGGGTAGCAGAGCCAAAATAGCGGTTTACTCGGGGGATTTGGACGTTGATCCAGTCGGTGCTTGCGTAGGTATGAAGGGTTCTCGAGTACGAAGTGTTGTACAAGAATTGCATGGAGAGAAGATAGATATAGTTCCATGGAGTGATGATCCAGCTAAATTTGTATGTAATGCTTTGTCTCCTGCAGAGATTTCTGAAGTGATAATTGATGATGTAGCGAGGACAATGGAGGTCATTGTTGCCGATGATCAGTTATCTTTGGCTATTGGGAAGAAAGGACAAAATGTACGTTTGGCTGCCAGACTTACAGGGTGGAAGATAGATATCAAGAGTGAATCAAAAGTTGCTGGAATTTCAGAAGATATACATAAGTCTCTTATTGATATTCCTGGAATAGGCTATTCTACAGCAGGTGCTTTATTTAATAGGGGGTTTTTTTCAGCATATGACATTTTTAGTGCAAGTATTGAGGAGCTTACCAAGGTAGAGGGTATAGGTGAGAAAAAAGCCGATAGACTTAAAAAAACCGCTGAAGAATACTTGAAACAAAAGGAATTAGAAAAAAGTGGTGAGGTCTCGACAAAAGATATGTCGGTAGCAAGCGGAGAGGAAGATGAGGCAAAGAAGAACTATATTCCTTGTGGGGGGATAGAATGGTTAGAGTGTATGAGTTGGCTCAAGAATTGGGGATGACAAACAATGAATTCATTGATGAACTCGCAAAGCTGGGCATAGAGGCTAAGAGCCACATGAGTTCTATTGAGGAAGAAAAAGTTGAGGTGATTAAAAATCGTCTTACTGGAGTTAAAGCTCAGGAACTTATTGAAAAGAGGGTAAAGCCTACGGTTATTCGGAGAAGAATGAAGAAGATAGAACCAGACATTGAAACGTTAGATGCCGAGGCTAGGAAAGCTGAATTACCAAAGGTTGAAGAACCTTTGCCGCAAGTGGCTCCTCCTTCAACTGCACCAGAAGAAATTGTCGAAAAAAGGGAAGAACTTATCGAAGGAAAAGCGATTGAACCAGGAAAAGTGGTACCTGAACCCGTTAGTATTGAAACCGAGCTTCCCATGAGGAAGAAGGATTTAAAAAGACTTGCGGAAATAGAAGAGGATGAAGATCAGGCGAGGGTAAAACCTGGTAAAAAAGTGACAAAGAGAGAGGCTGAAGACCCAATAAAGTTAAAGCCCTCCAGAAGGAAGGTAATTTATAAGAAGAAGGAAGACCGTACAACGAAGGATTTATATGAAAAGGAAGATGTTCTTGAACCTTCTAGGGGCACAGCGGTAAAGAAAGGACCACCTAAGCGGATAAAGAAGGAGACAGAGATTACTATTCCAAAGGCAATTAAGAGAAAGATAAGGATATTGGAAACTATTACGGTTAATGAACTGGCTAAGAAGATGGGAATTAAGGTGGGTAATGTGATAAAGAAGTTGTTGGACTTGGGAGTTGTTGCAACGATTAATCAACCTTTGGATATTGACACCGCCTCCTTAATTGCCAGTGAGTTTTCTTACTCTGTTGAAAGTATACCAATAGATGAAGATATTTTGGAAAAAGAGGAAGATGCCCTTGAGGAATTAGTGCATAGGCCGCCTGTGGTTACTGTAATGGGGCACGTAGACCATGGGAAAACCTCTCTTTTAGACGCTATACGTGAGACTAATGTCATAGGCAAAGAAGCAGGCGGTATTACACAGCATATAGGAGCCTATCACGTAAGTCTCCCAAAAGGTGACATAGTATTTTTAGATACCCCGGGCCACGAAGCCTTTACAGCGATGCGGGCTAGGGGGGCGCAAGTTACCGATATTGTAGTTCTGGTAGTGGCGGCGGATGATGGTGTGATGCCTCAGACAGTTGAGGCTATAAACCATGCAAAGGCTGCTGGTGTGACATTGATGGTGGCAATTAATAAAATTGATAAACCCAATGCAGACATTGAGAGAGTGAAGAGAAGCCTCATGGAATATGGACTTGTCCCAGAAGAGTTGGGGGGAGACACTGTCTTTGTGGAGGTTTCTGCTAAGAAAAAGCAGGGTATAAATGACATCCTGGAGCTTATCCTATTACAGGCTGAACTATTAGAATTAAAGGCCAATCCTAACAAGGCAGCCAAGGGAGTTGTGATTGAGGCGAAACTGGATAAAGGTAGGGGCCCGGTAGCTACTGTACTTATTAAAGAAGGCACCTTAAAGGTCAGTGATCCCTTTGTAGTTGGAGTAAAATTTGGGAAGATAAGGGCGCTGATTAACGAAAATGGAGAAAAGGTAACACAAGTGGGGCCAGCTATGCCCATAGAAATTATCGGACTTTCTGGAGTGCCCGAGGCAGGGGACAGCTTTATTGTAGTTGATGACGAGAAGAAAACAAGACAGGTTGCATTGTTCAGACAGCAAAAGAAAAGGGAGTCTGAACTTGTTAAAACGAGCAAAATTGCATTGGAGAACCTTTATGATAAGATTCAAGAGGGGTATGTAAAAGAACTGAATATAATTGTCAAGGCAGATGTACAGGGTTCGATCGAGGCTCTTCTGAAGGCATTAAATGAACTGAGTACTGATGCTATAAAGTTACATGGTATTCATGCCTCCGTTGGCGGTATAGTAGAGTCTGATGTGATGTTAGCCTCTGCTTCAAATGCAATAATCATTGGTTTTAATGTTAAATCAGATACAAAGGTTCAGCAAATTGCTGAACAAGAAAAGGTGAGTATCAGGTTTTATAGTATTATATATGATGTAGTATCCGATATGAAGAAAGCCATGGAGGGCTTATTAGAGCCAACCCTGGAGGAGAAGACATTAGGAAGGGCAGAGGTAAGAAGCACATTTACTATATCCAGGACTGGGACTATAGCCGGTAGTTTTGTTCTAAATGGAAAGATTGTAAAGGGTGAGCATGCTCGTTTATTACGGGATGATGTAGTAATTCACGATGGAAAGATATATTCATTAAAGAGATTTAAGGACGATGTAAAAGAGGTTGAATCTGGTTATGAATGCGGGATAGGAATAGAAAATTTTAATGATTTGGAGGTAGACGATATTATTGAATCATATACTTATGAAAAGGTTTTAGCAACCCTGTGATTTGAGACTAAACATGGGCTCATAATTACTCAGGTAGATAGACTGAAGGTGGAAGACTGTTAGGGCACTTTAGCCTTCAGCCTAAACACCTGAGTAGTTACTACGCAAGAAGATGGTTATCGGTGTTTGCCGTTTGGATATTATGATACACGACAACTCTTCCCTGAAAGGGAAGCGCCAGGCTTTAAAACGGGTCATTGATAGGGTTAAACAGAAGTTCAATGTATCCATAGCAGAGGTAGGGGAGAACGATAAGTGGCAAAGAGCGCAGGTGGGTTTTTGTGTGGTGGGTAATGATAAAAGATATGTCAATTCTTCTTTAGACAAGATAGCTAACTTTATCAATGACCTGAGAGTTGTGGATCTACTCAACTCAGAGATAGAGATACTGGATTTTTAATATAACCCTAACACTGGGGATTTTTAATGGATTACAAAAGGGCTGATAGGGTTTCTGACCTCCTTAGAGAAGAAATCGCTCAAATCTTATTAAAAGACATTAAAGATCCAAGGATTGGTTTTGTGACAATTACTGACGTTGAAGTTACTGATGACCTTCGTCAGGCAAGGGTATTCTTCAGTATGGTTGAGAGTGATAGAGAACTGGAAAAGACTACAAAGGGGCTAAATAGCGCATCCGGTTATATTAAAAAGAAATTGGGAAAGAGGTTGAGAATGCGTTATATCCCAGATATTGTCTTTAAATTTGATAGTTCATTAAGGTATGGAAGCCATATTGATAGTATCCTTGAAGGCTTAAAAAGGACCGTCTCTGACTGATGAAATGGAAGCGAAAATAGTCGAAGAGATAAAGAGGAACAAAGCCTTCCTGATTGCCTCCCATATTAATCCAGAAGGTGATGCCATAGGTTCAGCCCTCGCCCTGGCAATTTCCTTAAAGAATATTGGCAAAGAGGTAACGGTTTTTAATCAGGACCCCATCCCTCGGAATCTCCAATTTCTGCCTATGAGTGCGGAGATTATTCATGAGATAGACGGGTCTCTTAGTTTTGATGCCGCTTTTGTTTTAGACTGTGGCGGCCTTGATAGGGTAGGGAAGGAAATTGAGAAGATAAGAAAAATAAGAAAAATAATAAACATAGATCACCATATAACTAATAGTAGATTTGGTGATATAAGATTGGTTGATTCACAATCCAGCTCCACTGCAGAACTCATATATGCTGTTTTAAAGGATATTCCCATTGAGGTTACATATGAGATTGCTCTTAACATCTATACTGCCATATTAACAGATACCGGTGCCTTTTGCAATCCTAATACAACTGAGAGGGCTTTTCATATTGCGAGTGAGATGGTTAGAATAGGGGTCAATCCGTCTAACGTTGCTGAAAAGATTTATCAAGAAATGCCTGTTTCTAGGCTTAAATTACTGGGGCTGGTGTTGAATACATTGGAGATTTTAGGCAATGGAAGGATAGCTTCCGTGGTGGCAACGCTTTCAATGTTAAAAAAAACAGGGGCTACTCCAGAACTCACAGAAGATATAGTAACCTACCCTAGATCCATTTTGGGTGTAAAAGTGGCAGTCTTGTTCAGGGAGGTATCCAAGAATTATTATAAGGTTAGCTTTCGATCCAACAAAGATGTTGATGTTGCTGATATTGCAAGGGAATTCAGCGGAGGTGGGCATCCTAATGCTTCGGGTGGGAATGTCGGAGGCAGTCTATTAGAGGTAAAGGGGAAGGTTTTTGAGGCTATTAGTAGAAGGTTAGTCTAGGTATTTTTTAATGAATGGTATATTAATTATTGATAAACCATCTGGGGTTACTTCTCATGATGTTGTAAAGAGGGTGAAAAGGTTACTTAAGGTTCATAAAGCAGGGCATACAGGCACCTTGGACCCTCTGGCTACTGGTGTTCTTCCTATTTGCATAAATGAAGCGACCAAGATAGTTCAATTTCTAATAAACGATGACAAGGAATACGAAGCAGATTTAAAGCTGGGTGTAGAAACAGACACCCAGGATCTGTTTGGTAGAGTAATTAGAGAGTCTTGTCAGATTCCTGGGGATCATAATAAGATAATTGATACCTTTATAAGCTTCGAAGGTAATATTAAGCAAAAGCCACCAGTGTTTTCAGCCTTAAAGTATCAAGGGACCCCCCTTTACAAATTGGCAAGAAGAGGTATATACGTTGATACTCCAGAGAGGGAGATACACATCTTCAAAATTAATGTTACCAAGATTGACCTTCCCTATGTTTCATTTAATGTGTCCTGTTCTAAAGGTACTTATATTAGAACATTATGTGCTGATATTGGCAAGAGATTGGGTTGTGGTGCCCACCTAGTTGGGCTGAGAAGGATAAGAAGTGGTAGCTTTTATATCAAAGATTCTCATTCTCTAGATGAGTTAGAAGTCCTGTTGAAAAATGGGGCAGTAAAAGACAAAGTAATACCATTAGATAAAGCCTTAAATAACTTGCCTCAAATAAAGGTAAATGACGATCTGGCAAGAAGGGCTAGGCATGGTAAACAGATTATAGTCGACGATGTGAAAGACATTTGTCTATTCCATATTAAAACAGGAGAAAGACTAAGGATTACTTCTTTAAAAGACGATCTAATCGCCGTAGGCGAGTCTTTGATAACTTCCCCATTAACTGATAAGAAAGATGGGTGGGATATGATTTGTAAATTGATTCGAGTTTTTAACACTTAGCCATACATCAAGATCGTTCTTTACAAAGAAGGGCATATATGATAAAGATCGGTTAGACAATTTCTTGGAAAGGAGTATTAAAGGTAATGTTAGATACTCAGAAAAAGGAAGAATTGATAGGAAAACACAGAGTTCACGATAAAGATACTGGATCACCGGAAGTCCAGATTGCCCTGTTGAGTGAGCGGATAAATTATCTCACGGAGCATTTTAAGGTACACAAGAAGGACCATCATTCACGCCGTGGGTTAATGAAACTCGTAGGCCAAAGAAGGCGATTGTTGGATTACCTGAAAAGAAAAGATACTGATCGGTATCGAAGTATTATTGGGAAACTTGGTATAAGAAAATGAGGCTCTTTATAATTATAGTTGGGTCCATTATTAAAGGATTTGGGGTCTGACCTCAAATCCGTAAAGGAGATATGATTGGAAATGATAGAAAAAGTCAGTGTAGATGTAAATGGAAGATCCCTCTCTATTGAAACGGGAAAATTAGCAAAGCAGGCAAATGGATCAGTGCTTGTAACGTATGGAGAGACAGTAGTATTGGTAACCGCTGTAGCAGATAAAAAGGTTAGAGAGGGAGTTGACTTTCTGCCATTAACAGTGGATTATCAAGAGATGAATTATGCCGCCGGCAAAATCCCTGGTGGCTTTTTCAAACGTGAAGGTCGTGCCAGTGAAAAGGAAATACTTACTTCAAGGTTTATCGATAGACCTATACGACCTCTCTTTCCAGACGGGTATTTCTATGAAACCCAGATTATTGCAACGGTCTTATCTGTAGATCAAGAGAATGAATCAGATACCCTGGCAATGATTGGTGCTTCTGCTGCTTTGGAGATTTCTGATATTCCTTTTGCAGGTCCCTTAGTAGGGGTAAGGATAGGCCGGATCGATGGTGAGCTTATCTGTAATCCAACAAATTCACAGTTAAAGGAAAGTGATCTTGATCTTCTTGTAGCAGGCACCCGAGATGCGGTGGTTATGGTGGAAGGTGGAGCGAATATGCTTCCCGAGGATGTTATGTTGGAGGCTATATGGTATGGACACGAATCCATGCAGCCAATCCTCACAATTCAGGAAGAATTAAAAAGAATTGCAGGAAAACCGAAGAGGGAGATTGTAAGTAAGGTAATAGAACCTGAGTTCAAGAAGAAGATTGAGAATATAGCTCGTGAAAAGCTCAGTGATGCGATAAGGATACCTGCGAAGCTTGAGAGATACCAGATGTTTGATGAGATCAAACATCTGACTATAGAGGAACTGATACCGGAATACGAGGGAAGAGAAGAAGAGATAAAGGAGCATATTGAGGAGTTAAAGAAGAGACTGGTTCGAGAGATGTATGTCTCGGAGAAAAAACGGATCGATGGCAGGGGCTTTAATGATATAAGACCGATTACCTGTGAGGTTGGGGTCTTACCGAGAACCCATGGTTCTGCAGTGTTTACAAGAGGTGAAACTCAGGTATTGGCAACTACAACCCTGGGGACATCAACGGATGAAAAGAAGATAGAATCCATCTTTGGAGACAGCTACAAGTCCTTTCTGCTCCATTATAATTTTCCGCCTTACTCCGTTGGAGAGGTTAAGTTTCTGAGAGGCCCCGGCAGAAGAGAGATCGGGCATGGCGCTTTGGCCGAGAGGGCAATTGCAAGGGTTTTGCCTTCGAATGAAGATTTTCCATATACAATCAGGATTGTTTCCGATGTTTTAGAGTCAAACGGTTCTTCTTCTATGGCTACCGTTTGTGGAGGAATTCTTTCCCTTATGGACGCCGGAGTTCCCATAAAAACCAGTGTTGCTGGGATAGCCATGGGTTTGATGAAAGAAGATGAAGATTTTATTGTATTGTCAGATATCTTGGGAGATGAAGACCATATAGGCGATATGGACTTTAAAGTTACCGGTACTCAGGATGGTATTACAGCCCTTCAGATGGATATAAAGATTAAAGGGGTTACTAAAGATATACTCGAAAAGGCCCTTTATCAAGCTAAAGAGGGCCGACTCTATATATTAGATAAGATGAAGGCCACAATTTCTGAGCCCAGAGAGTCTTTATCCATCTATGCCCCAAGGATTATTACTATGGAGATTAATCCTGATAAGATTCGAGATGTAATCGGTCCTGGTGGGAAGGTTATCAGAAATATAGTTGAGAAAACAGGGGCAAAGATAGACATTGATGACTCAGGGAAGATAAATATAGCATCAGTTGACAGCAAAGCTGGTGATAAGGCAATTGAGATGATTAAAGAGATATGCCAAGAGGTTCAGATCGAAGAGATTTATAAGGGAAAGGTTAAGAAGATCATGAACTTTGGGGCATTTGTTGAGATTCTTCCTGGAGTCGATGGTTTGGTACATATATCTCAGTTATCAACAGAGCGGGTCAAGGATGTAAGGGATGTGCTTAATGAGGGTGATGAAGTCTTAGTTAAGGTTCTCGGTATCGATGAAGCCGGAAGAATCAAACTCAGTCGCAAAGAAGCGTTGGGAATGAGTCTTAAAGAGTAATGGATTGAAAGGTTCTTTGAATTAGAGAACAGGACAAGATGTATCAAAAGACTACCTTAGACAATGGGGTTAGGATAGTAACTGAAGAGATACCGTACGTTAATTCCGTTTCTATTGGTGTTTGGGTTGTCCTTGGGTCCCGTGACGAAAAGAGAAATGAAAATGGTATATCCCATTTTATTGAACACATGCTCTTTAAAGGGACCAAAAAGAGGACAGCAATGCAGATTGCAAAAGAGATAGACTCTGTTGGTGGCATATTAAATGCCTGTACCAGTAAGGAATATACGAGTTTTTATGCAAAGGTATTGACTAAAGACCTTCCTCTTGCCATAGACCTCCTCTCCGATATCCTTCTTAATTCCACCTTTAATCCCAAAGAGATTGATAAAGAAAAACAGGTAATACTCCAGGAAATCTGCATGGTAGAAGATACTCCAGAGGAGCATATCCAGGAACTATTTAACAGGGTATTTTTTCGTGAACATCCCTTAGGTTATCCAGTCCTTGGAGAGCCAGAAACCGTTGGTACTATAGATAGAGCCAAGATAATCGAATTTTTCAAAGAATACTATACCTCCAACAGAATAATCATCTCAGTTTGTGGAAATCTTAAGCATGACGAAGTTGTTAGAAAGATCGAGGATGACTTTGGTAGCCTGCCGAAAGAGGATGGATATGCAGCCAAAGATTTACCAAATCCAATTTCTCAAGTCTTAATTCGAGAAAAAGAACTTGAACAAACTCATGTCTGTCTTGGAAGCAAGGGGCCTTCACAAACTCATCCCCTAAGATATGCAAGCTATATCCTGAATGCTGTGCTGGGTGGAGGGATGAGTTCACGTTTATTTCAAGAAATAAGGGAAAAAAGAGGGTTAGTTTATTCCGTGTATTCTTATATGTCAGCATATTTCGATACGGGTCTATTCACAATATATGCTGGTACTGACGGAGATACCTTAAAGAAGGTAATTGAATTGGTTATAAAAGAACTCAGGAGGCTTAAGATCAATGCCCTGAAAAAAGGGCAACTCCAAATGGCAAAAGAACAACTTAAAGGAAATCTGATACTAGCGTGCGAGAATATCGATAACAGGATGGGCAGGTTGGCCAAAAGTGAGATCTATTTCGGGAAATTTATTACCGTAGATGAGATAATCGATGGTATCGAAAAGGTGGCTAAAGAGG
>Ga0100390_10004591_pt1 | contig 11912 bp, 7 predicted proteins | sample CryGeymeta201514_FD_81540 | JGI IMG/M metagenome (GOLD analysis project Ga0100390, IMG submission 81540) | Groundwater microbial communities from Crystal Geyser aquifers in Utah, USA - Crystal Geyser metaG 2015-14 | ecosystem: Environmental > Aquatic > Deep subsurface > Groundwater | place: USA... | reverse complement strand
CGAAAATTTATCGTGCTGTTTTCGCATCATTCACCCGCCAAATTGGCTACTGTCCCATTCGCGCACATTCGCGTGAATTCGCGGTTTCAAACACTCCATGAAATTTTGACTGCCGAATTTAGGTTGATCTGAATGGCCCAATTTCTCAGATGAAAAATCCCGCTAAAATTATTCTCCATCGTGCGATAACGTTGACCGGCCTGTTTAGCTTGCTCGCAGGTCTGGGGCCGGCAGCCAACGCTCAATCCTATTACGAAAAGGGGCTGCCGCAATTATTCAGCCCGGCCCCCAATGACACTGGCAGGTCGGCGAATAAAGCCTGGCGCATCCGCTATTTCGGGCCAGTCGGGATCGGTATCGACCTGGTGCGACCGGGCATGACCATGCAGATCTGGAATATCGAAGCGGGCTCGCCGGCCGACAAGACTGGCAAATTGGAAAAAGGGCAGATCATCGAAAGCATCAATGGGGTCGTGCTGAAGGATGTCGATCCGCGTATTATTTTAGGGGAAATCATCACCCGCGCGGAGGCCACGGACGGCAAAATCAACCTGAAAATCAAGGGGCAAGGCAATGTGCTGGTGCAAATCCCGGTGATGGGCAGCTACAGCCCGACCTGGCCGGTCAATTGCCCCAAGTCCGACAAAATCGTGCGTAATCTGGCCGACCTGCTGGCCAGGGAGGACAAACCGTCCTGGGGCTCCGTCCTTTTCCTGCTCTCTACGGGCGAGGACAAGGACCTCGCAGTCGTCCGGCGATGGATGCAAAACATCGAAGGCGTCGGGGGGATCACCTGGGAAATCGGCTACAAAGGCATCGGGATCTGCGAATACTATCTGCGCACGGGCGACGAAGCCGTCCTGCCGGCGATTCGAAGCAGCCTCGACGACCTGAAAGAGCGGATGTATAACGGCGGCTGGAGTGGGCGTGGCCCGCCAGCGGCCTTTACCTACTCGACAGGCAACGGCCAGCTCCACGCTTCCGGCGTGCACGCGATGACCTTCATTTTGATGGCGAGAATCTGCGGGGTCGAGGTCGATGAATACATGTTTCAAGAGTCCTTCAAGCAGTTCTACCGTTTTGCGGGTCACGGAAACGTGGCCTACGGCAACGGCGAGCCGGAGGGTGGCTTCCGTGACAATGGCAAACACGGCGGCCTGGCGGTGGCGATGGCCGCCGCAGCGATGCTCTCCGACGAGGGGGAAGCATCCATCTACGCCCAGGCGAGGGACACGGCCGCGATGAAGTCCTTCTATGCCACCAACTGGTTTCATGCCGCCCACACCGGCGGTGGCATGGGCGAGATCTGGCACCATGCGGCCGTGTCGCTGATGCACGAAAAACGTCCGATTCCTTACCGCTCTTACCTGGATACGCGGCGCTGGGTCATGGACAGCTCACGCCGGCACGACGGCAGCATCGCCATCGAAGGCATGGATGACCGCTACAACCGCTCGGTGACCGATGCCGCAGGACAACGGGCCTGGGGCACCTACTTTGCCCTCACCTACACCTATCCGCGCCAGCAACTGCAGCTGTGGGGCGCCCCCCGCAGCAAGTGGGCCAAAACCGCTCCGCTGCCGCAACCCTGGGGCAATGCCACCGACCGGATTTTTCAATCACCGGAGCCCGTTTACATCGGCGAGAGCGTCAAACTCACCATGGAAGAACTTCTGAAAGAACAGGTGCCGACCCACTCCTCCAAGCCGGTAACTGAGTGGATGAAAAATCCCGACACCACGGAGAAAGAAATTTTCAGATACCTCCTCCACCCGGAGCATGGGCTTCGCGTTGCCGCGATACGTGCGCTCATTCGCCGGGACAAAACGCACTTTGTGACGCCGCTGCTCAAGTCCGGCGACCCCCGCCTGCGTCAAGCCGGGCTCTTGGCCATCACTGGCATGTTCAAAGGTAACGCGCTACCCAAGGACGCGCTCACGCCGGAAATGTTCGACCTGGTGGGCCGCATGGTGGATGACCCGAACGAATCCTGGTGGGTCAAGCGATATGCCATTCAGGCCCTGGCGCGAGCCGATACCGGGCGCATCGCCCGCCATCGGGCCAGCTTGCTACAACTGCTGGATCACGAAAGCGTCTGGATCCAGACCCAAGCCGTGCTGACCCTGGCGAATATTGCGACCGAGCGGGAGTATTACCAGGAGGTGCTGCCCCGGATCATCGATGCGACCGCTTCATTCAAAATTGACGCGTCCTCCTACACCACCTCACTTGTCCTCAGTCAACTGATGAAGGAGGCGCGACCCGAGGTGAAGAACTATGCGGCTCCGTTTCTCAAAAAGGCTTTCGCTGCAATTCCGAATCAACTGACGGACCCCGGCACGGGAGCGGTCATGAAAAAGGGCGCGGCCACCATTCGTTGGCGCATGAGCTCCATCGTTCTCGAAGCCCCCGACGGTGAAGCATTCGTCAAACGGGTTCCAAAAACAACGCTTGCCTCCCATAAAAGCGGCAAGCCATCGGACATGTTCGTTTACGATGGAACGTTTACCCCGAACGATGCCGTCATTGGAAAATGGACCTGGGCGGTCTATCCCGGGCCGAATCATCCGGGCGAAATTGACGAGAGAATTACCACCTGGCTCGAAGGGCGACTCAAAAATCCCCCGCTGCTGAGACAACCCTACAAAGACAGCTTCACCATCAAAGAGGATGGGGAAGTCTCGTGGTCGAAGTTCTACCGGGGCAACTATTTTTGGACCGGCGACTGGCTGGTCGGCATCAGCGACGGACAAGCCGTAAAAATGGAAGTCCGGTCCTACCAGGGCTACGACTTCCTCATCATCGAACGAGGAAACTTCGAGGGCTCGGACGAGCAGGACGATGGCCAGGCCGGTGTGCCGGACGACTATCACTGCGGCTACCACGTTTACCTGCGCGACCCTGATCTCTAAACAGGCCAAATGGTCAACCCCTTGCAGAAGCGTATTGCTGCGCCATCTGCGCTATGCCTTTTTAATCCTAACAATATATAAACATCATGCCAACAAACCAGCCACACTCTCTCACCCGCCGCCACTTTCTCTACGCTTCCGGCCTGGCTCTTGCCTCCAGTGCTCTTAGCGCGAAGAAGATCGCCGGTGCCAACGAAACAGTCCGCCTGGGTCTCATCGGCTGCGGCCAGCGATCCGGTGGACTGCTGAATCAATTTTTGAAGATTCCGAATGTGGAATTTGTCGCCATCAGCGATCCGGATACGGCACACATGGACAACCGCCTGAAGACGATCCAGGAGATCAGGGCAAAAGCAGCTGCCGACGGAATTGTGATGCCCGAGACCCGCGTAGATAAAATCAGGGATTACCGCAAGCTGCTCGAAAGACCGGACATCGATGCGGTCATCGTGCCCAGCACAAAATTCTGGCACAGCCTGCATGCGATTCATGCTGTTCAGGCCGGCAAGCACGTTTACGTCGAGAAGCCGGCTACTTTCAAACACTTTGAAGGCCGCCAACTGGAAGCCGCCGCAGAACGCTATGGCAAGATTATTGGCATCGGCTACCAGAATCGTTCGGACCCCGCCCCGCAGGAAGGCATCCGCTACGTCCAGGAAGGAAACCTCGGTCAGATTCGTAAGGTCCGCGCACTCTGCTACCGCAACCGTGATTCCATCGGCAAGATTGACCAGCCGCTCAAGCCGCCGGCAACGATCGACTATGATCTCTGGCTCGGCCCGGCCCCTCAGCATACAATGTATCGCCCGGAACTGCATTATGATTGGCACTGGGACTACCATACCGGCAGCGGCGACATCGGCAATCAGGGACCCCACGAAAACGACATGGTTTACTGGCTGCTGGGACACCCCGGCCTTCCCTCCGAGATCACCTCTTTCGGCAACCGTTTCGCTTGGAACGACGGCGGCAACACCCCGAATATGCAGGCCGTCTGGTGCAAGTGGGGTGGCATCGATGTCATCCTCGAAACCAACGATCTGAAAGTCAGTCCCGACAGAAACGTCGCCCGTAACCGCATGGGCACACGCGTCGGCATCATCGCCGAATGCGAGAAGGGCTATCTGAAAGGCGGACGTGGCGGCATGGTCGCCATGGAGCGGGATGGCAAAACGATCATAAAGCGCTTCAAGGGCGACGGAGGCAGCGACCACCAGAAAACCTTCATCGAAGCAATTCGCGCCAACGATAGTTCTCTCTTCCCGATTCTTCCGGCACAAGCCCACCCATCCGAGTCTGTCATGCACCTCGGCAATGCTTCCTATCGTATGGGCGAACTCCGCAGTTCATCCGAACTGAAGTCGTCCATCTCCGGCAATGATGACCTGCTGCAAATTCTGGACGAGCAAAACGAGCAACTCGCCGCCTGGGGCATCAAAGATCCCCAATACTATTGCGGCCCTTCCATTCAGGTGCAGCCCTCTACCGGCGAAGTCACCACCCCGAATGTTCCAGCGGAACTCATCGGGCCGCACTACCGCAAAGGTTACGAAGTGCCAAAGCTCGCATAGAAAAGATATGAAGCATAGAGACACAATGAATGATCGCCGCCGATTTCTTCAATCCGGACTGGTAGCTGGGCTGGGTTTGCCGCTCTTCGGTTGCCAGGGCTTGGCTGGCAGCAAGGCCACCAAGGGCCCCCTCTTCACCAAATTCGGTATCAACGGCTCACTCGACGAAGCGACCGTCATCGCCGGTCAGGGGGCAGATTTTCTGCTCATCACCGTGAATGGGTTTCTCAAGCCCAACAAACCGGTCGCCGAGTTTGAAAAAGAACTGCGCCGCATGGAAAAATCCCCGATCCCGGTGCTCAGTTGCAACAACTTCCTGCGCGGCGATGCCCTGCGCTCAGTCGGGCCGGATGCCAAGCCGGATAACGTGCTTCAGTTCGCCGGGACAACCTTCCGGCGTGCCAAACGCGCCGGCGTTCAGCGCATCATCTTCGGCAGCTCCGGCTCGCGCAGACTTCCGAAAGGCTGGAGCAAGGCCCAGGCCGACGAGCAGTTTATTTCCCTGCTCAGAAAGATGGGGGACCTGGCGGGAGCGGAGGGCATCATAGTAGCCGTCGAGAACCTACAGCAAAGAGAATGCAACTACCTCACCCGGCTACACGAGGTCGGCGAGATTGTGACCGAGGTCAACCACCCGCACATCCGCGTGCTCGCCGACATTTATCATAGCTCCTGTATGCAGGACCCGACCGAAGACTACAGAAAGTATGCCCCCATCATCGAGATGGTGGAAATCGCCGAGGCCGAGGGTCGCACCGTTCCCGGCGTTAACGGACAGAACTTCCGCCCTTACTTCAAGGCGCTTCGTGAAGGCGGCTACCACGGTCCGATCGAAATTGAAGGAGAATGGACCGAGGCCGATCAAATCGCGAGGGCCTACGCCGTCATTCGTGAACAGTCGGCTTGAGGACATGGGAGTCATAAAAAATGATCCACTTGTCATTCGCTTTATCACCCACATAAACAGGTCAACGTGGGCTCTCAATCGTTCATCTTCAAGCACCCTGCCACACAAATTGTCGCAACGATCCGCTGGCTATGCCTGCTGCTGCTGGGGGCGCAAGCCGGAATCGCTTTAAGTGCCAACATCCCCGCCCCCTTGACTCAAGTGGAGCAAATCCGCTCACTCTCACGGAAAGAAGCCGCGCGTGCCCTGCCAGTGCAGCTGCGCGGAGTGGTGGTCTATCACGGCTGGAATGCTCTAGTGCTGCATGATGGCAAGGCCTCCGTCTTTCTGGATTTCCGGTATGCACAAGCGCAGGGCGTATGGCGCGCAAAACTGCCGGACCTAAATAAAATTCCGCCGGGCACGGCTCTGGAAGTTGCAGGTGTCACCGACCCTGGCGGCTTCTCGCCGATGGTGCTGGTGGCAAATTTTAAAGCCATCGGCACACAGCCCATCCCCCCACCGCTACGGCCTGACCTCGAGCAACTGCTGTCCAGTTCGCTCAACTCCCAGTGGGTCGAAGTCGAGGGTGTCGTCAGAAAGTTCGACAACGATCCCAGCCGGCAACAGTCCCTGACGCTGCTGATCGGCGGCCACCTGTGCCCGGTGCTTCTGCGTCATCGGACCAGACTCTCCGACCAACTGCTGGTGGATGCCAGAGTCCGGGTGCGCGGGGTCTATCTCGACATCGCTAATCTGCGCTCACAGACAGCGGGCATGAAAATACACAGCAACGGGCGGCAGGATATCGAAATACTGGTTCCCCCGCCGCCAGATCCTTTTCAGGCAGAAAAAGTGTCGCTGAACAAACTCCTCACCTTCCACCCGGATGCGGATCTGGGTCATCGCAGAGTGTCCTCGGGGGTCGTGACATTCGCCGTGCCGGGTCGTTTCTTTTATCTTATGGGTGAAGGGGTATCCGTGCGCGTTGATTCAGTGGAGGCTCGCGTGAGCCCCGGTGATCGCGTCGAGGTATCCGGCTTTATCGACACGTCGAGGGTCTTTGCTTCGTTCAGCGAGGCATTGGTCCGAAAAATCGGAACGGGAACCATACCGGCTCTGCGGGAACCATCGATTTCCGAAATTCTCAATCCAAAGACTCGCAGTCTGACAGAGATGGTCACGGAACCCGGAAGTTCAGATTTCGACGGTCGCCTGATGCGGCTCGACGGGGTGCTGCGCCGGGTGCTCCCGCCGAACCGGGACGGCCCAGTTACCATCGTGCTCGAGTCGAACGGAAATCTGGTGCAGGCATTGCTCCACGCACCCCCGCCAAACTGGCGGGAGGGATCGGTGGTCGAGGCAACCGGGGTGTGCGAACTGGAGATGGACCGCATAGATAGGTCGCCATGGTTCACCATCTCCGGATTTCATCTCTGGCTGTCCGGGCCAGGCGATTTGCGGATAATTTCCGAACCACCGTGGTGGACCCCGCAGCGACTGGCTATCCTACTGGCCGCCCTGGTGCTCGTGCTCGCACTCACCTTGGGCTGGGGTGCGGCGATGCGACGACAAGTGACCCTCCGCAGCGGCCAGCTCGCGACGGAGATAGCGGCCCGCGAGTCGTCGCAACTAGAGTTCAAAACCATACTCCGCGAGCGGCGGCGTCTGGCCAATGATCTGCACGACACACTCGAACAAACCCTGACCGGGCTCGCGCTGCAACTTGAAATAGCCAGCCGCAGCAGCGCCACCGATGCCCAACTGAGCCAGCACCATCTGCGCCTGGCCCGCCAGTTTCTCGAAAAAAGCCGCAGTGAAGCCCACCGCACCATCTGGGACTTGCGAGACCATGGCCAGGACGGGCGGAGCTTCCCCGAAATTCTCCGCGAGCAGGTCGCGGCGATGGTGGAGGGCTCCGGAATCAGCATCAACCTGCGTCAGCAGGGCGAGTCCATGTCTCTGCCGGATCTGATCGAGGCCAATCTGCTGTTGCTCGCGCGCGAAGCGGTGACCAATGCCTTAAAACATTCGGGCGCGTCGGAAATCTCCATCCTGCTACGGCTTTCAGGCAGTCATGCGGAACTGGTGATTGAGGACAATGGATCTGGCTTCGATCCCGAGACCGCGCCCAATCAGCACGCAGGCCACTTCGGCCTGCAAGGGATGCGCGAGCGGACCAAGCGTCTCCATGGCAAATTTGAGATAGACACCATACCGGGCAAGGGCACTACCACCCGTGTGTCGGTTCCGCTTGGCATGACCGAATCGCAGGCGTAAATTCTAACAAAAGATGTAAACATCCATGACGACCAACCAACCAAGCCCGATCCGCGTCATGATCGTGGACGATCACTCAATGGTGCGCATGGGGATCGCCGGCCTACTGAAACTGGAGCCTGACATGCAGGTGGTCGCCGAGGCGGAGGATTGCGAGGAGGCCGTGGCCTTGTTCAAGGATCATCAGCCCGATGTGGTCCTGATGGATATGCGCATGCCCGGCGGCAGCGGGCTGGTGGCACTGGCGCAAATCAAAGCTATTTCTCCCGACGCACGGGTTGTCATTCTCTCCACCTATGATCTGGAGGAGCCGATGATCGAAACCTACAACGACGGAGCCGCAGGATATCTCCTCAAGTCCGTGACCTCCGATGAACTCACCGCCGCCATCCGTATCGTTCACCGGGGCGGCACCTGTTTTCCCCCGGCGTTGCAGGATCACATCGCCGCCCGGGCAGGCAGGAAACCGCTCACTTCCCGCGAAATCGAGACCCTCGACCTCCTGCGCCGCGGGTTTACCAACAAGGAAATCGCAAAATTCCTGAACATTTCGGAGAACACCGCCAAATTTCACGTTAAAGAGATCCTCTCGAAACTGGAAGTCTCCGACCGGGCCGAAGCCGTCGCCGCCGCCTTCGAGCGCGGGTTGTTGGAGGTGGAGTAGAGTGAAATACTACCCATCCGGGCAGTTGTGCTCTCTACGGAATTTCGTTAGTATAGAGTCTTCACTTAAACCTATACTCAAACAGAAAAATAAATATGCATTCAAAAATTATTACCTTAGGTATCCTGTTGGCCTCTCCGGTCATGCTGCAGTCGGCCACAATCGTGGGTAACCTCGGTGGACTCACGAACCCGACGGGTTCCGCGACGAATGGCGATAATACACGCCAATTTTCCTGGGTTGTAAATGGGACGGACGCCGCCGCTGGGGCACAAGTTACCGTCAATTACACGCTCGATGTCAGTGAGGCTACTCCTGACCTCGCCTCTGCATTTCCTCAGGATGCCATTTTCCGCTATTCTAACGGTAAAAACGTGCCGTCAACAGCAAGTCTGACCATAACTATCGACTCCATTAGTATTAATTCCGGATGGACGCTGGATGCGGTCTCCATGACGGATACGGTGACTGTGGCCTCCCTCGAAGGAGGAAAGACGGCGCGCTTCAGTGTAAATGGTGGTGCCACGTTTGACTACCTCGGCACCGGCTCCGCAGGCACTGTCAGCGGGCAAAGTGTCACCAACAGCGAGTTTCAGAACTTCAACAGTGTAGGTGACTCCATCTTCTTCCAGAATGTGAATCAAACCACCAACGGTGGCATGAATTTGAAAAATCTTTCCATGACCTTCGAGGTCATCCCGGAACCCTCATCAGCGCTTCTCCTCGGCCTGGGGTTGGGGTGGCTCACGCTCTTCCGCCGCAGGCACAGCCGGTAATTTCTCACTATCCAAAAACCTCAATGATCGGCTGTCAGAGAATTTACCGCTTGCAGCAACTACATCAACTGCGCCTGCAGGAGATTCACCGGAATTCATCCTCCTACCTGTTCAATTAGTAGGCATTATCGAGGTTTTTTTTGGTTCTTCGTAGATCCCTGTGGCAGAGTCATTGCCCCACGTAGTCGTGCGGGCTTGCCCCTCGACCAGATACGCCCGAATGCCGGAAAAACCGGCTATACCAGCTACAGCAGACGGCCACCAGCCCCGGACCGTTACAAAGCACTTGCCCGTTGCTGTCGGGGGGCAAGCCCGCCCGACTACGAAAAACCACCTCGCGATGCAGATCATGATCTTTCTTTCGCCCACTTCTTCCGCAATATTCTTTGAATAGCCGTTTTTTTTTCACGACACACGACGATGCTCCTGCCAAACTATAAATTGCTCCTGCCAGCGATGGTTTTATTCGCTGCGCTACAGGTTCAGGCTCAAAACCTGGTGGCCAACGGGGATTTTGAGGAGGGGTTGGCCGGCTGGAATAATCGCAGCGGAGGAGAGGCGGTTGCCGCTTACTCGCTGGAAACAGCAGCGCCCTTTCAAGGAAGCAAGGCACTCAAGGCCGAAGTAACGGCTTTAGGGAGCAATTCGTGGGATGCTCAGAGCCTCGGACCTTCACTCACGACAACGGTGGGCGTGGACTATGTCATGACCTTTTACGCCAGAGCAGCGGTTACCGGCACCCAGCTCCGCATGGTGGTGCAAAACAACGTCTTCCTGAAAAAGGACTTCACGCTCTCCACCAATTGGGAAGCGTTTACGTGGACGTTCACGGCGCAGGAGGCAACGCCTCAATTAAAGATTCATTACTTCCAGATGGGCACGTTTTGGATCGACGACATTTCCGTGGTTCCACCTGCCAATCATGCTCTTGCGCTCACGATCCAACCGCAGATCCGACATCAGGAAATGCTGGGGTTCGGCGGTGCCTTGACTTGGTTCAGCCCCAGGGTTCTCACCAGTCCGCACAGCGCGAACATCAAGCAGTTGATCTACGAAGACCTGGGGCTCGATGTCGTCCGCTTCAAGAACTGGTATCATCCGGACAATTATCCAACTGATAAAAGCACTCAGAATCTTCCGGGAAAATTTGGTTTTGATGCGACGAAAACTCTGGCCGATGAACTTCGGACCGCCAACCCCGGAGTACGATTGCTGCTGAGTTCATGGTCACCCCCCATATCGCTGAAAAGCAATGGTCAGCTCAAAAACGGAGGAACCCTGGCCAGTAATGCCGATGGGTATAGGTATGATGAACTCGGCCAATACTGGGTGGACCTGCTGGACAACCTCGGCTGGACGCCCGATTACATCAGTTTTCAAAATGAACCGGGAATTATGGCCACCTGGGAGAGTTGTGCTTTCCGCCCCACTGAAACCTCAACGAACGCGGGATATGATAAAGCCGCAGATGCCATCCACCTGGCCATCAAGGACAGGCCTGACGCACCCGTCATGATCGGCGCGGAGGGTGAAAACATCGGCAATACCACTTGGAACGACTGGAGTGGCAGCACACAGGTCAACACGTTCCGGGCCATGAGCACACCCCTGCTCAGCCGTCCCTACTTCGGAGCCTATGCCTACCACATCTACAACATCACTGATGAATCCAAGATCGATGGAGTCATTTCACAAATGCACATCGTACGCGATGAATTTTCCGACCGGCCCAACTTCATGACCGAGTTTTCGCGGGATAACCTCGACTGGTTGGCCGCCGCACGAGCAATTCATAACACTGTGGTGGAAGCCAATACTTCCGCCTATATCTACTGGAAACTGGTCTGGGATATCAATTCGCCCGAGAGCATGATCGGGATTGCCAGTGATGGCAACTATACGGTGGGGCCTCATTACTACATGTTGAAACACTATTCGAAGCATGTAAGTCAGGGCCATGAGAGAATCGAAGTGACCGGCGGCACCGGCGATGTGAAAGTTTCCGGGTTTCTTAACCCCGCTGGAACGGAAATCACGCTGGTTGTGCTTAACAAGGCGGGTTCTCCCGAGGAGGTGCAGCTCACACATGATGCCCTGCCAGTGAGTGGTGCTGCGGCATGGCAGTCGATCGCTGGAAATTTTTATCAAGATCTGGGAGCCGTCGATATCGCTAGCCCCCAAATCCTGCCCGCAGAATCAATGACCACCTACGTGGTGAGTTTGTCCACTACCTTGAATGGTCTGAATACGGAGCGCTTTCACCTCTTTGACCCCGTTTTTAAGGGCAACACCTTTTCCGTCAAAGTTCCGTTACAGCCCGGCATCCAATACTCGCTCTGGAAAAGCCCGAACTTGCAAGCGGACTCTTGGCTCGAAGTCACTGCCGCCAGTCAATCGGTTGAAGACGGCGTAGTGGTCTTCACCGATCCCGATCCCGGTGCCGCACCCCATTTTTACCGTGTGCAAGCAGAGTGGTGACTTTTCCGTCTCTCATCCAAGCAAGAATAAAGAGTGAATGCCGACCTCTTCGAGGAGGACGATTTGTTCATCCTACCCATCGCTCCAGCCAGTGAGCTTTTAACAGCATGGCTGCCGATGACCCCGTCCGGTGCGCCGTTGACCGGGATACAAGCAGTGCTTGCACCGGAACCGCCACAAGCGTCCACCTTCCGAACCTGACCGTCCCGTACATACACATTGAAACCCGCATTCATCCGCTCACGAACGGAGTTTTCAACAATTAATTGAAGTCATAAGTTGCTGATTTTAAGATGCATAGGAATTACTCCTTTCAATTGTAACTTTTGTCACGCAATTGTAACT
>Ga0100390_10004589_pt1 | contig 11914 bp, 19 predicted proteins | sample CryGeymeta201514_FD_81540 | JGI IMG/M metagenome (GOLD analysis project Ga0100390, IMG submission 81540) | Groundwater microbial communities from Crystal Geyser aquifers in Utah, USA - Crystal Geyser metaG 2015-14 | ecosystem: Environmental > Aquatic > Deep subsurface > Groundwater | place... | reverse complement strand
GGACATCCTAGAGTTTTTTAAAAGAGGATACTTTAATCATGATAAATAATTTAATGTATAACTTTAGAAGATTATAGCAGTTTAAACTACCTTATAGTAACACACTTTTTGAAACATAGGCCACTTTTTTATATAAAAGAGCAAGACAAAAAAATAAGGCATTAGCCATGACAATCGTCGCTCCGGTTGGTATATCTAAAAAAAATGAAAAACATATCCCAAGCAATACAGAAAAAAGTGAAACTATGGATCCAACAATTAGGGTTTTGTTAAAACTATTCCCAAACTGTAAAGCAGTTACTACTGGTAATATTAATAACGCCGATACCAACATAATACCAACCATTTTAACTGAGAGAACAACTGTAACTGCTGTTAATAAAGTTAAAACATTATTAATAATTGTAGGTTTAATTCCAATAACCTTTGCATACTCTTCATCATAAGTGATTGAAAATAAATCCCAATAAAAGAAATAGACAACTGTTAACACAATAACTGATAATAACACTGATAAAACAACCTCAATCATACTTATTGCCAAAATATTACCAAACAAATAACTAAATAAGTCGACATTAAATCCTTTAGACACACTGGCGAGTATTACTCCACTAGCAATACCAATAACGGATACAATTCCAATCGCCGCATCACCGTATACCTTAGCTTTTTCACTGATTTTAAGAATTAAAAGAGAAGCTAACATAACAATGGGAATGGCAACGTAAAAAGGATATATTCCAAAGAATAAACCAAGAGCAATCGCCCCAAAACTTACATGAGACAAACCATCCCCAATTAAGGACATTTTTCTTAAAACTAAGAATAAACCAAGAACCGAACAAGTAACCGCAACAAAAGAACCTGCAATAAACGCTCTTTGAATAAATGAATAACTTAATATGTTAAAAATTTCCATACTTAATTATGTTGATGCCAAATAATATGTTCATCACTTTTTTCAAAATACTGGTGATTTTTACCAGGCGGACAAAACTCAGAAATCTTTCCAAAAAAAACTAAACTGCGATCAATATATAACAACTTATTTGCATAGTTTCCAATATAACCTGTGTCATGGGTTATAAGAATAATAGTGACTCCTTTTTCTTGATTTAGTTTTTGAATATATTGAAAAAAATCTTTTCTGGATTTTGGATCAAGTGCAGTTGATGGCTCATCAAAAATTAATACTTCGGGATTTGAAACAAGAGCCCGAGCTAAAAACACTCTTTGCTGCTGTCCTCCTGAAAGTTCCAAAATCATTCTTTTTTTTAAACCAATAATGTCTAATTCTTTTAGAATGGAATTAACTTTATTTTGATCCCCTGTTGTCATTCTTTTGGGAAATTTCTTTTGTGATAATAGTCCTAACATTATAACTTCGTTAACAGTTGCAGGAAAAAGCGTATTAATAGTAGCAAATTTTTGCGGAAGATATCCGATTTTTCCCCAGTCACTAAATTTTTTTTTTACTTGACCAAACAACTCAACTTTACCTTTTGTTATTGGCAGTAACCCTAAGATCGCTTTTATTAAAGTTGTCTTACCTGCGCCATTTGGCCCAGCAAGACCTATAAAATCACCCTGTTCAATCGCGAAAGAAACGTCTTTGAGTGCTTCTGTTTGCCCATAATGAACGGATAAATTTTTTATTTCAATAATTTTTTTCATAATTATTCACTACACTGAAGACCAGTTTTCAGATTAACTAAGTTTTCTTTCATAATGGAAAAAAACGAAACGTTGGTGTCGATGTCTTCTCTAGTTACGTTGTGAGCAGCATTGAGAAGAAGCATCTTTGCATTTGTTTCATGAGCAATTGTTTCGGCAATTTTTGGGCTGGTCATTTCTTCATAAAAAACATACTTAATATTGTTTTTTTTAACTTGTTCGACTAATTTCATAAGATTATTAGCTGTCGGTTCAGAATCAGGAGCAAGACCTTGAGCGGCTAAGTATTTCAGATTATAGCGTTTGACTAAATATCCAAACGCATAATGACCGCCATATACAATTTCTTTGCTTTCGCAGTTTGTTAATGCAGATTTATATTGATTGTCCAACTCATCTAACTTATTTTTATATCCAGTAACATTTCTTTGATAAAAATCTGTATTGGCAGGATCTTTTTCTGTGAATGCCTTAACAATATTATCAAGCATAATTTTGTTATTTTCAAAATCAAGCCAAATGTGCGGATCAAATCCGTGAGCTTCGTCTGGCATCCCTTCTGTAAGTTTCATCAAATCTATACCGGTACTGCTATTAACAGATACTACCTTTTTATTTGTTACTCCTTTAATAATATCCTCTGCCCATGGTTCCATAAATTTTCCAGTGTAAATGAATAAGTCGGATTTATTTATCCTGACAATATCGCTTGGCTTTGGTTCAAAACTGTGAGCTTCAACTCCGGGTGGAAGAAGAAGTGATACCTCCACTTTGTCTTGCCCGATAATTTTTACAAAATCATATAACGGGAAAAGAGTTGTAACCACAGTTAATCTTTTTGAGTCCTTTTTTAATTTTTGCGTACTATTTGCTACTGTAAAAATTCCTAAACCAATAATTACAACAACCTCAATAGAAAATAATATTTTTTTCATACTTAATTTAAAATATTTAAATCAATAATTCTTACAAGGCCTTTATTGACAACGGTCACAAATACCAAAAAATTCTAGCGAATGACTTTTAATTTTAAAATCTGTTTTATTTTTAACTTCTTTAAGAAATATGTTTTCTGGAAGTTGGATATCCTCGATAAGTCCGCAAACCTCACAAACAAGGTGATGATGATGTCCGCTATTTGAGAGTTCAAATCGCGCCTCTTTATCATTAAACTGTACTTTATTTACAATCCCAAGTTCAAGAAAACTCGTTAAAATACGATACACTGTGACTTTATTCATGTGATTCTTTTTTGAATTTACAGCTGTATAAATCTCAAACACCGTTTGCGGCTTTTGTTGTAACACGTTTAAAATCTCCTTTTTTTGAGAAGTAAACCGTTGACCTTTATCTTTAATAATTTGTTTAACTTTATCCATTAAGTAAGTATTATTGCAAACAGATTGCAATAAGTCAAGAGAATATTTTTACTGAAAAAACAATTTATAAGCAACTAATCCCTGTGTTTATCTTTCAACTAAGACCATTAACAATTTTACCCCTTGAATAATTATTTCAATTCCAGGAGTTGATCAATGATCGGTTTGTTAAAACCAATAATGACTTCATCATCTATCCAAAGTTGAGGAACTCCCATTTGACCCGATTTCTCAACCATAGCTCTAGCCTGGTTTTGATCTTTTGAGACATCAATATCTTCAAAGGGTATCTTTTTATCTTTTAAATAATCTTTTGCCATGTGACAATAAGGACAGGTTGGGGTTGAAAAGACTTTCACTGTTTTCATATGATTTTTTGGTAATTATTAATTAATGAACTGATAACTTTCTTTTGCTTTTTTAAAGATTCAATCCAAGTGGCTAAATAAATCTTTCCTTTTTGTGTGATTGTATAACTATAACGTTTGGGCCCAATTTTACTCTTCATGCTTTCTCTGGAAATATATCCATGTTTTTGCATACGGGAAAAACAACGATATAGGTTTCCTATATTCACCTCACAGATACAATCATTTTTTAGCGCTTTTTTTATTTCATACCCGTAACTCGATTTTTTTAATAATAAATATAAGATTCCGGGTTCAAAAAAGTTTTCTACTACTACTTGTGAACAATTTGTTCTCATATATTTAATCTATTTGACTATATGTAAGTTTAATATAGCATACTATGTTTGTCAAGAGAAATAATCTAGCGATTCCACATCATCCCGCGATCTTGCCCTTTACCCCGTCCTTCCATCATCCCAGGACCAAGCGTTGAAGGGTTTGATTCGTCAAATACTCGAACACCTATTGCTATGAAAACATCGCCATCCCAAAATCCCACTGATCGTATTTGATTACCCTCCTTTGGTTGACCAAATGGAAAGTGGGTTTTTGAATTAAAAGAAACAGTCTTATTCTCATTGTTTTCATCTTTAATTGTGAAAGAGTTTGTATTTACTTGTATTACTGAACCAGATACAGCATTACTATTATTCATCATACCCATTCGAAACCTTCTCCCCTCTTGTTGATAAATCCTCTGTCCCAATGGTTGCTTAATGGAAATCCAACCCAACAAAATTATTCCAACTAAAATAAAAAGAAGAATAATTAAAAATGGTTTTTTATAAGAAAAGTCAAACTTTCTAAATATTATGATTAAAAATAAGAATAATAATGTAAATACAACTCCTAAGATATAAGGAAAGGATTGAATAAAAGAGAATAAACCATATTTGCCATATCCACCAAATAACAGATCATTATTACTATTCATCCAAAAAAGAATGAATCCGGCAAGAAAAATAAGTAAACTAAAAATTATTACAATCCCTCCATCTAATCCTAATTTCTCTGTCCATATTGACAATTGAGATTTCATAGTAATTTCTCCTTTTTTTATTTTATTTGTGATTTTGTCAACGATTGTTTTTTTTATAACATATTTTTTTAATTCGTAATCGACCTCGATGAATTAATACTCCAACATTTCGAACCGGAATACGTAAAATATCACTTATTTCTTCGTAAGTCTTTTCTTCATAATAAAAAAGTACAAGCGGTTCTTTATATTTTATATCTAATTTTTCAATACAATTTTTTAATTTCTTCTTCATTTGTTCATCATCGATTTTTTCTTCAACTTCATCTCTGCTTCCAACATCAAACCAATCTGGTAATGATACAAACTTCTGAATGAAACTGCTTCCAATGAGATTTATGCTTTCATTATGCGCGATCCGGTATATCCAACTTGAAAAATTTAGCTCTTTATTAAAGGTTGGTAAATTTTTATATGTTTTTATAAAAACGTTTTGTAAAAGATCATCAACTTCATTTTTCCGGTTAGTGATTCTTAGAATATATCGTCTAAGTTTCGTCTCATACCTCTTAATTAAATAATAAAATAGCTCTTTCTTCCCAGATAAAATTTTTGTAACTAAACTTTCATCGGTTATTTCATCAAATGACTGCATATTATTAATACAACTGCTTTTTATATTTATTACAACAATACCTCCCCTATTATACCATTACAAAATTGAGGAGGTATTATTAACTGCTCACTTACACATTCCCATTCCTTGTCCTCGACCGGATCCGTTTTGAAGTCCTAAACCCAGTTCGGTTCTGATTTTATTTGCTTCTGCGGTTTTTCCTTCTAAGGCCAGTTTATGGGCTTGAGCAAATTTCGAAAAGTTATCTTTGTTAACAACTTGAGTTACTCTTCCTTTGCCCTGCATTAAGTTTTTCCATGCATTGTAGTCGTTTTTTTCAAAGGCTTTTGTCATTGCTTCATGCCTTTCAGCTGTATAATTGGGACCCTTAACATTTGGATCACCTTTATAAGCCTGAACTGCATTTTGACTAAGGATCATTCCTCCTAATACTAAAGTTGTTATTCCAATTAAAATTGATTTTTTGTTCATATGTATTTTTCCTCCTTTCATACTAAGTAATACAAATAAAAAAGAAGAATATTACAAGATTTATGAAATAAGAAATATGAGGTGAATTTATTCCTTACAACAATCAATTGCTTTTTGGACTACCTGTCCAAGTCTAGCTAAGAGGCTTACTTTCTCTTTTAATTGCGGTTTTTTCTCTTCGTTGATAAAATCAATGTCTTTTGTCTCTGACTGTTTTACATCTTTAGTTTGTACCAATCCTAAGTTCAATCCCCAGAATAAACTATAAAGTTGATATGACTTTTGAAAAAAATCAGAAGCACCGTTTTTATCCCCTTTGGTTAAAGACTTAGTTCCCACTTCCATAAATCTCATCGAAGCCGCCAAAAGATGTTTACTGATGCACCAAACTTCACCTTCATAATCTTTAATTATTCGTTTTAAAGCACTTTTTCTCATTTCCCGAACTTCATTTAACAGATCAAGGTATTTTTCATCTTTTGTTTTGCTGTAAGTGAAAAAGAAATGCTCCTCCATTGAGATTAAGTTCATAATGGCAATTGAAAGGTCTTCATCAGAAGACAGGTCAAGCTTTTCTCCTTTTTCCATTGCTTTGACTTTTTCCATAAAACGTTTTATGTCATCAGAATTTTGTTGCTTCATAAGTATTAATTTTAACTGGTAATAATATAAAAAATTAAACTGCTAATGGCTAATAATAAAACCGGTATGATCACTTTTTGAAAATAAATATATACTTTTCCTTTGTTTGTTGTCCGAAGCCATTTATCAATTGCAACTCCTAAAAGAAAAATAACTGATCCAGTTATAATACCTAAAATAACTTTATCCATTCCCCACAAAGTATTATTAACAATTCTAATCATGTGCGACCAATAAAGCGGTGGGATAACGAATATCACCATTAGTAAAATCGAGAGCACTTCAGGATATAAAACTTTCCAACCTTTTTTTCTGATCCAATCGGCCATCCATAATCCACTTGAAAGAATCAAGCCACCTATCCAAATACCGGTAACAGAGTCATCAATTCCAATCCAACGGGAAAAACCTAACCCCGCTCCGACTGCGATGGTGCAAACCGGACAGACAGCATGAACACTATTTGAACTTGCAAAAAAAATAATAAAATTTATCAATAAGCTTAATAAGTACAACATTCTTCCTCCTTTGGTTCAGTTGTCTTGACTTTATTTGTTTGCTCAAGTTCAAGACTAAAGTAATTTATAATTTCGTTTTTACCGACAAAACATTTCCCTTTGGCATAAAGAAAGGGTACACCAATATTGTCTGTTGACAAACCGCATTTTTGCGTAGCTATTGTCAAATTCTGGGCATTTTCTTGATTATCATAAACCTCTTTTCTAATTATTTTTATAATTTCATCAATTCTATTTTCTTTCATCCACTCCTCAGTTTCCTTGCAATGAGGACAGGTATTTCCATAAAAAAATACTATATCTGAGTATGTAAATGGAGTTTGGGTTATTTTGGTAACCTCGACATTTTTACTTTTGTTTTTACTTGCAATTACAATAAACAAAAGGATACTTATTATTGCTAAACTGAAAACAATCGTAATTATTTTTGTTTTATCCATATTAAAAAAGGTGAATTATATAACTAAGCAGATATTGTAAATAATAAATTCCAACAATAATAAATGTTGACGCAACAATAAAACGGGTAATTTTTTCAATTTTAGAAACCACTGTAAATGCTTTGCTCATTTTTTTAATACTAAAGGCTATAATAAATGAGAAAAAAATAACGGGAAGTCCTGTTCCCAAAGCAAAAAAAGGAGATAATAACAAAGCCTCTTTTGATTTTAAAATTAAAGGAATAAGCAATCCAAAGAACAAAACACCGCTATAGGGACAAAACGCAAAAGCAAAAAGTATCCCCAAAAGAAGAGCGCCTAAATAACCCTTTGTAGAAATCCACTCTTTTAATTTTTCAACCCGAGCATTATTTGTTTTTACGTTAAGCTTTATTACATCAAACATGATAAGACCAAGAATGATAAGTATTGGTCCAAGAACTCTGTCTCCCCATCCCTGAAAAAGCCGGGAAACTTTAAACGTTGATAAACCAAAAAAAATAAAAGTTGCAAGAAGAGTGTAACTGATTCCCCGACCAAGCGTATAAAACAAACCGTTTAATATTGTGGTCTTAGATTTTTTAATATCTTTTGAAATATAAGCAATTGCGGTTATATTAGTGGCCAGTGGACAAGGGCTAATTGATGTAAGTAGTCCAATTAAAAACGCTGAAAGAACGGGAATATTATAGTTTTCAATAGCGGTATATATCGTCTTAGTAAAATCCATTGTTATAATAGTGACCTTAACTGTGCTTCGAGATAACTAGTAAAAGTTGCCTCATCGGAAATATACTGCCATACTTTCATATTTTGGACGATGTTATTTTTCCCATCCTTAATGGCGTTAATATAAAGTGAAGACCCGCTTGCTTGATATAAATTTACTATTTTTTCATTTTCAGGAAGTTCAACATTTACGGATTTAAATATTATTTTTCCGTTTGCAATCTCTGGTGCAAAATGTTCCGTAACTGTTTTTTCTGATAACTTTCCAAGAGTTGTACAAGAATAACATCGTTGTGTCGCATGAAAATTTACCACTTCAATCTTATCTGCTTTTTTTATATTTGGTATTTCTGCCTCTTGCGCAGTGTCGACTGTTTGCGTTGTTGAATCTCCTTTAACAACAGAGTTTTTTTCTGGAAGATACACGTTTATGACAAGTCCAACAAGAATTATAAGCACAATCCCAAACAAAACATTTTTCACATTTAGTTTCATATTTAAAATTTTCAAATTTATAAAATAATATTAAATAAATATCCCATTATCATAATTCCAATTAAAGTAATTCCAAAAAAAGCTGCTAGTAGTTGCCGTTTCATTACTTTTTTTAATATCATTGACTCAGGAATTGAAACTGTGACAATGGCAGTCATAAAAGCAAGAGCTGTCCCAAGCGGAACTCCTTTTTGCACGAGTGCTTCCATAACCGGAATAACACTAACCGAATTTGCATACAATGGTGCACCAAGAAGTGTTGCGAGTGGAATTGTCCACCAAGTTTTCATGGAAAGATATTTTTCAACCAGTCTGGCTGGAACAAATCCGTGAATTAAAGCACCTATACTTACCCCCAATACTACATACGGAAAAATGGTTTTAGTGATATTCATCCCATCATCCCAAAAATATTTTAGGAGTTCTTTTAGAGGAAGTGTAACTCCACCATGCTCCTGCTCAACTTGCTTGCGTGACTTAAATTTCAAAAGTTCCGGCTTTACATATTTTTCCATCCCTAATTTTTGAATGAGAAATCCTCCAACCATGGCAATTAATATCCCCACAATGTTATAAATAATAGTCACTTTCATTCCGAACATCGCAGGAAAAAGATAAAGAGATGATTCGTTGACTAACGGAGATGCGATGAGAAAAGCAAAGGTAACTCCAAGCGGAATTCCTGCCCCCACAAATCCAATAAACAGAGGAATTGAGGAACACGAACAAAAAGGAGTGACAACTCCAAGAAGTGCAGCAAAGAGATAATCTAGTCCAAACCATCTGCGCTTCAAAAGCATGTCTCTTACTTTTTCCATGGGAAAGTAATAACGGGTAAAAGCCATGAAGTAATTGATGACGATGAGAAGTAGTCCGATTTTTATCGTGTCATAGATAAAAAAATTAATCGTATCGCCCCAATATGAATGCGGAACAATACGAAACCATTGATAGGTTGCAAGATCTGCAAACAGTTGAATGGGTTTGAATATGTCCATTGTTATTTTGTACCTTTAATTAATTTTTTGATTTTTTCAATGTCAGGAGTAAATCCCGTCATAACTACTTTATCATCAACTGCAAGAACCGGACTACTCATCACTCCTTTTTCAATTAATGCTTGCATTCCTTCAGCTCCAAACAGATACTCAACTTTATCTTTTAATCCCATTTCCAATACCGCTTTTTTCGTGATTTCATATAACTTTTTACAGGTTGGACATCCTGTACCCAATACTTGGATTTTCACAGTTTGAATAATAAATTAATAATACGTTTCCCTTTTTTTGATAGAGAATAATAGACGCGTAATCCTTTTTTTTCATCGGTCACAATTCCTGCGTCCTTAAGATCTTTCAGGTGATGAGAAATAAGACTTTGGGAAAGATTTATATGTTCCATCAATTCACAAACACAGTGCTTTCCTTTTTTTAAAATACAAAGAAGCTTTAATCTGCTTTCTTCAGACACGAGTTTAAGAAGTAATGATAATGAAACGACTTGTTTTAACTCGATTGTTTTTGTTGAACAACATATATATGAACTCATATTCATATAGCTTAACAATATTTTTCACAGGTGTCAATGGAAGAATATCAATTTACTATACTAAATTTGTATGCAAAAAGTTCTAATATCTTTAAAACTTGGAATATTATAGTTTGATATAATAAATTTATACTTAGTCAAACAATAACGAAGCTAAATACTTAAGTGAAAGCGCTCTTTGAAAAGATATTTTTTCATCGATAATATCTTCTGTAAGTTTTTTTACCCGCTTTGAATACCGCAATAACATTGTAAAAATAAAATATAATACTTTATACTTGGACAATCTCATTATTTTATTATATCCATCATGAACAGGTCCTAATTCAACCTTTATCTTTTGTTCATAGATAGATAATTTATTAATAGTATAATTTCCGTTTGCTTCAACTATAGTATCTGCAGCAAGTAAACCTGACTTCATTGATGGACCAATTCCTTCACCAGAAAAATTATACACGGATGCAATATTTTCTCCACATAATAAAATTCTATCTGAGCTAATATTTCGTGTAATTAATCCAGTATTTAAAACCCAACCTTTTGGCTGATCAATCAACTTTAAAGGTTTTCCATACCTTTCCGCTAATACTTCATAAAATATATTCATGAGTTTTGTAAGATCACGTGTTGGACCCATGTCTTTATGAGTATAAACACCAATGTTTAGAATATTTCCGGGAAGTGGAAAAATCCAACCGTAAGCTGGAAACAACTTTTTATGAAAATAGAATTCAAGAGTTTTACATGAGATATTATTTTGAGCATATCCTCTCATTGATATCGCCGAATATTCACATGATACCAGTCCTAAACTTTTTGCCAGTTGAGTTTCCGCACCCGTTGCCAAAATCACAACATCACCCTCATACTGTTTTTTATTATGATCTTCGACAATAACTTTTTCCGGTAAAATCTTAATAGAAGTAATAGTTGAGTTATATATTACTTCTCCATTTGTTTGTGCTATTTCATCACAAAGTAATTGATCAAGAATTGTGCGCTTAACAGTATAATAGGTGTTGTTGATTGGTATAGGTTTATTTGAAAGATCAAACACTGTCATTTCGTTAGTTTTGAAAGCAATTTTTCGTATTTTTTTTAATAAACCAAATTGACTGAGGATATGTTGTGATTCTGGTGTCAATCCCTCACCACAGATTTTTGATCGACCCCTATCACCTTTCTCAAAAAGTATGACTTTATGTTTGTTTTTTAAAAGATGGATAGCTGCACTGGAGCCTGCTGGACCACCGCCAACAATTAAAACTTTTTTTGTCATAACTTTATTTTATAATAAAAAATATCTTTGATATTAATATCAAAATTAAGTTTGGTCATAAACAAAATATTATAATAATAGAAAAACATCGCAGCAGTTGCTAAATCTATTAATAATTGCCATATTGAATTAATGATAAACTATCAAATTGAGTTACTGTCAAAAGCAAATACTAAAGTCGCAACAGAAATAACTAATTTATTAGCTCAACTCGAACCTACTGCCGCTCCAATGTCAGTTAAGGTACTGAAAAAAGTGATTAATTCTACAACTACATCTGTTTATATTGCAACGAACATTTCTAACAAGATTGTAGGAATGATTACATTAGTCAGTTTTCCAAAACTTGAAGGATTGAATAAAACTTGGATTGAAGATTTGGTGGTTGATGAAAAATATCGGGGACAAGGAATTGCTAAAGCTTTAATTGATAAAGCATTTGAAAAAACAAAATCATTAGGCGTTAAATCAGTTTCGTTGACTTCACGACCAAGCCGAACCATTGCTAATGCATTTTATAAAAAGCTTGGATTTAAAATAAAAGAAACAAACTATTATAAACTCGACTTAAAGTAAAGATATCTTATTGTTTTTTTGATAGAATTATTTCTAACAACATTAAATAAAGTAATATATTATTTCTTATAATTAAATTTCTGATTTTATATTAAAATGAAAAATAATAAAGTTGCTATTGTTGGAGGAGG
>Ga0100390_10004561_pt1 | contig 11958 bp, 3 predicted proteins | sample CryGeymeta201514_FD_81540 | JGI IMG/M metagenome (GOLD analysis project Ga0100390, IMG submission 81540) | Groundwater microbial communities from Crystal Geyser aquifers in Utah, USA - Crystal Geyser metaG 2015-14 | ecosystem: Environmental > Aquatic > Deep subsurface > Groundwater | place: USA... | reverse complement strand
TTGAGTTCTAACTTTGGACGATCGGGTATTAAAGCAGCAGCACGGGTATTGGCAATCTCTCCGCCACGGGTATCTTGACCAGCCGTCTGTTGCGTGGACGGATGTTCAGCCGAAGCAACATATCCAGTGGGACCACGCCAAGCCTTGGCAGCATCTGATAACAAAGGATAAGGGCTCGAGGTATCCAGAAGCTTGACACAGTGAATGTACCGCTTGGGCTCAGGATCAAACGATTCCGTATGCAATTTCCAGTATTCAGAATATTCGTGAATCATTGCGCGAGTCGGTCGATCCATCTTATTCAATGGCAAAGATGCAGCTTTGTCATCCTCCAAAAAAGCCTTCAATTTTCGTTCAACCTTGAGCAGTATCGTCATTCTCTCTCTAGCTGCGAGAATGAGAGCATCTGGATAATGTATGTAAGGTCCACTTGCAGACGTAGGGCGAGCCCAACCATGAAGCTTCGCCGCCGCCGTTGTAACGGATGGAGCAGCTTTGACACCCAATGCCTCGGCAAAAGCCTGGTTTCGCTCCAGTTGTCCTTCTGTGGGTACATAGGATGCTGGTAGAGTGGAAGATTTGGTGCCAAGGTCCCAACTGACAGGGTTTGATCCAAATGAGAGATTGGATAGGAGCGCTTTTCGTCTTGCCTCTTCTCGTGCCTCAAACTGCCGCTGCGCCTCTTCCGGCTTTGTTTTCTTCACCGCCTTGGTGATAAACTTGAGGGTACTAGCTTTGGGCAAGGGTTTCTTGGGACCTCGAGAGGCAGAAGACGGCACGGCAGCGGCCGAAGGATCCGATCCTTCCGGTACGAACGCAGTCGCAGTCGAATTCAATGCCGACTGACCAGCTGGCATGGTCGCTACCGTTGACAAGGCAGGAAAGTTGTCGCTCTGCAACGATCCTTGCGATGGTCCTGTAATTTGATTTCCAGACCACAATGATGGTGCAGCAGCCGCCGCCGTTGCCATCGAAGCAGCAGCAGCAGCAGCAGCAGCAGCAGCAGCAGCAGATTGGGAGGATGCCGCAGGCCGATACGGTCGTAGACCACGACCACCTCCTCGCATGCTTGGATTTAAATCATCATCAATCACCATCATGCCACCATCTTCGTCTCCGTACACGCCACTTTCGGGTCGAACGTCTCCACTATATTGCTGGTTCCTCCGCTGTCGTGGATTCCGCTGTTGTTGTGTACCCGCTTGATAATTGTTGTATTGTTGCATCAGTGGATTCATTGGAGCAGTGTTGTTACTGTTGGAACGACTGGCGGGCACCGCTGGTCTCCGTCCAAACAGGGCATTCAATAAATTCTGTGCTTCTTGTTGCAAAATTTGCATTCGTCCCTCTGCGGTAGTACTCGCGGCACCTGCCGAGCTCAACGACACACCTTTGGTATCGTAGGCTTCCACAACATTGAGATCATGAAATCCGTGTCGTCTCAAATAGCGATCCAAATGACAGAGTTCATCCCGGGTCAAGTCCCGCCGATTCAGAGGATCAATAAATTGGAGCTGGGAAACCATGTAATAGGCCAAGGCCCGTCCGTCAAACAGATTGATATGAGTGGGATTGATGTTCTTGGTAGGATTTTTTGTTTGGCTGTCATCGTCGTCGTCGTCGCCGTCGTCATCAGCAGCAGGAGGTTGTTTTTCCGCCAACGTTTTACCCCACTGTTCTTCCAACAATCGGCGTTCTCGTTCTTTCGCTTCTTTTTCTCCATTGTTGGATTTGGCAGGTTGCTCTTGTTCCTCCTGAAGTGGCCAGTCGATCAAGGTAAAGGGTGCCGAAGCTCTCAAGGCAAACGGGGGATACGTCAAAGATATCAAAGGTTCCAGAGTAATAGGATCATCCAATCCATGCGGAACATGCTTGCGCCAGGGATAGCGTTTCCGGTTGCGGTTGGCTCTATTCTTTTTCGCGGCCGTATTATTATTATTATTATTAGTAGTAGTAGTAGTAGTAGTATCATTAGCAGTAGTTGTTGTATTATCATTGCGTTGATTCGTTCTGTTTCTTCTGTTGCGACTGTTGTTGGAGTCACCGTTCTGTTGTTGATGTTGTTGTTGTTCGCCTGATGCATCTGCCTTGGCGTCTCCTTTCTTTTTGTCGTTGTTGCGTTGCTTCCGTTGTTGATTGTTGGGCTTTTTACCGTTTTTACCAGTCGTATTGTTGGTGGCACTATTTTCATTTACAGCCGCAGCATTCTCAAGAGCTGAAGAAATACTGGCTGAAGCTAGTTGCTTATTATTCGAATTGTTCTTCTTGTTCCCTCGTCGCTTATTATTGTTCTTGCAAGTGCTGCTGCTGCTGCTGCCGTCCTTGTTGGCAGCAACAGAATCACTATTATTTCTTGTTCCAGAAGTACTTCGAGCACTAGCACTAGTAGTAGCATTACTAGCACTAGCAGCACCAGCACTAGTCGACGATCGACTGACTTGACTTGGCACGAGGCCATCAAAAGCATCCATCATCTTTCGGTCTTCTTTTTTTTGGCACAGATGAAATCTTTTGAAGGATTTTTCTTCTTTCTTCCTTTCTATGCTGCAATTTCTCCAAACACTACAATGGAATAGTACGTAGTAGTAGTAGCAGCAGTAGTAGTAGCAGCACTTCAGTTTCAAAGGGATGAGCAATGAAGAAATTGTAAGGTTTTGTCCCTCCTTGCTCTCGTGGTTTTGTACAGTATTTGGTTATTATTATTATTGTTGGTCGTCAAGTTGGAGAGAGAGTGTGATGGTGATGAGTGGAACGGGAGCGAGGTTTGGAGGTGTAGGTTTGGCACTCGGCGATTATTTATTTTTTGTTGAAGAACCTTGGAAATAAGAAAAAAAGATTTTTAGGAAAGCAAAATCTACTAGTAGTAGTAGTAGCTAGCCTACTAGCTATAAGAGTAGTAGTCTAGTCTACTAGCTAGTAGCTAGTAGTAGACCTAGTAGTAGTATTACTAGTAGTATTTGACCATCTCTACTCTAGTACTACCAGTAGCTACTAGTACTCTCGTACTGTGGGGGGTGGTAGGATGCTACTACTACTACCGGCCGTAGTACTACAGCACTACTCTACTTACAACTAGTAGTAGTAGTAGTGGTAGCTAGTAGAGCAAATTTCAATGAAATCCCAACAAGCCGGTAATTTTCTACTACTGGTACTACTCGAGTAGTGGTCTAGCTACACTATAGACTACTTAGGGTCAGTCTGGAAGTCAAACGTGTTATTCCATCTAAATAATTGCGTAGAATACTTTCACTATCGGCAATTTATCTGCCCACACTACTAGAGCTCCTACTAGAAGCCGCCTGCCAGTCCAATTTTCTTCGAAGCCCAACCCATCCGACCAGAGACAACGAAGAAAGCAATGAAGACCAATTACGTACTGTTGTGAAAAGGCAAAAAAAACGAGCGGTCCCTTTTTGGTTGACTTTAGTGATACTATACTACGTCAGTGATGCAATATGGTTCTGCTACTTCCAGTGCAAGGAACCAAAATAAAGTGGCATACACAGCTACTCTTAGCTAGCTACCTACTGTACTAGTAGCTAGTAGCTAGTAGTAGAGTACTGCGCCGGATATACTTGACAGCAACGTACCATCATAAACCTAGAAAAAATGGAATTCGTTTATAACATTTAAATAAAATCTCCTGACAAAGCACCCAAATTCTCAAGGATTGTTCTTATTATTATAGTGTATGACAATTTTGTACTACCTCTTTTACACATTACGTATTCCGAGCATTTCGTTGTTCTCGCTCGGCATTCATCACAACCAACCACTGTCGGCACCATCATAAGATCGGTTTCGTCGCTGCTTAAAAATTGATCTCGAAACCATCATCGTAGGCACCGTCAGCTGTTGACACCGTGGGTTTGACGGTCGCAGAGGACTCGTCGATTTCGACGGGAGTCACAGCACTTTTCTTGCTAAGCGCCGCACTCACGACACTGCCAGTGCTCCTGTGATTCTTCTTGCTGCTGGCGCTATTCATGCTGGGCAACTTATCGATCGAGGTGGGAGGAGCATCTTCCTCAACAGCACTCTTAACGGATTCAGCGACTATCTTCGGGCTCATGGCAGCAGCACTCTCAGGTCCTTGTTCCGACTTGCTAAGGCCGGAAAGAACAGAGTTGCTGCCCGTCACAGTCTCTCTCGCAGGTGCGGTACTGTCCATCTTTCTGATAATATCAAGGATCTGGGCATCAGTAAGGACAGCAGCAATTTCAGCTCCGTGACTAGCCTCAACAAGCTTGCGTTGCTCAGCAGTAGCTGTGGTGATGGCAGGGACGACGGACGCGACGTTTTGGGCCGATGTACTGTCAGTGTTTTTCTTTCCTTTTCTAAAGGAAATGTTCCACAACGACTTCTTCTCACCAGTGCCGGTTTCAGATGAATTCTTGCTAGACTTCTTGAGTTTTCCGAAGAACGAGGAATGTTTCTTCTCGGGCTTCACTGCAACGGCAGGTTGAATTGCAGGAGTGAAGCTTGGCTTTACACAGCTGCTGTCTGTGGTGGCGGCGGTGGTGGTAGAAACAGCAGCTTCTGGCTCAGCTGTCACCTCGACACTTTCCTGGGCAGGCTTTTCAGTCTCCTTTGTAGCCGTACTCTTGGCAACGGATTCCGCTGATTTCGCAGCACTCTTGGCGCTTTTTACAGAAGCAACTGATTTCGCAGTACTCTTGACACTCTTAGGTGCAGAAGCGATTGATGTGGCCTTGCTCTTTACGCTCTCCTCAGCAACACTTTTGGCATCAGCAGGTTCTACTACTTCTTGGGCTTCGGCTTCCATCTCTTCTAGCTTTTCCTCGGCGACAACACCTTTGGCATCAGCAGGTTCTACTACTTCTTGGGCTTCGGCTTCCGTCTCTCCTAGCTTTTCCTCGGCGACAAGGGCGGTCTCTTCAGTCGGCTCTGCAGTTGTTTCTTGCGACAGGACGGTCTCGCATTCCACTTCAGCTGGCTTCTCCTCGACGGCGGAAGCTGTTTCTTCAGTTCGCTCCTCGACAACTCGCAACCCGCTACTTTGCCCTTCAGATGTATCCTTGGGAGCAACTTCTTCTGTTTTGAGCTTATTAACGAGTTGGTGGATGGCAGTTTCCAGAGATGCAATGGTCTCATCGGCGACACGATTCACCGACTCGGCTGCTTGTGACGCCTCCTCGTCGATCTCGGCACTGGCTTCCCTTGCTGCGATGGCACTGACTTGTTGGGCTCGAAGAGTTTCGACCTCTTTCTTGGTCGCTTCCAATTCAAGCTTCGTTGCCTCCAACTGTTCGTTGGTCTTGAGTTCCTTGTCACCGTAATGCATCACGGCTTCTTGGATGTCGGCAACCTTCGCGACGAGCTCACGCATGACACGTGTTTCCTCCTTCGAAACATCGGAAACCTCGATACTACGACTGGTTTGCTTTTGGTTGAGGGTCTCAATGGTTTTCATGGCTTTCTCGAGCTCCAACTTAGTTTGGGAAGCCTTTGATTCAAGGTTTTGCATAGCAGATTCCAAAGCAGCGACCTTCTTTTGTTCTTTAGCTGCTTGTTCTGCATATCTTTTTGCCTCAGCAGTCTTCACAGCTTCGATCTCCCGTCCAGCAACCTTTTGCAGAACTTCGAATCGCTTGGCGGTAAGCTCTTCCAATTGCCTCATGGTTTGTTCTAATTCTTGCATAGTCTTCGTTTCCTTTACCTCGAATCCCGTCACTGCCTGCTGCAGAATAGTGATTTTCTCGCTGAGTTCGTTGATTTGCTTCTCTTGAGTCGCGATGACCTGCTTACTGATTCCTTCACCGGAAATGGTGGCAGATTTCATGAATGCCAGCTCCTTCTTAGTCTGCTCGAGTTCAGAGTGAGTCAAAGAGGAGTTCTTTTCAAGCTCCTTCATGGCAGCATGTAGCGCAGTCACCTTTTCTTCGGCAAGTGCACCCGCAGCTGTGAGTCGTTCTGTTTCGTGTTCCTTAACGGCGGCAGCCTTCTCTAGCACTTCAAATCTCTTCGAAGTAAGCTCCTCGAGCTGCTTCATAGTGTTCTCAAGCTCCTTCATGGTTCGGGTTTCTTTGATTTCAAAACCGACAATAGCAGACTGAAGGGTTGCCACCTTCTTATGCAATTCCTTGGATAGCTTCAAGTCTTGCTTGGCTTCAGCCTTTTCCTCTTTTGTCACGGGATCTCCGCGCTGTTCGTTCTTGGCTTGAATATCTGCAAGTAACTTCCTGGTTTCTTCAAGTTCATTTTTTGTGGCACTACTCTTAGAGAGTACGTCTTGGACAGCGGCTTCTAGTTCGGCCATTTTCTTCTCTTCCTTATCGGCTCTCTTTTCAAGTTTCTGGACCTCTTTGCTGAAACCAGGATCAACGGCCAAACCTTGTGAATGCTCAGCAGCAACAGACAAAACTTCGAAACGTTTGTTGGACACTTCCTCAAGCTCTCTCATTGTTCTTTCTAACTCCTGCATCGTCTTAGTTTCCTTGACCTCAAAGCCAACCATAGCGGACTGCAAGACCTGAATCTTCTTGGAGAGTTCTTTCAATGCCTTGTTGTCTTCCTTGATAGTTTGAGCAGCCTGGCTGCTTTCGTTTTTCTTGAGCTCCATAAGCTCGGCGACGGCAGAATCAAGTTGTTCCTTCGTGTTCGTTGCTCTTTCTTCCAACTTCTTCATCGCGGCTTCCATCGCTAACATGTGCTTCTTCTGTTTCTTAGTCATCTTGAGAGGGGCTCCACTTGCAACAGAATCGTCGGATGCCATCAAGTCCTGCATGGCCTGATCCATTTCATTCTTTGTCTCGGTAGCTTTAACTTCAAATTGATTCATGGTGGCTTCGAGAATAGCAATCTTGGCTTCAAGTTCCTTATTGGCCTGTTCGACAGTTTTGATTTTTGCTTCGTCGGCTTTCTTCCCTTCAGCAGCTTGGGCCAGGGCCTCTTCGGCTACCTTTGTGGCTGCGGTCGTAGCTGCATGAGTTGCTCGTGCATCTGCTAGGTTGGCCGCAGCGATAGCAGCATTAGCAATCTCAGCTTCCTTTTTAGCCTCGGCATCTTGCTTTGCCTTAATCGTATTCAACTCTCCACGGGCAATATCTAGATCATCTTGAGTCATCTTGGCGTTGACTTCAAGCTTGGTCATAGCTTTTCCAAGAGTTTTAAAATACTTCTTTTGTGCTGGAGTGAGCTGGACATTTCCAGAATTCTTCACAACCGTCTCAATCTTCTTCATCTCCGTCTTTGCTGTAGAGAGCTTTTGGTTGTAATCATTTAAATTGGTTTCAAGAACTGCAACCTTCTTTTCGGCATTTTCTCTGGCCTTTTCAGTCTCAAGCTTCTCCTTGACTTTCTCTTCTTCCGCCGCCGTCATATTCTTGGCCTGCGCGACAGTGATTTCGTTCAGCTTTTGAAGAGCCAATGCTAGGTCCTGTTTGGTCCTATCAGAGTTTTCTTTCAAAGCAGCAAGCTCAGCTTGCAAAGCTTCCATTTCCTTGGAAGGCTTTTTGCCGGGTACACTGACTGCGTCAAGCTCTTCTTGCGTTTTGAATGTCTTCTCGTCGAGGCTCTCAACATCGTTCTTAAGATTTTCAATTGTCTCCACAAGAGCCTCTTTGACAGAAGCTTCTTCGTTACATTCTTCGTTACCTGTCTCGGTGGATGGAGTGGGCTTGGCAATGGAAACAGCCTCAGGCTCGGGTGCGGCAACTGGAGCTGCGACAGCCTTTGTCACGTCTGTAGGAGCAGAAGCGGGGGAATCCTCTGGTTCTGATGTGGGAGAAGCAATGGGGACAGCCTCTGGTTTGGGAGCTAATTCCTTAGATTTGGTGCTGGCCTTGGATTTATTGCTTACAAACGACTTCACAGTTGCTTTGGATTTCAGGCTGAGTCTGGACAAGATGCTTTTCTTGGACTTACTCGATTTTCCACTTGCAACAGACGCGGCGGGCTCGACGGATTTAGCCGCACTGGCAACAGACGCTGCAGAGGACTCGACAGGCGTCTTGTTTGATTTTCCACTGGCAACAGACACAGCTGGCTCTACGGACTTGGCCGCACTAGCAACAATCACGACTGCGGACTCGGCAGGCATTTGCGCTCCTTTCTTTTCCATGGAGGCATCGACAACGGGCTTGGGCGCCGCCTTAGCGCTAGTCTTGGAAGCAGATTTCTGAATGGTCTCCTCCAATTTCACCTCGGCGCTAGCCTTGGGAGCGGATTCCTGGGTGTTGTCTTTGACAGGAGTCCCCTTAACGTCGCTGGCAGTGGCCTTAGGTTCTTCAACAAAAGGTGCTGGTTCCTCCGGTACAAACTTCGCCTCCGTAGATGCGACCTTGTCAAGCTTGGCAAACTGTTTGGCTTGATCTTCGGTGGGTCGAGTTCGCCTAGCAGCTTCGAGTTCTGCCTTGGTTTGCTTGAGCTGTGCCTTGGTTTCCTTCTCCTTTTGGACCAAATCCTTGGTCGCCATCTCCAAAGCAGCCAGCTTCTCCACTAGCTGTTTGACGGCGCTCCTTTCGGCAGAATCAGCTGCTCCAGAAGCTGTGGATTTTGCATTTTTAGACTTCATCTTGGCAGCCTTCAAGTCCGTCATAGTGATCCCCAATTCTTTTCGGGTCTTGTGCTCACGAGACTTGATTTCTCGGATTGCAGTTTCCAAGTGAGAAACCTTTTGACCCTTAATCTTAAGTGCCTCCTTCATGCAGTACAATTCCTTGAGTTGGTTGGCGGACTTCTTACGCTCCCAGGCACTTTGATTCTTTTGCAAGATAGTTTGGATAATGGCACCACGTTCGGGATTAGGTCCCTTCTGGGCGCATTCAACGGGCAAACGCCCCTTGTATCCGCGGACGTTTACAGCCTCTGGGAACTCTTCCAAGAAAAGAGCCAAAACAGAGTCGTCAGATCCGTGACGGAAGGCCAAATGGAGTGGGAGCATACGGTGATCATCGGTACAACGAACAGACTGAGGGAAGGCTTCCACGAGCTGTTGGATAACAACCGACGGGGCTCCAAAGATAACAGCAGCATGAATAGGCAGCTGACTCCATCGGACCTTTTTCGTGCCATCAGGTCGCTGTTCATACCGAGTCACCCAAGTACGTGCCTGATCTTCAGGTGACATAGGATCGGGGAAGAAGGACTCGGGCCAGTATCCAGTGTGCAAAAATTGGTTCACAGCGATCCAGGCTCGTTCCTCGATAGCCTCGTAAAGAGGGGTAAGATTTGTATCATAATCGCATTCAGGGTAGTCAGCATCCTTCTCCGACGCTTCCTCAGGTTTGTCCGCTGGTACATCAGTAGAGAGTCCAAACGCTCCCCAGACCATGGTTGAGATGGTTTAGTACAGATGTCTGTTGAGTTGTATATGTTCGCGAGTTTTGGTGCGACAAAGGATTTTCCTTTTAACGAAATCAGCAAAGATTGTGTGGGCAGCTCAAGGAGGATACGCTGCTCGCTATGAAGTTTGGAGTAGTCTTTGGTCGGTTAAGAAGCTCGATGAGCGAAAGAAGATGGATAAACAAAATCCATCATATACGCGTTGGGCGGATTCGGCGAAAAATACAAGCGTATTGATATTGTGAGGCAAGAAGGCCGGCAAGTATACTTAAAGAGTTCGAATACTTAAGTTACCATAATCGAGTTCTTCAATTTATACAATGCAATTTTGTATAGAATTTTAGTGTACCTCATCGCCAACAAGTGACCGGATCATGCTTAAGTAATCTCAAGCGGGGCGTTTTGCAGCACGACTGCACGTCCTCAATCAATATTACAGTAGAGGTAGACTTCTGGCTTCGGACAAGAAAAAATAAAATATGTTGTATTAGACCTACTAGTTACGCTGAGTATTGGTTGTCTGGTGGCTCTAGCTAGAACGGTAGCCGCTCAAAGAGGAGTCGACTGATAAGAGCTTCTGATTTCTATTCGAAACTAAAGTCAAAAGTATCTGAATTAATGTACTGAGTAGTTGTCACAGTATTTTCTCTAATGAACAGTACTCTTGTTCCCAAAGCCAGTGGCATACTTAAACGTGTGCGCACTTTCATCCTATTTTGCATTTCCACATCGGTAGCCATGCATCCCAAATTATTCCACATTAACAGTCTAGATTTCGGCTAACGGCCGGGACGTATTAAAATCGGAAGGAGAAGGTGCAATGCTTCGGGAAGATGAACGTTGCAATGGAGATGTCAGTATGCTCTTCACTCTGCTACCAGTGCGGCAAATCTTGTTTCCAGCCCCCGAGAAAGTGAAACGCTTTGTAGTAGTTGCACTACCAGTTGATTTGAGTAGTCCAGGTGACCTGGGAGGAAAGCCAGTAGGAGAAGCTTCAGTCTTTGTAATAATCATGGTCGGTCGTTTTTTGACAAGTTCTTTTTGCTTTTCGAGCTCAAGCTTGGTTTCCACAAGTTCATTGAAAACGTCTTGGAGTGTTTGAGTGCTATTTACGGATGGTTCTGAAACGCCAGCCTTTTTCATTGTAGCTGCTAAACTCTGCCTCCAAGAACGGTTCCAGTCTTTTATCATACACGCACGGGTATGTTTTTGGTATGCTCGGATAATTTCGGCGCGGCTTGTGTTGGTTCCCAAATCAGAGCAATCCAATGGAAATCGTGCTTGGAGACCGCGGGCGGAAAGTGCTCCGGGAAATTCGCGAACGAGATAGGCGACAACGTTGTCAGGCGAACCAAATCCAAAGGCTAGATGAAGGGGAAGATTTCCATCATCATCAGCACTGCGCAAACCATCGTAATACAATTCCACCAGCTTTTGGATGATAGGCAGTGGCGCCCGGTACGAAATGGCAGCATGTAGAGGCAGCTGCCGCCATTCAACATTTCCATTTTTAGCTCGGCATATCATCCAAGTGCGGGCTTGATCACTAGCAGGTCTATCTTCCATGTGGCTGCTAAACGGCATAACTGATGAGCCCCATTTACCTGTCGTTAAAAAAATAAGTAGTGATTTCCAGTCTTCGCTTTCAATGGCTTTGAACATGGGAGTGCAGTCCACGTTGTAGTCGGACTGAAAAGTGCTGGCCTGGTTGTCGAAAGAGTCGCCTATATCGGATTCGCTTAGTAGTGAATTGTAAGCATCATCCGTGTCGATCCCACGGATAGCTCTATCTTCATTTTCACAGCAGCCAAAGTTAAAGTCAAAGTCCATCTTGAGCTTTTTTTCCAACTCGAGTAAGAAGTGCTGCTTCTATTGGAATTATTAATTAATAGGCGTTTGTTATCAAAAAGCTACGCAAGCGTCACACCAGTAGGATGATGCAAGACTTACAGAATTTAGTTGCAAGAAAGTACAGTACAAAGTTTCTAGTCAAAACTTTGTTGGCGGCACTGGCACGTTATTAAGGTTGGGTTAACTCTTTTAATTTACAGTGTGGCCTCCGCTTCCTCGCCCAATCCTCGCTCAGGAAGATTCCTCTAATTACCGAAAAAGTATGACAGTGTTGCAAGGTCGAGCATGCTCGGAGAGTGTTGATACAAAAGAACGCATAGTTGTTCCATTTATTTACAAATCTGCCTCACTACTAGTGCAAGGAGACGAGCTGAGCTAGCTGGCAAACTAGTGTACTACAGAGTACACGGAGAACTACTACTGGCTGGTACTCGTAGTAGACTAGACTACAGCGATATTAAAAGCTGCATTTTAGTTGTTGGGTGGCCACAGTACGCATATAGAAATTGTGGAACATATTACGGCCAGGCAACTAGCAGTACTAAACGACATTTCTTTCACCAGAAGAAAATTTAAATTTGTTTATCTTATTCCTGTCTATTCGTTCCTTCGGATTTGATCATGCAAACAACTCGTTGTCGGAAAAAAAAAAACCTCGAATTGGTTGCTACTAGCTAACCTCGCTTTCTTTGACGACTCGGTTGTAATGTTCACCTAGTGCGTAGTAATGCAAATGATACGACAAACGAATCGGATCGGGATCATCGGCCGCCGTATGGTCCGATGGTTCAATACGCAATG
>Ga0100390_10004555_pt1 | contig 11968 bp, 5 predicted proteins | sample CryGeymeta201514_FD_81540 | JGI IMG/M metagenome (GOLD analysis project Ga0100390, IMG submission 81540) | Groundwater microbial communities from Crystal Geyser aquifers in Utah, USA - Crystal Geyser metaG 2015-14 | ecosystem: Environmental > Aquatic > Deep subsurface > Groundwater | place: USA... | reverse complement strand
CAGGTAGTCAAGAAGACCGGCCGCCATTTCTCCGGTGTTGATCATGCCCCCGTTCTTCAGGGCGACGATGTCGTCGAGGAAAGCCTTGTGACTTGCGATGTGCTTTCGGGTGTGATGCGAATCGATGCCATTTTCGTGCATCAGGTGCTCTTCATCGGAAAAATGCGTTCGGGCGTACTGGAACAGCTCGGCAAACAGCGATTCGAGATCGCTCGGATCGACCTTGTTCTTGCCGATGCCTTCACCCAGATTGTTGATCAGATCGACCAGGCGACGATGTTGGGTATCGACCGAATCGAACCCGGTAAGAAATTTGCTGGTCCACTGGAAGGTGATCATGTCGAAGTCCTTGCGCGGGACAGGTCGAGCGGTCGTTCGGTTCAGGAGTCCAGTATCCAGCTGGCGAGCAGGCCGCGATTGAGCTTGATCAAATGGCCGCTCGAGCGCGGGCAAACGAAACGCTGGGGAGAGCGGCAGGTCAAGAATCATCCGGGCTGACGACCAGCCCGGCTGCGGCGCCGTTCCGCTGGGCCTGATCGCCACCCGTTTGCCCGAAGCGGTCGTTGATCTGCTTGAACTTGTTCAGATCGATTGCCATCAGGGTCATCGCTGCACCGGGGCCGCGCGCAGCGCTCGATTCATCGGCAAGATAGCGATACATGTCGCGCCGATGGGTCAGGCAGGTCAGGGCACGAGGAACGCTGAACTTTCCGTCGACGGTGCCCTGCCGATGAAGCGTACCGGACTCGAAGCCACCCCACCGATCCGCATCGCGATGTGGTTCGGTCCGCGCAACCTCTCGACCGCGATGATGCGCGCCTTCGAAAATCGAGCCGATTGCGCCGTGTCCGACGAGCCGCTGTACGGCGCCTGCTTGTCGATCACCGGCGAGCCGCACCCGATGGCCGCCGAGATCAATGCCGCGATGGACAGCAACTGGGCGGCACGTGGTCGCGCACCTGACCGGCCCGGCGCCCGACGGCAAGCCGATGTGGTACCCGAGGTACCTGACCTACCACCTGTTGCCGGAGATGATCGAGCACGACAGGCTCGAGCGCCTGACCCATGTCTTCCTGATCCGCGATCCGGCTGCCGTGGTCGCCTCCTACCTCGACCGGCGCGGCACGGTCAGCGCCGCGAAGATCGGCGTGCCGCAGCAGGCCTGTTTGTACGACTACGTCCGCGACGAGCTGGGCCAGGATCCGCCGGTGATCGATTCCGGCGATTTTCTGCACGATCCCGAAGCCCACCTGCGGGCATTGTGCGATCGGCCCGGTCATGCTGGCCTGGCCGCCGGACCCGCGCGACAGCGATGGTGTTTGGGCGCTGCATTGGTATGAAAGCGTCTGGAAATCGACCGGCTTCGGCCCGCCACGCGACGCGGTGCCGGAGCTTGACGGCAGCGCGCGGGAGGTGGCCGAGGTCTGTCGACCCGAGTGGCAGCGGCTTCAAGCCCAGCGCCTCCAGCCGCACTGATCCCGGCGCGCCGGCGCCCGACCCAAAACCCGCCCCATCCTGGCCTTCCCCCGCAAGCAGGGGAAGGAAAGAATCGCCCGGCCTCTTAGTCCCCCCCCTCATCCTGCTCTTCCCCCAAGAGCAGGGGGAACGATTTCCCCAGGGCGCTTCGAGTCGCTCCATCCCCGCCTCCCCCGCAATCAGGTGAAGCACGCGCCCGGGATCCTTGCGGGGGAGGGCCGGGGTGGGGGCGGTTTTGTATTGCGCTGAGGGAGTGACGGGTTTTGTGGCGAGGTTCGCGTATGGGAAACATACGAAATGAACCGATGGACTGCCACCCATGTCGCCAAAGACTTTCTCGACGATGTCCTCGATCCTCCGCGGGCTTCTGCAATGGAGCTTGCTGGCGTCGGTCGCGCTCGCCGCTGATTCGCCGCCGATTCTCGGCGCGGCGCCGACGGAGCGAGCGGTGCCGGCGGAACGTGAGCCAGCGGACGACGCATCGGATCCTTTGGCGAGGCCGCAAGCCGAAGACGAGGGCTCGCCGGTCGAAGCGAGCAGCACGCGCAATTCGACCGTGTTCACGCCGACCTTCGTGCGCATCGAGCAGGATGATCCGGACTGGAGCTACACCGGCACCTAGTCTTCGGTAACGCTGGCACAGGCCAGCGGCGGCAGCTACCAGCGCGGCAATGTCGCCGGCATCACCGCCCAGCTCACCTTCACTGGCAGCTGGATCAGCCTGGGGATGATCGCCAACCGTTTCAGCGGCGAGGTCGAGATCACGATCGACGGCATCAGCCAGGGGACCTTCGATCTGTACCGGCGGGAAGAGACCCCGATCCGGCTGGACTTCGACGGCCTCGCGCCCGGCCCGCACAGCATCGGCCTGACCGTCACCGGAAATTCCAACCCCTTCGCCAGCGGCGTCAGCGTGCGGCTGGACCACGCTGACTACGGTGACGGCTCGCTGCTGCCCGACGGCAGCTTCGAGGAAGACGACGACCGGATGCTGCTGAGCAACGGCTGGACCTCGGTAGCCGATCCCGACGCCAGCGGCGGCAGCTATATCCGCGCCAGTATTGCAACGGCCTGGTTCCCGTTTTCCGGCGACAGCTTCAGCCTCCACACGATGGCCTACTCCAGCGCCGGGCGGGTGCAGCTGTTCGTCGACGGGGTCTACCTCGACACCATCGATCTGTTCGCCTGGGCGAATTCCACCGATGCCGAGCCGCGGGAATTTTCCTACGCGGGTTTCGGCGGCGGCGACCACGTGCTACAGATCGCTGCCTACCAGGATTTCGCGACCATCGACCGGCTGGAAACGCCCGGAACCGCGCCCTTCGTCGATCCGAATCCGCCGCTCACCGGCGTCACCCGCTTCGAGGCCGACCATTCCTCGATTGGCTACAACGGCCTGCCGCTGACGCTCGGCCCCACCACCTGGGTCCGGGTCGGCGACATCAATGCCGATCGCGCCAGCGCCGGCGAATACGTCTACTCGGCGACTGCCGGCGACACGATCGACTTCGATTTCGATGGCGACTGGCTCGGTATTGGTTTTATAACCGACCGCTTCGGCGGCCAGGCCGAGATCGCGATCGATGGTGTATTGCTCGAGACAATCGACTTGTACACGCGACTCAACGATACCGCCGGGCGCTACTACCGCGATCTCGGGCCCGGTCCGCACACGGTAACGATCACGATCCTGGGCGCGGGCCATCCGAACGCCAGCGGCAGCCGGGTCTACCTCGATTACTTCGATGTCTGGGACGGTCAGCCGCTGGCCGATGGAAGTTTCGAAGAGGACGACCCGCGCCTGTTCTTCAGCGGCGGCTGGGACCGAAATCTGGCGGCCGATGCGAGCGGTGGGGCCTATGCGGTGACAGGGATTTCCAACGGCACCACCGCCTGGTTCCCGTTCAACGGTGACTCGGTGACCTGGCAGGGCCGGACGCGGTTCAGCTACCAGGACGTGGAGTTGCGAATCAACGGGACTTCGATGGGTTTGCTGGATTTGTATGCAAGCGCAGAAGGTTCGCGCAGCCTCTCCTTCGACAACCTGGGGCCCGGCCCACACATGCTCGAGCTGCGCCAGTACAGGAGCGACGCCGCGTCGGTCGATGCCTTCATCACGCCTTCGATCGGACCGGCATATGAGCCGCCCGTCGAAGCCCAGTTCACGCGCCTTGAAGAAAACCATCCTTCGATGCGCTACAACGGCGAGACGTACCGACGCATGCCGCAGAGCTGGTCGGAATCCAGCAACCCCCGGGTCAGCCGCGGCTACCACCTGTCCAGCAGCACGCCGGGCGATGTCTGGAGTCTCGACTTCGATGGCGAGTGGCTCAACATCGGCTTCCGCAGTTCCGCCAGCAGCGGCACGGCCGAAGTGGTCATCGACGGCGTCTCGCGAGGCGTCATCGGCACGGCCGGTGGCGTCAACGACGTCAGGAACTTCGTGTTCGGCGATCTCGGCCCGGGAATGCACACCGTGGAAGTGGTCGTCGTCAGCGGCCCGGTGATGCCCGATTACATCGACGTCTGGAGCGGTCAGCCCGTTGCGGATGGCTGGTACGAGCCGGTGCTTGAAAGTAGTCCGGGCGGCTTGCTCAATTTCAGCAATCGTAGCTGGTGGCGCACCGGCAGCGACATTTACGCGCGCAGCGGCGATTTCCTGACGCCATTCACCAGCGCCAACACCAATCTCTGGTTCACCTTCACCGGCAGCGACCTGAGCGTGCTGGTCTACGAGCGCAACAGCACCAGCGTGCAGGTCCTGATCAACGGCGTCGATCGAGGCCTGTTCGATCTGTCAACCACGCCGCCGTTCCGCGGCCAGCCCACGACCCTGCATTTCCCCGGTCTGGGCGAGGGACCGCATGTCGTCCAGGTGGCCGTGTTCTCGATCGGCAGCAGCACGGCTCGCATCGACGCCTTCGAGGTCGATCCGGCCGATTTCGCCACCTACACGCCGATGGTCGAATGGTTCGACACCACGGCCACCGAGGTCCTGCCGGACGCGACCGGCTCGGGTTTTGCCAGCACCATCGCGATCGGCGACCTCGACGGCGACGGCATCGTCGAACTGGTCGCGCCCTCGGTCAACGGCCGCCTGTATGTCTATCGCGGCGATGGCCAGGACGCCGGCAACGGCACGCCGATCCTGTGGACCAGTGATCTTGTCGGGCCGGCCGCCGAGCCGGCGCTGGCCGATCTGGACGGCGACGGCGATGCCGAGATCATCCTCAGCGGCAAGAATGGCACCTTCGCCTTCCATCACGACGGCCAGATGCTGTGGAGCAATCCGGCGGTGGTGTCCTACTTCCCGGCCGAGGATTTCGGCTGGGGTGGGCCGAGTATCGGCAATCTCGATCTCGACCCCGAGCCGGAGATCGTCATCGCGAGCCTCGAAGATGCACTCTACGTGCTCGATCACCTGGGCAATGTGCTGTATTCCGACCCCTTGCCCGGTCGCTTCTCGACCGCGCCGGTGCTGGCCGACATCACCGGCGACGGCGTGCTCGACATCCTCGTTGCCGAGGACTGGACGCTCAAGCTCATCGACTACTTCAACGGCGGCGTGCTGGCCTGGAGTCGCGAGCTGCCGGATCCGATCAATGTCCTCGGCGGGGCCGGGGCCTTCGGTGCCCCGGCGGTGGCCGACCTGGACGGCGACGGTCGGCCCGAGATCATCATCAACTGGGGCCATGTCATCGAGGCCATCCAGGACGACGGCAGCCTGCTGTGGCGCTACGAGACCGGCCAGACTAACCTGTTCCGACCCAGCGCCGTGACCGTGGCCGATGTGACCGGCGATGGCGAGGTCAATCTCATCACCGCCTCGGCGGTGAGCGCAGGCTTCAACATCTTCGTCCACCAGCTGATGGTGCTGGATACGGCGGGCGGCCTGGTCTGGCAGCAGGATGTGGCCGACAACACGGCTTCCGCTTCCGGCGTGGCGGCCCAGGACCTGACCGGCAACGGCGTCTGGGAGATCCTCTGGAACGGCAATGTCGACGGCCTGCTGCTGCTCAACGGCCCCGACGGCAAGCGCCTGTACAACGAGCCCTTTACACGCTCCGGCACCGTGGTCGACTACCCGACCCTGGCCGATGTCGACGGTGACGGCCAGGCTGAAATCGTGGTCAGCGGTGCCAACGGCCTGTTCGTGTTCGGGCACACCGGCCGCTGGGTCGATTCCCGGCCGGTCTGGAACCAGCACGGTTACCACATCAACAACGTCGGCAACGACTGGTCGATTCCGTTCACCGAGCAGAACAGCTGGGAGGTGCACAACACCTACCGCACCCAGACCCCGGACCGCGATCCGGCCTGCGTGATCGACAACGGTCAGTTCGTGGCGCCGTCCATCGTCGAGCTGTCGCCCGCTTCGGGCGCGGTGCTGCCGTCGGGTGTGCCGCTGGTGCTCGGTGGACGAGCGCTGCAGGTGGGTCTGCAGCAGCCGATTCTGGAGGTTCAGGTCAACGGTGTGGCGGTCGATGTGCTGGATCCTTCCGGCAGCTTCTTCGACGTGATCGAACTGCAGCCGGGCCCGAACCCGTTCGAGATCCGCGCGGTCGATCGCTGTGCCGAGTCCGTGCTCTCGATCGAACTCAACGGCGGCGGCGACGACGACGACCCCTGGGTCGACCTGGCCGATGCCTCGGTATTGTTTAAGGCCCGCTTCTCCGACACCACCCACGATCCGTCCAGCGAGCGCCTGCTGACCCGCGTCCAGGCCTTCAACGCCGGTCCGTCGGTGCCGGGCCCGGTGCTGATGACGGTCGGCGGCGATGCCGATCCGTCGATCGGCCTGCTCAACGCCGACGGCTTCACGCCGCAGGGCGAGCCTTACGTGATCGTCGTGCCCGAGGGCGAGCTGCTGGCGGCCGGCAACCTGTCGGCGCTGCGCGACCTGGCGCTGGCCAACCCGCGCCGCGCGCCGATCGACTTCACGCCGCGCTGGATCGCGCCGGTCAACCAGCCGCCGTACTTCAGCAGCATCCCGGACGCCCGTGCCGTGACCGGCCGGCTATGGAGCTACCCGGTCGCGATCGGCGACGGCAACGGCGACGCGGTGACGCTGTCCTTGCCCACCGCGCCGGCCGGCATGAGCGTGGTCGATGCCGAACTGCGCTGGACGCCGACGGCGGTGGGCAGTTTCGACGTGGTGATCGAGGCCGACGACGGCCGCGGCGGCACGGCCCGCCAGGGCTTTACGCTGCAGGTCGACGACGGCAGCTTCAACCGCCCGCCGCTGTTCACCTCGACACCGCCGGTGCAGATCCCGACCGGCGGCAGTTATCAATACGCGGCCTTTGCCTCGGATCTCGACGGTGATTCCCTGAGCTTCAGTCTGCTCGCGGCACCGGCCGGAGTCGTGGTTGATGGCAACTCGGGCCTGGTCACCTGGACGCCGGCCCAGCCCGGACAACACAGCCTGGTGCTGCAGGCCGACGACGGCCGCGGCGGTCGCACCACGCAGGCCTGGACGCTGTATGTCGGTGAGCCGGCCTCGACCCCGCCCGGGCCGGCCTTCGCCAGCATCCCGGTCGGCTTCGCCGCGGTGGGTGTCCAGTACCGCTACGTCTTCCGGGTCAACGGTTTCGGTGCCGATGCGCCGGTGGTCAGCCTGGTCCAGGGCCCGGCGGCGATGCAGCTCGATCCGGTCGGCCAGACCCTGACCTGGGTGCCGAGCGGCGCCAACCTGGGCACGCAGCCGATCGAGTTGCGCGCGGTCGATTCCAGCGGTCTGGAGGCGATCCAGCGCTTCGATCTGCAGGTCCTGCCCGAGTTGCCGAACCACCCGCCGTACTTCGTCAGCACCGCACCACTGAATGCGCGCAGCGGCTCGCCCTACGGCTATGCGGCGGCCGCCGTCGACCCCGAATTCCAGCCCCTGATCTGGTCGCTGGCCACAGCGCCGGCCGGGATGACGGTCGACCCGAACTCCGGCCAGGTCGACTGGACCCCGGCCACGGCAAGCCCGTCCGAGGTGCCGGTGGTGCTGCTGGCCACCGACCCGGACGTCGCGGTCGCCAGCCAGTCCTTCACCATCCGGCTGCGCGAGGCCAACGTCGCGCCGGTGATTACAAACAGCCCGCCGGGCTCGGCCACGGTCGGCGAGTTCTACAGCGTTCGCATGCTGGCCACCGACACCGACGGCGATCCGCTCAACTGGCGCCTGCTCGAAGGCCCCGGCGGGATGACCCTGCATCCCGGCATCGGCTGGCTGCACTGGACCACCATCGGCGTGACGCCGGGCAGCTACCCGGTCGTGGTCGAAGTCACGGACGACTGGGGCGGGCGCGATCAGCGCGCTTTCGGCATCGAATTGCTGGCCGACGATGAAGCACCCGCAGTGGATCTCACGATCATGCGCATTCCGGCCTGCCGCGGCGAGACGGTCAATGTCTGTGTCGAGGCGAGCGACAATGTTGGCTCGAGCCAGGTGACGCTGGAGATCGACGGCCAGCCGCGCATGCTGGATTCGGCCCGCTGCCACCGCTGGACGCCGCCCGAGGCCGGCCTGATTCCGGCGCTGGCGCAAGCCGTCGATCCCAGCGGCCAGAGCGGACAGTCTGCCGAGACCCTTCTGGTGGCCGACTGCAACGACGAGGAACGCCCGGTGGTCACGCTGATCTCGCCGCTGTCCGGCGTCGCCTTCAACCAGCCCGAACCGATCGTGGTCACGATCGAGGACAACACGCCGGCGGTGCTCAGCTGGGAAGTCACGCTGCGCCCGGTCGGCGGTGAGCAGGTCCTGCAGCTGGCCAGCGGTACCGGCCCGGTGACGAACTCGGAAGTCGCGGTGTTCGATCCGACCGCGCTGCAGGCCGGCGACTACGAGCTCGACGTGGTCGCCAGCGACGGCGCCCAGACCGGCGGCATCCGCCTGACCATTGCCGCCGGCACCGGCAACAAGGCGGGCCGGGTGGCGTTCACCACCGCCGATCTCACCTGGCAGCTCAGCGCCTTCCCGCTGACCATCGGCCGCTCCTACGACAGCCTCGATGCCGGTCCGCTGGGGGTCAACACCGGCGATTTCAGTCCCGGCTGGCGCCTGGCGCTTTCGGCCAGCGTCGAGGACACGGCGGTCGACCTGCCGCCGTCGACCTCCTCGTTCGGACTGCTGGGCGGTGAGCCGTTCACCACTTCGACCCGGGTTACCGTGGTCAAGCCCAACGGCGAGCGGGTCGGCTTCCGCTTCGACCCGCAGGGCAAATCGTTCCCGGCGGTGCTCCAGTTCGAGGTCAATTACGAGCCGGATCCGGGCGTGACCGACACGCTGCGCGCCGTCGGCTGGCCGGACACGGTGTTCCAGCTCGGCGCCGGATTTGCCGACTACCTGATTCCCTACAACCCGCGCACCTACGAACTCGAGACCGCGGATGGCGTCGTCTTTGTCATCGACGAGTTCGATGGCCTGCTGGAGATCCGCGACCCGCTGGGCGGCGTGGTGACGGCCGAGCCGGACGGTTGGCAGAGCTCCTGGGGCGCGCGGGTCGACTACCTGCGGGATGGCGAAGGCCGGATTACCGACATCGTGCTGATCGGCGAGGACGGCACGAGCGAGATCGGCCGCATCGTTTACGGCTACGGTGCCAACGGCAATCTGGTCAGCGTCACCGACCTGGCCGGCGGCGTCAGCACCTTCGCCTACGACGATCCCGACCTGGCGCATCACGTCACCGCAATGTTCGACCCGCTCGGCCGGCCGAGCGCCCGAATGGTGTTCGATGACCAGGGCCGACAGATCGCACATTGCCCGGGCGATGCAAATCCGGTCACGCTGGACGGCTGCAGCCAGTTCCAGTTCGTGGTCGACGGCAGTGCGGAGACGGTGTTCGACCCCAGAGGTCTGCAGAGCCAGTTTTTCTACGACGAGCGAGGACGACTGATTCTGCAACGTGACGAAGTCGAGACGGGCGTCTTCTTCGAGGAGAGCTGGGTCTACGATGAGCAGGGTCGGCTGATTGAGAAAGTCGATCGTGACGGCGGAATCACGCTACAGGAGTGGGACGAGGCGGATAACCGCACCGTCCTCGTCGAACCGGATGGTCGACGCTGGACCTGGACATGGGGAGAATGCAACGGCGAAGACGAGTGGCTGCGCCGCTGTGATGCGCTCGGCAATTGTCATGAACAAGAGTTGGACGCTGCTTGCCGTATCACCCGGCGCAGCGATCCGCTCGGCGGCGACACGATCGTCGAGTACAACGCAGTAGGTCAGCCGACGGCGCGTATCGATCCCGTGGGCCAGGTCCAGGGCATCAATTTTAACGACAGCGGCCATCTGGTCGGTTTTTCCGACCCACTCGGCGGTGAGGTGGTCAGCGAGTTTGGTGATCTGGGCGAGCTGGTGGCCGAGACGCGCCGAGACGGCATCCGTCGCGAGTTTAGCTACGACGAGGGCCTGCGCCTGGAGAGCGAGACCTGGATCGGGCCTGGCGTCGGTTCCTCGGGTTATGCCTGGAGCAGTGATGCTGCGGGGCTGATTACGTCCATGACCTGGCCCGACGCTTCGGTGTCCATGACCTACTGGCCGAGCGGTCTGGTCCGACGAATGACGCATGGTTCGACGACCGCGCCGGACTGGTGGATCGAGTACACCTACGACGGCAGCGACAATGTGATTCGCCTCGAGGACTCGTTCGGCGGCGTCACCGAGTACGACTACAACGGGCTCAATCAGGTGGTCGAGATGCGTCAGTCGGGCACCGGCGTGCTGCCCAAGCGCATTCTCTTCGACAACAGCGGTACCGGCCAGCCGGTGAGCCTGCAGCGCTACGCGAGCCTCGACGACAGCGCGCCGGGACCGAGCACCGAGATGGACTATGCCTGTTTGTCCTGTCCGGACACGTTGTCGCGCATCACTCACCGGCGGCCCGACGGCGGGCTGATCGAGGAGATCCTGCTGCAGCGCAACGCAACGCGCCAATTGGTCGGGCGCACCGACGCCGACGGCACCCACGCCTACGCCTTCGATGGGCGGGGCTGGCTGATCGCCGCCGACCATCCGCCGGCCTTCCCCGCTGGAGATCAGAGTTTCATCTGGGACGGCGCTGGCAACTGGCTCACCCGCAGCGGTGCCTTCGGCGGCGCGACGACGGCCACTTTGGGCTATCAGATCGGCCTGGGCGGGCACCGCCTGCTGTCCGATGGGGTCAACGCCTACCAGTACGACGACCGCGGCTCGGTGATCGAGCGCAGCGGGCCTGGCGGCCGCGTCGAGATCCAGCGCGACGGTCGTGGAAACCCGGTGGCCATCACCGAGTACGACGGCGCGAACCAGATCGTCTCCACGGCCAGCTATGTCTACAGCTCGATCCAGCAGCGGGTGCGTGCCGAGCGCGATGGCGTCATTCGCCACTACATTTTCGACGGCCCGAATCCGATCATCGCTCTTGACGATGCGGGGCAGGTGGTCTGGCGGATGCTGCATCCGCGCAGCGTCGATCGGCCGCTGGCGATGGAGGTCGGCGGTGAACTGCGCTGGTTGCTTGCCGATCACCTGGGCAGCGTGCGCCAGCAAGTTGACAACGCCGGCCAGGTCATCGCGAACTTCACCTACGACGCCTTTGGTCGCCAGCTCACGGGGCCCGCGGCCACGATCGACGATCCCGTGCGCTATTCCGGTCGCGATTTCGATCTGCCCGGAAGCCTCGGCTTCTACCGGCTGCGTCTCTACGATCCGGCAATCGGCCGCTTCCTGAGCGATGACCCCGTCGAGCCCTGGCACTATCGATACGCGGAAAACAACCCGCTGAACCACGTCGATCCGAGCGGTGCCGTGGCGCTGGTCGAGTACGTCATCCTCGTGTGCAAGATCGCCGGCCAGATCGCCGATGCCAGTGGACCTGCCGGACTTGTCAAGGCCGCCTGGACCGGTGACGTCAGAGATTTCAAGGTCGCCATCGCGGACTTCTGGATCGGCGAAGCCGCCGGTCTGCCCTGTGCCTTGTCCCTGCCCAGCGTCGGCGGTGGGGGTGACCCGTCAGGTCCGGGCATTGGCAATCTCGTTTCCGGAGCGGCGGGAGGATGATCATGAGAACTGACGTCATTCATTTTGATCGGGTCCCACGGTTCGACCCGCCGGCCATTCGATTGTCGTCGCTATCGTGTCGCCAGCCGGCTCGCCGCACGGCTTCTCCGGTGCTGATTTTCCGTCCCGGCTTGACTGGAGGTGAGCTGTGAAACTGGATTCGCGAGTCATTCGATCCCATGCCGCAATCGCAGCCCTTCTGGTCGGCTTTGCTCTGGCCGTGCCGCTGCACGCCGCCGACCCCGATATCATCGACCAGCCGCTGCCCAACGGCGACTTCAGCCAGGGCCTCGACCAGTGGACGGTGGAGCTCTCGCCGGATCCCGGTGTTCCTGTCGGCAGCGTGTCGGTCGTCGTCGGCGCGGCCCGGATCGCCAAGGGTGGGGCCTTCTTCGCCGGCCTGAGCCAGGGCTTTGCCGCCCCCGACGGCTTGGTGGCCTTGCGTCTGCGGATCGCCGAGCT
>Ga0100390_10004542_pt1 | contig 11994 bp, 12 predicted proteins | sample CryGeymeta201514_FD_81540 | JGI IMG/M metagenome (GOLD analysis project Ga0100390, IMG submission 81540) | Groundwater microbial communities from Crystal Geyser aquifers in Utah, USA - Crystal Geyser metaG 2015-14 | ecosystem: Environmental > Aquatic > Deep subsurface > Groundwater | place... | reverse complement strand
GAAAACATTGCTCGAAAGCGATGGCATGCAAGATTTGATGAACCCACCAAATATGACACCATGCTCAAGAACTACTACAGATTGATCACAGAAGTGGATTCAGCCTGTCAAGCTATCTGGAATGAATTGGAGGCTCAAGGAATCCTGAATGAGACAATGGTCATTTTTACCACGGATAATGGTTTCGTAAGTTCATGTTAGGGTTTATTGTCATCATGGTGCTTCTACTATTGTCGTTCTACATGGTTCACATTTATATCTTCGTTCCACTCGCGCCTTATAGTACCACGGTGAACACGGTTTGGCAGGCAAGTGGTATCCACACGAGGAGAGCATAAGAACACCTCTGATCATGTGGGATCCTAGGATGTCTTCCAAGAAACAAGGAACAACAGAGGATGCCTTTACTCTCAATGTAGACTTAGCCCCGACAATTCTTGCGGCGGCCAATGTGACCGTTCCGAAAGTCATGCAAGGCCGGGATATGGCCGAGCTTTACCTTGAGCCTAAAGCCAAGGATAAGTGGCGTACAGAATTTTTCTACGAGTATCCAGCTATTTTTGGAAAAAAGGTTATCCCGGGATCTACGGCACTGGTTCGGAAGGATATCAAGGTATATTCGGATTTGTATTGAGGCAGTGCAACTTTGTCTTGGCAACGCTTGCTTCCTCACACTTGCTCACCTTGTCTCATTCTCCTTTTTGATAGTACATTGAATGGCCAGAATGGAATCAGACACAGCTCTTTAATCTCACGAATGACCCAAAAGAGGAGCACGATGAAATCGGCAACCCTGCTTATGCTGGGGTTATTTCAGAACTCAAGATACGGCATGACGAATTGCAAGAGTGGGTCAAGTAAAGAATTTGCTTATTTTTGCGATATCTTTCGCACGTACGCGGAAGACGACCAAGAGAAAGCGAACCCCCACAACAACAAAATAAATGTACAAGTCAACGAGGGCAAGAATTGATAAACCGCGGAAAGAAGCGTCTCAGAAATGCACACCGCTGTAGCCAAAAGCTAGCTACCACTCTCACGTACAGCTCGTATCGTTATCATTATTCTACTACATCTGCGATAAAACAGTATCTTTCCTTTGTAGCGACACTATGTATCCTTTCCTGTAATCAAATGGGCTGATTCTTCAATATTGAAAGCACTGCGAGCCGCGTGATGATGATTTTTACGCAATCCTGCGAGGGCTTTGTTGATAAAAAGACTGCGGCGCTCATCCCACTCCGGTCCACTGACTGGGATTCCCAAAACTACTTCCCATGCACACTCATGATACCAATGCACAAATGTGCGGGGGTCCATCAAATTATGACAAGTGCCCCGTGCGACTTTGATCGCAATACCTTGCAAAAAGGGGGCAATGATGGGAAACTTGTGCCAGTGGTTGATAGGTGGCATGGATTGGTTAGGGTTAGATGCGAAGTGAATCTAGTCTCTAGAAGAAACATGATCAATTCATACTTGCGTACAAGAACTTACCTGACCAGCTACAATTGACCAGATTTCAGTTGGATCACTGACAGAGTAGCGTTGCTCAACAAAACCCAAAATATCGTACGATAAGAAACGAGCTAGATCTTCGACGTCTTTCAAAAAATGATGCTTTTCGTCTTCGTTCCCTTCTCCCTCCTCAGAGTCCAGGACACAATCTACAATGCTATCAAATGCCCAAGCACCCCCTTGCGCGATGCTAGCAAGATTTGCATAGAAATATTCCATCGAGGGACACACCCACCCCTCATAGAACGAGTGTTTGCTGAAGATGGTGGCTGTCAAAAAGAATTGCTAGGATACAATAGTCGGAGGCTTTGTTCAGTTGCAATTCGGGATACTCATTAGCGGAGTGGACTCTTTCAATCGTATTGATATTCGCATGGAACAAAGCATACTTGCTGGCCAAAAGCTCGCACTGCTTTTTGTGTCCACGAATGACAACCCCGTCAATTTTGGTAGCGCCTTTCTTCTTCCACGCGGCTAGTTGGCATTTCTTGCCGTCGTACTGGGCGACTTTACAGCTGCCACATTTGTAGAGGTGGTCGGCGCTCACATGCTTCAAACCGCATTCCCAGCAAATGCAGGGCTCTCCCACGGAAAATGTTTCATCAAACACCGGTTTGAGGGCCACATTTAGTCGCATATGCATAAGATTGTAAAAATGAGTATTGGTGTAGGCATCTACTGCCTCGCGAGCAACTAGAAACTTCGCAAGCAATTGGATATGCTCATGTTGATATATTTTGCAGATTTCGAGAAAGCGGTACCCATTCGGCAACCAGCTGTCGAAAAGTGGGGCCAATGCCTCGCACGCTTTATTCACTGCTTCTTGAGTCACACAACAATCTCCATTGCCATCAATATCTTGCAAAAAGTTGGATAGAGTCATCGCACAATTTAGAAAAACCTTTGCATTTCCTCCGCCACTTCGATATAGAGAATCAATATGACACATTGTAATGTTACTCAATTGAAAGGCCAACGGAAGATTTGAATTCTCAACTGCTTCGTTGGGGGTCCAGTTTTTGGTTGCTTCTAGATATTTGTGCAATAGCAGCGTAACCAATTCCTCGAGAGGGTAGTCGAGATCCAATCTGCGAATCGAATCAAGCATGCCAGGAATCCAAGTCAACATCTGTGCTGAAGTCACATGTTGAAATGAGTGTAGGTGCTGGAACAAGGATACAAGGTCGTCATTGGGGCCGATTTGGACAATCTTGACTCCAGGACAGAGGGCGACGTTTTCCTTCTTTCCCTTGTTCGTATACACCTCCGCTTGTACCTTCGCCTTTCGCTGCTGGCCCCGAGACTTTTTCTTGCTTCCCATAATCAGTTATTTACTTTATCGCGTACTGTGAAAGAAACTGTGAAAGAGATGATTCGTGTAAACAAAAGTGAGTGGGATTCCAGCATTCGTCTGACTGTGATGGACGCCTTTTGCGTTCCCACGCCTCTCCTTTCTATTTTCATCTTCTTGTTATTGAATCGTACGTACCGCGGATGGTTTACAAGAGGTAATGATATTGTAGATTTGGGTATTATTTTAGGATGAAAATCACAAAGTAAGTTCTATAGATTGTCATTGATGGCGTAATTGTGTAGGAGTATTCCGTAATTATGATCCTGTACCAAGGCGGTTTGCTTTGGCAAAGCCAGCCAGATTTCTCCGCGGTTGCTGCTCATTTTAGCGTTAGTGTTTGAAAGAAAGCAAAAGAACAACAACGCTCCAGAGGCGGCGCACCGCTTGTAATAACCCACGAATATGTTAACTACGATTAAAATGAATTCAATAATTTCCTTCTCACAAACAAAAATAATCCAGAAAATCAAAACGTCGATCCAATCAATTCCTGCAACGTTTCTTTTATAGGTTTAGTAAACGCCGGTAAGCCAAGATCGACTGAGATACAGCAGTCCTTGCAATTTCTCCCACTTGTCACCAGATCTCAGCTTGGGATGAAAGACGTCAAAATCAACCTCTGGTGATTCCAGATTTGACAAAAACTGCATTGCAGGTACCATGGGCAAGAGACATGCTCTTCCTGCTTTTGGGATTTGACCTTGCAACTTTTGTGCTTTCATTATATGACCGGAAGCCACCATGGACATTTGCTCGACTGCCTCTTTCCAATGCTGTTCGTCTCGGGGACTCGGCCACGCTGTGTCTGGTTCTTCTGCCAAATCTTGCAGCATGCCGTAGGGAAAGGATGGTGGTAGTAATTCCACAGGAATAGGAATTTCTCCCATGGCCACACGGTAGGGAGCTGCTCGTAAATTGGTCAACACGCCAATACCGACACCCGCATGAGATGCCACTTCGTCGGCTTGGTCATTTTGAATTCCCATACACTCCAAGGTCAAGTACAGTCGGCTGCTCACCGATTCTTCGGCGTACCGGGTAATTTCTTGAACGGTGTTCAGTTGCACAACTTCTACATCTGCTTCACGAGCCTCGATGAGTCGTTCTAAGAATCTTCGCGTCAACTTCTTGTCGTGTACCGCTCGTGTCAGTCCACAGGCAATGGGATCTGCTGCGTGCACAGAAGACGATTCGCTTTGATTGGAAGTGGCGTCGTAGGCATCTTGCACCAAATCTTTGTAACGCTGAAATTTCATCTGCAATGCCAACGAACTGCTTTCGATTCCTCCTCCCCGCAATCTTGCACTCCCGTCTTTGATGGATGCCAGTTCTACATTGAAGGCCTGAAGAGCAAAATACGCTTTTTGAGATTCTTTGGGCATGAGAAGGCCACATACTGTTGGATATTTTATATTTTGTTGTTGTTTAGTGGTGGAAGTTTTGGTAGATTGTCAATGTTAACAGCATCAAGCCATGTGATTTTTTAAAATTCCGAAACGATGCGAAAAAGTAAACGAAAAGTATGAGGATAACAATTTTTGGATCTTTTCAAAGGCCAACAAATCACAAAAGGGGTGGCGATGACGTCCACCCGACAAGGTGCAGGGAAACATACACACATATACAAAAAATTACAAAAGGAAATAATCATAAAACGTACAATATCCTTCCCGATCTCGATCTCGAACCATTTCCACACAATAATTGTGATCTTGTCTGATACGCTCTTTGGTTGCAGTTAATGGATGACTGTTATTATCGGAATGCATGAATCTTTTTGATAGTAGTACTGGACCATCCGCAGCATTATTATTATTATTATTATTATTATTATTATTTATGCTCGCCATGGGACCGACTCCAAAATGATTTGCCAGTGCATGTATATGCCTCGTGCTACGCAACAAACTGCTACTAGCAACTCTCCTTCCAAAACAAGTCGTCATTATCAATGTACGAACTGATATTCTTTGCGTAAAATGATAATAATAATGATTATTGTAGGATTGATTAAGTACTAGTAGTAGATATATAACACTGCAGTGTACTAGACCCTAATAAGGGTCTGTAAAGATGAGCCACTCGGACGTACGGAGGTGTCTATGGATGAGTCAAAAAAGAAAAACGATTCGTCCTGTTCGCACACCTGCTCTCAAGATTTCTTTTAACTCTATCCCTATATTGACAGCTCAGGCTGATGACCAGTGTGGTGAGAAACATAAAGCACAATAGAGGCCCTACTACTACCGTAGTACGTAGTCTACTCTACGTAATAAAAACCACCCCTTTTGCAGTCATCTGATGAGAGTCCTTTTTGTTTCCGTTCATCATCATCAAGTCCTGCTCAGCTGGTAGTGCTAGCTACATTACGGTAGTAGTGTTTTCCATTCACAAACAACACCTGCTGCTGCTGCTGCTGCTGCTGCTGCTGCTGCTGTTGTTGTTGTTGTGAATTTCACACACACAAAAAACAAACTATTTATCCAGCTAGCAGTGTTTATACCCTTTGCAATCATTTAGATAGACATTTTTTCACCCTTGGATTTTGTTGTTGTTGACTACCATCAGGAAACAAGCTTTTAAAAAGCATCGGACACGGACTTGTACACACAGACAAATACGCACGCAAACACGCACGCAAACACACGGCTTTTTTTTGTTCGTTGTGTCAGGAAGAAGCTTCCTTTTGGAGATCCGATACCAGCTTTTTTTTCTTCTTTCACATCTTCGGTGTCGCTGGCTTTTGCAAACACAGTTTAAAAAAGAAGAAGTGGATTTTCTCGAGCTCGGCTTTCTATCAATCCACAGTGTGAACTGTACCATGACAGAAATCAATAACGGCAACAACAACAACAACAAGAACAACAACACCAACAACGTCGAAAAGACGCGCCAGGTTCCCGATGTGGCACTGCGGTGGATTTTGTTGCACGCCACGACCTCCAACGTTGAGTTGGCCAACTTATCCAATATCTGTCGGTCTTGGAGGGATGTGGTCACCACGGTGATTCTAGAACAAGCCACGTACAAGACGCTGCCTTCCGTACCTCTGCTGCTGCTGCCATCCATGGCATCACATTTGATTCGCATGAATCGTCAACATCTTCACCACCACCACCACCACCATCATCATCACCATCATCACCACCATCATCACCACAACAACAACCGTATTCCTGAAAAGAAGGATGCTCCAAGCATAACGTCATTAGTCCCGTCTAAGCCGACCCAGGAGACCTTTTGTGCTGCGTGGTTTGCTCCTGAAGGAGTGCAAATGTTAGACCTGGATGAGGAACAACACAATTCCGAGGAAGAAGTTTCATTGACGTCGCACGAGGCTGGTACATCGAAAAGTTCTCTTCATCGGCACTGCCGTCATCCCTTCACAAATGAAAGCAATCAGGTAAAGAAAATGCAGAACAAACCCCCGAATCTGGAACACATCCCCCAACATCACACCTGGGGTCACGGCAACAATCATCGACGGGTTGCCAGCTTTCACGAACAGGGGATTCTGGTCAGTCATGAATGGCAAGGGTACCGACATGCCATGCAAGTGTTGTTCCCCTTTGGATACACGGACACGTTTGTGCAGCACGTTTTGCATCAAGCTCAACAGTTGCAAGGGCAAGTGTTGGAACCGCGGCACCAGCCAGACAGTGGCGACTGTGAAAAACATTCCTTACCCGAACGCGTCCATACCACCAATCAAAGTACCGGTGAATCTCACTTGGTAGACAGTATGAAGGATCAAGACAATCGCAATGATAGAGACGATAGTAATAGTTGTAGCAGCAGCAGTAGCAGCAGCAGCAGTAGCAGCGAGGATAGCATGACATTTGCTGCTTCCCAAACGCACACGACCGCTGCTGTCCGAGGAGCTACGATTGCTCGCCCGGAAGGCTACTGCTTGTGCTGGGAACATCCCAAAGATACCGAGGCACCGGAGATTGCTTGGTTGAGGAAGAAAGGCAGTAATAAGAGCAACAGCAACAATGAAGAAATGGTTCATGCCATTAAACTGCAGGAACGACAACGCAAGTTGCGTCAATGGAAAGAATGGAGACGACAACTACAGTTGACGGTCTTACCTCAAGTACTGGTACGATCACCGCCCCATTCTAATTCGGTGGTGCAATTTTTAAATTTCGATGAAAAACATGCTGTCAGACTCATGACACCCAAGTTTGCTTGCGGTCCTATTGGTGAGCCAGTGACCATTTTAGTAGTTGGCATTGCAACAGAAGACGGATGTTTCTGTTCTGGATTGCACCATCGATTTGAATTGGGTCATTTGTATCCCAATACGGCTTTGATGGAGCTTTCAGAAATGTCTTCAATATGCATGGCCACGGACCCGTGGGAAGAACGAACCGCAAAATCTGCAAACGGCGGCGGTGGCCATAAAAGATCGCCGTCGCCCACCAAAACTCCCTTGGAGCAGCACATGGCAGACGAAGACTCGGAAGATGACTCCGAGGATGATTGTTACGAGGATGACAGCAGTTCCGATTTGGCGGGGACGCCAGACCGAAATCCTACCAAAAAGCGCGGTTGGCTCAATAACTGCACATGTATTTTTCAAGATAATTCAGATCCCATGGGGTTCGGACCGTCCATGATTGATGACAACCAAAATGGTACCAAGAACCCAAGTAGTGCCATGAAAGAAGAGTCCCAGACCACGCGACTGGACAGTGACGATGAAAACGACAAAGACAATGAGGCCGAAGCGGAAAGAATATTACGAGGATCGCGTGTTCCCGGAATGTGGCATTGTTATACAGCCGTGTTCGACGGCAAAAACTGCAGCACCTTGCGCATAGATGGAGTCGAGGAGATTCTCAGCCATGACGGTGGCAATGTTCCCATGCCAGTGTCTGCCACTTGCCATTCTGACCAGCAAAACCGTAGGAATCGAAAAGGGCCGCGGGCAATGTTGGATGGGCTGACTATGGGATCGGATCATTGCTTTGATATGACTCTTTGCTTCGGGGACGGATCTGGCGGCGAAGGAGAAGGTGCCATCGCTGAAATCGCTGTCTTCTCAGGTCGACTTGATAGGGCCGACTTGGAAACGCTGGAAAGTCAACTCATGGCAAAGCATGGAATTCCAAGACCTGGTCTATCGCGCGAAGACCTTGTGCAAGAAGATGACTGGACCCGGAAGGCTACCGCTCTCTATTGTCAGACTCCAGCTGAGTCCGCAGCTTATCATATACGGCATGGGTCCTCTGCTACTTTTGGAGAAGATTCTGTGCCTCTTCGGATCATGACCAAACATCGATCTGTAGCTTGGCACCAATTTAGTCCTGTCACGGGCGAAGAGCTGAGAATCAAACGGATAGGAAGCCGTTCCGCTGGAAGCTCTAGTGACTGGTAAACGCTACAAGAGCTTATTATTTATCAATTTACTTGCCAGGCATTTAATATAGTAGTGTGTCAATATTGCTGTGCGGCGTGCTCTGATGGTGCAAAGGACGTAAAAATAATGGACCACGCTCAACGCCTGATGCAGAAGGAAAACCTGATGAAGGGCTCACCGGGGATAGTGCAGCACGATCTCAAGACGATCTCTAAGGTTTGCTGCTGCTACTGTACCATTAATCACTCCTATTCACTCCAAAGACATACTCAAGCATGAAAACCAACCTAACTATCGAGCAACACCACTATGTTGACAAAAATTCAAAGGAGTATGAGGTCTCTATCGCAACTGTGGAGATGTCCATGGCTGAAGAGGACAATTTCTCCAATAGCTAAGGCAACAAGAATGGAGAATAAAAGCACAAATTGCTCTTCTTGTGTAGGCGATCGATGTTTCGTGACGGATCCATTTGCAATTTCCCCTTGTATATTCCAAGCTCGACGAGGTAAAATTTGCTCTCTTGTGCCTCTCCCCCACCGTTGCCACCCATATGTGATCTTCCAGCAAATGTCGCCAATGCATCGTTGACTAGTAGCAGTACCATAGCACTATTTCAATGCTGCTGAATTTCAGGAATCGATCGGAAGATGCAATGTAAACAAGATGCTGGTCGACACCTGCAGTATCCTATCGCTACACTTGCTCTGAAGAGCCTGACTACTACTGCAAAATAGGTGGCCAGAAGAACCTTGACGCTGTAAATGAGCAGTATGTACGCTAGCTTTAAAAAAACATCATCATCAAGTGTTTGTGATTTTACCTTGAATAAAATTATTCAATTGCGTTCTAAAGTTAGCATATCATCCATGCAAAACAGGATAGTGGTCGCGGCGGTGGACTGGCAGAAAATCAAATACTCGTAAGGCGAGATCTTAATGGATACCTCCAGTTGCAGATGATACTTGTGAAGATCTAGAGGTTTGCCTCCTCAGACTGAAAAGAGCCGCTACACAGTCAAAACTGGCATTGTCTAAGCTCTTCGTCGGCGTTGCCTCGACCTCAACCGCAGCACCTCTATCATCATTTTCCACGGCAGCTGCGTTATTCACACAGTCGTAATTGTCGTCCGATGATGAGCTTTTTGAATCTCGATTCTCTCTGAGAGCCTGAGCAGTCTTGATACGAGCCTCGTCATTTGTCAGAACATAAAAATGCCGAGTAAGCGGGTCCAGCTTGACAAACCTTCCACCGCGAGCACAAATCTGCTCGACAACGCACCGACTCAAGTCAGTTTTCTCCTCCTTGTCTTTAGTGACCCGATACATCAGCTTCATGTCATGGATAAGTTTGCGATATAACTTATTTTCCTGGATGATAATTTGTCTTTCCTCCTACGATAGTTGAGAAGGAGAATCAACAGTCGACGTGAGTTTCAAACTATTCGAACATCAAGCGCACCAAAAAATACATTTCCGCGCTTGCTTACCTCTGCCACACAAGACGTCCATCTCACCAATATCCAAAACAAACACCTTGCGCTGGTCAGAAGACACGACGTTCTCGCGAAGCGTGCGGCTAATCTTGTTCCTGCACTCGGCCGTCGACATGAGACAGAGTGTCGTTGTCGACTCGTCAAGTTTTAGGAACCGTCCGCCGTAAGCTTGGATGGAGTCATGAACCTCTTTTACCAGTTTCTTCTCGGCCGCTTTGGATCGACAATTTAGAAAGCGTCTTCTTTGTTTTTTTATAATCTGATCGTACTTCAAGTTTCCAAGACGGACTTTATAACGTTTGTCTTGACCGCAAAGAATATCCCATGTTCGCAGAGTCAATGGAGTCGAAGAAGAAGCGTCTGTATTTACAGAGGGACAAGTAGAATGATCGATGGAAGTAGCCATTGTTGAAGCTGTCAACAACGAGGGAGTGAGTCGATTTAACAAGGCAATCTTATTTGCGACGATAAAAGAGGCAACACTATTATCAGTTGGTCTTGTCATCAACGACGAGGTATCAGGCCTGCTTAGCAGGTTCAGGAGATGGAGGCTTAGCATTTTGGAAACAGTTGAAAGGTGCGAAACATATTGTTTGAGATCGAAAATTATAATTGCCATAAAATTGCGAGAAAAAGAGTCCATTCTGTATTCGGATTTGCTTTACTTGTGGTAGTAGTCAAACTAGACTACTACTACTACGGGATAGTACAGTAGTACTACTGTAACACAACACTTTAGTGACTCTTCTAGTACCAGGTACCACTAATAAGCAAGAAAGAGCTTTGATTATTACTGGTACCTGGTACTACTGTACTGAGTACCAGGTACCAGGTACCTGGTATTATTATCATTTATTTAGAATTCTTCAAGGAATTGTCAATTGGCTCGCAACCGACGTGGGGGTTCTTATCCTTATATCTAAATATCAGTTATGACCACGTACCCTTGAATCAATCTTAAATATTAATGGGCTGGAACTTTTTGATCGCAAGCAAATCGTTGTTTCATGATGGTACGGTAAAATACATCGTCGAGATGACATTCCAGGATTCTTCTCTCAATACCAGCCATAGCTACCAGTACAGTAGTACTGCCACCTTTATTGGCTGTAGTACCTGGTACTACTAGTACTGTAGTACAAGTACTACCACTCGCTAGCTACTACTAATAATAATACTACTAGCTTGGAGTGGTAGTGTACCAGGTACCAGGTACCTGGTACCGTACCACCACTCTGCTAGTAGTAGTAGTACTGGTAGTAGAACGAAGAATTACGTTTTGTACTCCTACTACTTTACTAGCTAGCTACTAGAACTACTAGTAGTATCCACTACTAGCTAGTACTACTAGTACCAACTGGTACTACTTACTACTAATACCAGGTACTAGTAGCCAGTATGGGCTGCAACATTCTAAGAATGTGAGGTGTTACCTGGTAATTGAATTAACGAGGCTTCGCAATCATTCTCAGTGGCCTACCTGGTACCTGGTACCCGGTACTGGATCGGACTGTGTGCGATAGCAACCCAGTGATGAGTTCTTTTCTTCGACTCGAATTCTCCTGTCTTGATGAATTAAAGCATCTTAAGATCCTTTGAAAATGATTCAAACCAATCAAAGAGGAATACTGGTATCAAAGGGCCATTCCAGAGTGTCAGAGTACTGGTATTGTACCCCGCAGGGTACTATCTCCTCCGTAAAGTGATGGCTACCAGGTACTAGTACAAACTTGATATTTTCTTGTCGCACACGAAGGGTGTTTAAGCCACTGTTTCATAGAATAGCTAGGTCATAGTGGTCACTCACAAGCAAGAATCAGTTGCATCCTCAACTTGTTCAGTTTCTGAAATCGAACGAGAAGACATGCAACAATCTGCCCTACTGGTACATGCAAAAAGGTTTCCTTCAAACGTAAACTGTAGAGTCATTTTAATTCGAATTAGGCGAAAGGCCCTATCTCAGGAATAGACTAGTACTAGTAGTAAGACCTCATAATTTTAGAATTTGACCTTTACTATGATTTGTGTTATCAGTCACCAAGACTCTAACCAAGTGAATTCACTCAGTAAATTCCCACTAGTTAAAATCACTGTATGCTCTGAAATTCGTACCGATAATGGCTTTTTAACTAGTAACTACTAGTAGTTATGCAGTGCTTTTGAGAAAAGCAGAGCATACAGCTTATCTACTAGTAATTTTGCAACAACAATGGTAATACCAGTAAAATTTTTACTAGTAAAATCACTGTTTGGTTCGAAATT
>Ga0100390_10004540_pt1 | contig 11999 bp, 8 predicted proteins | sample CryGeymeta201514_FD_81540 | JGI IMG/M metagenome (GOLD analysis project Ga0100390, IMG submission 81540) | Groundwater microbial communities from Crystal Geyser aquifers in Utah, USA - Crystal Geyser metaG 2015-14 | ecosystem: Environmental > Aquatic > Deep subsurface > Groundwater | place: USA... | reverse complement strand
TTTCTATAATAAACGGCAGACTTGACGAACTTACCAAATCAATTTTTGATGCTGCTAAATCTGCTGTTGAAGTATCTCTATATTTAGCCGGTATAGTCTCGCTATGGCTCGGGATAACAAGGATATTAGACGAAGCGGGTCTTATTTACCGGCTTTCAAATCTGTTCAGACCTATCATATCGGGATTATTTAAGAACATACCGAAGGAACATCCGGCAATTACTTCCATAACCTTAAATTTTCTGGCGAATGTTTTCGGGCTGGGAAATGCTGCGACACCGCTCGGGATTAAAGCGATGCAGGACCTTCAAACTTTGAATAAGACCCCTGAAACAGTGACTTTTGAAATTATGCTTTTTATCGTCCTCAATACTGCAAGTATTCAGTTAATACCCTTTACAGTAATAGGTATTCTTTCTACCCTTGGCTCACAAAACCCGTCTGCTGTCGTTCTGCCCTGTATTATTTCAACGTTTCTTTCAGCATTTTTTGCAGCAGGAATTCTCTTTGTTTTTAAAAGGTTTTATACAAATGAAAGTAGTTAACTTTATTTCCCTGCTTATTATTCCGATTTTTATACTCTTTACTGTCTTGTATGGTTTTTTTAAAAAGGTCAGGGTTTACGATTCTTTTGTCAGCGGCGCCAAAGACGGGATAACTGTCGTTATAAAAATATTCCCTTATCTGCTCGCAATATTCATAGCGGTCAAATCCTTTCAGGGTTCGGGTGCGTTTGATTTTCTAAAAGAATTGCCTGACAGGTACGGTGCATTTGCTTTTCTCAATGTCCCCATTGAGGTTATATCCATATCAATAATCAAACCATTATCCGGAAGCGCCTCCACGGCCATTTTCACCGATATAGTAAAAAACACGGGACCCGATTCTCCTGCTACCAGAATCTCTGCCGTGATTATGGGCAGTGCAGAAACCACATTTTACATTCTTGCTGTTTATTTAGGAGCTGTCGGTATTAAAAAAACAAAATACCTTATTCCCGTATGCGTGATTTCCGACATAGCAGGTATAATTATCTCAATATTGATTGTAAAATTATTATTCTAATATGTGCAGAATGTTAGGCATAAAAAATTTTCAATATAATAAACATAAGGAAATTCTGGAGAATTTTTTTGAACTTGCCACAACAGGAAAAGTCCAGAAAGGTGACCCTCCCGGCCATTTAGACGGGTGGGGAACAGGATATTACCGAAGTAGGTTCCGCAGGAATAAAAACGACAATGCCTTTGTCTATAAAAGCGGCAATTCTGTCGTCAAAGAAAAAAAGGAGTTTTTTAAAACACTTGAAAGAATATCGGATTCAAAAATCCTGATAGTTCATTTAAGAAAATCCGCATGGGACAAAACCGCTACAGAAAAAAATGCACATCCTTTTAAATACAAAAAATATATTTTTGCACACAACGGTACCATCCGTGATTATAAAAAACTGTTGCAGGGAATCAAACCGGTTCTAAAACCATCGGCTAATGCACTTGATTCTGAAGTGTATTTTCGTTATGTATTAAACATGGGGCTGTCCCCCAATGATTTCTACGAAATCAAATCACGGGGGATACCCTATCCCGCTAATGCGGGACAAAAACGGGTAGAAAATGCTTTCAAAAAAGCAATTCAACTGATTAAAAATAACAATATTTATTCATCATTGACATCTCTTTTTTCCGACGGTAAATCTCTTTATGCATACAGGGATTACAAAAAAAAATCTCAGTATTATACTCTTTATTGTGCTAAATTCATCAACTCTGTGTTAATTTCCTCCGAACCAATTTCAAATAAGCTAAAATGGAATCTTCTTAAGAAAGGTAAACTATTCGTCATTTAAAATTGAAAAGAAAGTTTTCATTTTATATAATTTAGTTCTCGCTTCATCAAAAATCTATCTAAAAATTAACATTGTTTATGACTAAACAAAAAGAATACTGGCAAATAAATATTGAGAAAATTGTAAAAGATATAAAAGATGCATCAATAAAAGCCACAACTGAAGAAGACCTTAAAATGGCAGTAGAGCCTATTTTGCAGGAAGCATTTAAAAAAATAGGTATTGATATTGACATTGTAAAATATGAGACTGCAACAGGTTATCGCGGTAAAATGGATGCAGTTTACGGATATCTGATAATAGAATATAAAGTTCCCGGTAAATTATCAAGTAAAACGGACATCAAAAAAACATATGAACAGATTCAAAAGTATTTGACTGATTACAGTTCTCAATTTGGCGATCAAAGAGATGAATATTTAGAAAAAGCAGTGGGTGTGGCAATTGATGGGGAGTCATTGTTATTTGTGCGATTCACTAAAACTCCAACAATTTTACAGACTCCAATTCCTATTGAATTTCCTCAGAAAGAACTTTTTCCTGAAATTGAAGTTACCCGCGGATTTCATGTTCAAGGTCCATATCCAATAAATATCCAGTCAATAAGTAACTTACTCATATTCGTAAGAGCCTCTGCGAGAAGACCTTTAACTGCCAAAGACCTTGCAGGTGTTTTTGCTCCATCCTGCCAGGTAACGCAACAAACTGTAAGCGAATTTTACTCCGAAGTTATGCGTTCCCAGAGAAAACAAGTGCCTTCTAAAATAAAAACTTTTTTTTCAGAATGGGACAGGATTTTTGGTATAGTTTACGGACAGGAACTTGAAAAAGCTGACAAATCAGCAGAAAACACTGCAAAATTGTTTAATTTACCCGCGGGAGTCCGTTTAAAGCAACTATTGTTCTCTATTCATACATTTTATGCATTTTTGATGAAACTAATAGCAATAGAACTAATCTCTTTGCAAAGAGGAAGCATTACTGTTTCTTTTGCAAAAGAACTTTCCTCACTTGATAATGACGAACTCAAAGATAAACTGATTTACCTTGAAAACGGTGCTGATTTCATAAACCAGGGTATTGAAAATTTCTTGGAAGCTGATTTTTTCGGGTGGTATATAGACGCATGGAGCCCAAAAATTGCAAATGCAGTCCGAAGTATTATTCGCAGTATTTCTGAATTTGAACCTGCAACGCCTATTCTTGAACCGGAATGGACAAAGGATTTACTTCAAAAATTATATGAAATAATCGTCCCGCAGGAATTAAGACATGACTTAGGTGAATATTACACACCTGACTGGCTGGCAGGCTATGTAGTAGACAAAAGCGGATACAATGGTGACCTATCCAAAAGATTTCTTGACCCTGCCTGTGGTTCCGGGACATTTCTTGTACAGGCAATTAACAGGGTTATTATTAGAAATGTTGAAAAAAATAAAAAGATTAATATGCAGGAAGTTGCACAGCACATCCTTAATAATGTTGTAGGATTTGACATAAACCCGCTGGCAGTACTTACCGCGAGAACAAATTATTTAATAGCATTTTCAAAATTTATTTCTTATGTAAGACCTATTGTAATACCTGTCTATCTATGCGATTCAATCTGCGGCCCTGAACAAACAATGGAAGAGGGGGAACTCAAATTAGAAAATACAATTGTCTTCAGAACTACAAAATACGATTACAAATTCCCGGTATCAATAAACAGTAAAGATTACATTGACAAATTTACTTCTAAAGTTGATATAGCATTAAAAGGCAAGATTACGCCGGAACTATTTAAAAACCAGATTGAAAAAGAATTCAATCTCAATGAGGAAGACATAAAACTTCTAACTGATATTTATACCCAAATTAAAAAATTAGACGATTCCGGAGAAAATGGTATCTGGGCAAAATATATTAAGAATGCATTTGCACCTATCTATTTGGGTAAATTTGACTTTGTAATCGGCAATCCTCCGTGGGTAAGGTGGGTATTTCTCTCCGATGATTATAGAAAAAGAACACTCAATCTATGGCACAAATATGGATTGTTCTCCTTAAAAGGCTACGAGACACGATTAGGAGGCGGTGAAAAAGATTTTTCTATGTTATTTACCTATTCCTGTGCAGATAATTATCTTAAAGATAACGGAATTTTGGGATTCGTGATTACAATTGAAGTATTTAAGTCTAAAGGCGCAGGTGAGGGTTTTAGACAGTTTGAATTAAAAAACAAAAGGATTCCATTAAAAGTATTAAGTATGGAGGATATGGTTGATGTAAAACCTTTCACAGCAGCTAATAAAACATCTATTTTCTTTTTAAAGAAAAATGAAAAAACAATCTATCCTGTTGAAGTAATTGAATGGAAAAGAAAAAAAGGAACTGGTAGTATTAATCCTGAATTGATTTTAGATGAAGTACTTTCTAAAACTCAAAGAAAAAAAATTCAGGCAATACCTATTGATAAAGACAAATACACTTCATCATGGCAAACAGCTTCTTCTTCTGAATTAAAAATATTTTCTCAATTAAAAGGTAAAAATCCATACAAAGCATATTGCGGTTTGTATGGTACACCTTATGGGGTTTTTAGATTACAGTTAAAAGAAATACGACCTGATGGAATACTTGTCATTCAAAATATGTATGAAAGAGGAAAATTAGAAATAAAATCAGTTACTACTTCTATAGAATCAGATTTAATATTTCCTTCAATCTGTGGTGGTGATATTATAAAATTTGGTGTAAAATCGCATTTTTATATGTTAATATCACAAGACCCTAAGAAAAGATGTGGATATGATGAAAATTATCTAAGTACAAAATATCCATTAACTTATGCTTATCTTGTTAAATTTAAAGATGTACTTTCAAAAAGGGCTATTTATATTAAACACTATTTTAAAGAAATAAAAGAGAACGGAAAAGTTGTAAGTCGCATACCGATAGCTCCATTTTATTCACAATATAATATTAGTGAAGAAACTTTCTTAAAATACAGAATAACATGGAATCGTATGGCTTCAAAAATGTCAGCAGTAGTTTTGTCGAGTATAAAAACTGAATTTGGAAATAAACTAATAATTCCAACAGATCCAACTGCATTTACTCCAACAGATAATAAAGATGAAGCACATTATTTATGTTCAATATTAAATTCAGAAATAGTAAACGATTTCATAAGCAGTTTTTCACAAGCGGGTCGGGGTTTTGGAACTCCCTCAGTAATGGAGAATTTAGTAATTCCAAAATTTGATTCAAAAGATAAAATTCACATAAAACTTTCTGAACTTTCAGAAAACGCACATAATTCGGTAAAAAGAGGTTCAGACATTAATGACATTGAAAAAGAAATAAATGAGGTTGTAAAAAAATTATGGAATATAAAATCTTAACGCCAAAAGACATAGAATACCCGAGAAAATTAAGAAAAATATTGGGTGAGAATTGTCCTCCAAATCTCTATTACAGCGGGCCAATAGAATTTCTCAATAGTTTTACAATATCCGTCATCTCAGCGGATTCAATTGGTGGGTTAGCAATGATGGCGACAAACCAGGTTTTGTTCACCATTCGCGAGTATTCAATGAATTATCTGACTCCCGCACACTCGGTAATGGAAACTGAAATATTCAGGTTGGCACTGTGGAAAAAACGTATCAATACCGTTTCACTCTTTTCCGTGAAAGGACTGGCAGTGGAAACGTATGAGTCATTCCTTTTGGACAGGTTTTATCCTCCGTTTGATTCATTCCCTGAAAGAGATGAATATTTTCGCAGAGCAAAAAACAATGAACTATTAATAATATCGTTAGTGGACCCCAAACAAACAAAACAATTGAGAAAAAATATATTAGAAAGAAATTTTACTATCTGTTGCTTAGGTGATATTATTTTTGTCCCTTATGGCCCTAAAAATTCTAAAACTTATACCATAGCAAAAAAAGCGGTTGATTTAAACCTTCCACTATTTACTATTGAACATCCCGAAGCAGAAGATTTACATAAACTTGGAATCCCGGGATATAACCGTGAAAGTGTAAGGAAATTACTCAATGAAAAGGGCGCACCTTTAATGTCTAATACAGCAACATATACAGAAATATTAAACACACAGATTACGAAAACCGTGTCTTTTGTCAAAGAAGCAGAACAACCTTTTATAACCTTCCCTAAAACCAAAAGAAAAAAATGATAACAAATAAAAAATTGGGGTCATGTCTTGACATTAGAGTTTACTAATCCGAAAATATAGGACAAAATTGGTACGGCTGTAATTATTTTATCATCTCTGAAAAGTTATAGTAACAACAATTGCAACAAATCGGAAGTTTTAAATATTCTCTGATTTCTCAAGGATTGAATGTAAGTATATATTTCAAAAACATATAGAATTACTGTCGGAAAAATAATAAGAACTGAAAATAAATAGTCGAAGATGAAAACCTTAAGTTGCTAAGTTACCACCGTCCCCCATAGGACTACGGAATTAGGATTTTCGTTGACAATACAATAAATCTATGGTATAATAATATTACTTGATTAGGGTGAGTTATGATATCATCAAAAAGGGTCATTGAAACAGGATTCTTTTTACGATTGATTTTTCCTAAAGTAATTTTGTATAATTAATAATAGTTTAAGAAAAAATATATTTATACAAGGTTTAATAAAGATGATTTACCAAAATGTCCCCCAAGAAGAAAAAGATTATAAAAGATTAGGTACTGAACAAACCATTCAAGATAAAAGTTATACTGATATTTTAAGAGAATACGATAATTATTCTACACAGAAGAATGTTAGAATTAATTTTTTAAAAGAAATAGAGAAACTCGAAGTTCCAGCGAAAAAAACGGTGGGAGTAATCGCTTTTATTTGTGATGAATCTTCCATCCATTCCAGCATGAATTCAAGAGATATTCCCGCTATAGGAAGTGCCTTAATGTCAATAGGCCAAGTTGATATCTTAAGGTTAGTGATAAATAGTCCTGGTGGAGATGGTACGATAGCTGAAAAAATTATTGAAATGTGTAGATGTTATTGTAAAAGATTTGAAGTAATTATTCCCAATATGGCTAAAAGTGCAGCAACAATGATAGCCTTAGGATCAGATGAAATCGTTATGGGATATTGTTCTGAAATTGGTCCAATCGATGCCCAAGTTCCTATAATTGTGGGGAATGTACCAAGATATATTTCAGCACAATCTTTCATTGATAGTAGGCGAAAACTAATAAAAGAATATGAACAAGCAGTCAAGGATAAAAAGGATACAAAATTAATATTGCAGCAAATTGCTACTTTAGATTTACCTTTTATTGAAGAATGTGAAAAATACATGAATTTTAGTAAAGATATGGCGGATAAATGTCTTACAAAATATATGTTTAAAAAATATTCAAGAACAAAAAACAGTGCGTTGCTTAGAAGCAAGATCGATAAAGCTTTAAAGTATTTATCTTCAACAGAAGATTTATATGTTCACGGGAGAATGGTTAACACCCATACTGCAAAAACTGTATTAGGATTAAGTATAAAGTCTCTAGGTAGGGACAGTATCTATTGGAAAAAAATATGGGAATATTATGTTAGGGCAAATATTACATTGGGAAGAATCAAGTCTGTAAAATTGATTGAAACTAAAGGAGAAACTTTACATGCGGGATAACTCATTATTAGGAGTAAATATGATGAACAAAAAAAATGATACAAAAAAAAACACAGAATTAGATCAAGAAATAATAAATAAAATAAAGGATAATCCTGATATAACCGACGCACTTGAATCAATGGAGAGAGCATCTAATAATTCAGATAAAAAAATAAGAGAAATATTTGAAAATATTCCTACCTATTATCACATAGAATAATCCATGCCATCTATATTTTCTCGCCTTAAATCGCAAATATGAAAGTCTGGCGTCTCCGGAAAGACCAGAATTAGCCAAGTGAAGGGTGGGGATGTTGTTTAAATGTTTAGTATATTTCTTATGTAAACGACTTCTCCAATTTTCACCACAAATCTTGACTAAGAATTTTGGGCTGAAAAGCACTGACTTTCTTCACTTATAGGAGAGGCTTTTGGAGTGGATAACCAATGAAAGAATTAATTCCACAAGAACTGTTTGAGAGAAATATTGTAGTAATGCGTGCTTTGGGTTGGTAAAAAATGAAATTAACAGGTTTCTATTTATTTTTTATTTCTTGTGTTTTGCCCAACTCGTTCGGGTTATGCACTATATATGCTGAAAGCGGGAATACCGATATTCAAAACTCCACATATCCGCAGGATTATCTAATTTATCCTTTATGCATTGTCCACCCTGCAGAAGGGTCTCAACTCCCGTATGTCCGGACATCTTTTGTTTATGGCTCAGCAGACCCTCGGGGTAAACTCACCGTCAATGATAAGATTGTACCGGTTCACCCGGGCGGGGGATTTTTAACCATGGTCAATTATTCAACCGGACCCTGCATTATAAATGCACAACTGCAATTGTCAACAATGACATTTTCCATTACCAGAAAAGTATTTGTCCAACCTCCTCCACAAACGTCACCAGCCGAACCACTGACGATAGAATATGTAAAACCCGATTTAGCTATGGAATTAAGAACGGGAGATACTGTGACTGTTAAATCCAAGGGAAGCCCGAATGCAAAAGGTTATTTCACTATCAGCGGCGTCAAAAGACAGTTCCCCTTAAAGGAAATTGATTCAACTATTAAAGGAATCTATTGTGGCTCCTATATTGTACAGGCAAAGGATAATCTCAACAATTCCCGCATATCCGTAACGTTTGAAAATGAAAAGAAAAAAGTTTCCCGAACTTCTCCTGGCAGACTTTTTCGTATGAGAGAAGATGTCCACCGGATAGTAGAGGTTATAAGTAGCACTGCGGTTGTCCGGGCAGGTCCTGCCATTTCCCATTATAACAAGGCAGGGTATATGCTGCTCATATCAACAGGAATACGTCTGGAAGTAATCGGCCGGATAGGGAATGAATTCAAAATACGCCTTTCAGGAACGAGGACTGGCTGGATTAGCCAGAATGAAGTACGGCTATTACCGGAAGGAACACTGCCAGCACAGAGTTATATTCATTCAATTAATACTGTCCATAAATACCCCGATACACAGATTAAGGTATTTTTAGACCAAAAAATACCTTTTGAGATCGTGTCGTCAGATGATAGCCAGTGGATAGACGTTTCTTTCTTCGGAGCAATATCCAACACTGATTGGATAAATTATGATTCCTCGGCAAGGACTGTAGACCTGATTCAATGGTTCCAGGACAACACTGATACTTTTCGGTTACACATTCAACTAAAACAAAACTCCTGGTGGGGATATGAAACACGCTATGAGGGAAATACTTTCATTCTTGAGTTAAGAAGTCCTCCCTACCGGGACCGCGTTTCCCCGGTGTTTAAAGACATTACTGTAGCAATAGATGCAGGACATTCTCCTGATAACGGAGCAATAGGTCCGACGGGCCTCCTGGAAAAAGACGTTAATATGGCAATAGCCCTGTCTCTTGAAAAAAAACTTCTTGCAGAAAAAGGTAACGTTGTTATGATTCGCCGGGAAAACGAAAGCCCGGGTCTTTACGAGCGCTCTCTGATTGCCCGGCGAGCTAAAGCAGACATACTCATCAGTATCCACAATAACAGCCTCCCGGAAGGCCAAAATCCGTTTGAACGTAACGGTTATGGGGTTTATTATTTTTATCCCCAGAGTTTTTCTCTATCTAAAGAAATACATAAATCTTACGGAGAAGTCTTTAAAAACCATAAAATTTCTCTAAGAGACGACGGATTACATTACGGAAATTTAGTTTTGACAAGAACCTACCAGATGCCAACAGTCCTGACTGAATCTGCCTACATGATTCTTCCCGAACAGGAATCTCTTCTTAAAACAAAGGAATTCCAATCCGCCTGTGCCGAAGCCATATTAACAGGACTGAAGAGATACATCTCTCATATGCGACCAACAGAATAAAGTAAAATCCTGAAGGATTAACTCCAGAAATTAAGGCTTTAGCCTTTTATAATTTCCTTGCTCCTAAGCTTAAATAAATAGACAAAAATAATATTTTTTTGTATAATTAATTATGAATTTAATAACGCCTTACTATTTAATTCATGAATCTAAATTACTAAAAAATCTGAAAATACTAAAACATGTCCGTGATATCTCCGGTGCAAAGTCCATGTTAGCATTGAAATGTTTCTCCACGTGGTGTGTTTTTAACCTTATGAAAAAATATATGGACGGGACAACGGGCAGTTCTCTATACGAAGCACGGTTAGGACATGAAAAATTCGGGAAAGAAGTCCATGCCTACAACGTAGCTTTTTCGAAAGAGGACATAAGAGAGATTAAACGGTATGCGGATAAAATCATTTTTAATTCTATATCGCAATTAAAAATGTTTTACAAGGATGTTCGCACTATGAATATAGGACTCAGGGTGAATCCGCAAATCAGTTATTCCCATTACGATCTGGCAGACCCTGCCCGACGATATTCAAGACTGGGTGTAATTAACAGGAAATCACTTCTAAAAGTGTTGCCGTTACTTAAAGGCATGATGTTTCATTTCAACTGCGAAAACGATGATTTTGAAAATTTTTCTTCTGCTCTGGATACCATCGGTCACACCTATGGAAATTTATTCAAACAATTGGAATGGGTCAGCCTGGGCGGAGGACTTTATTTTACGAAAGATGGTTATCCACTGGAAAAATTTTGCAGAAAATTAAAGGGGTTTGCCGATAAATTCCGGGTTCAGGTTTATTTAGAACCGGGGGAAACGGCTATTACACGGTCAGCTGAACTGGTAACAAAAGTCCTTGATGTCGTCCATAATGAACTGGATATTGCCATAGTAGATGCTTCTACGGAAGCACATATGCTGGACCTGTTAATTTACAGAACACCTGCAAAAATAGAATCTTCCGGGCAGGGCAAATATGAATACATGATTGCGGGACGCTCGTGTCTTGCCGGAGATATATTCGGAACATACCGTTTTAAATCACCGCTTAAGGCAGGTAGCGTCATTAAAATCTCGGATTCGGCAGGTTATACAATGGTGAAAAAAAACTGGTTCAACGGACTCCAGATGCCTTCAATAGTCGTTAAAAGATTAAACGGGACACTGGAATCTGTCCGTCAATTCAACTATAAAGACTTTTTATATAATTTATCGTAAGAGAAAGGAGGCGATTATCATGAAAAAAAATGTCCTGATAGTTGGCGCCGGGGGTGTCGCTCATGTAGCTGCACATAAATGTGCACAGAATAATGATATCCTGGGTGATATCTGCATTGCATCCAGAAAACAGCGCAAATGTGACGCAATTATAGAAAGTATTCATAGAAAAAATAATATCAAGGACAAAAATAAAAAAATCTATTCCCGTCAGATAGATGCAATGGACGTCCCTTCTCTGGTAAAACTTATAAAGGAAACTAACTCACAAATGGTAATAAATCTTGGAACTGCATATATCAATATGTCTGTACTGGAAGCCTGTATTTTGGCAGGTGCGGTATATATGGATACCGCTATACACGAAGAACCGGATAAAGTTTGTGAAGACCCTCCCTGGTATGCAAACCATGAGTGGAAACGTAAAGACCGCTGTAAAGAAAAAGGTATTACTGCCATTCTCGGTGCAGGGTTTGACCCCGGTGTTGTAAACGCATACTGTGCCTCTGCGGTTAAACACCATTTTGATACGATTGATACGATTGATATCATGGATGTGAACGCAGGAAATCATGGCAAGTATTTCGCTACTAATTTTGACCCGGAAATAAATTTCAGGGAATTCACAAAAGTATGGACCTGGATTGACAGAAAATGGGTGCTTGAAAAAGTCCATCATATAAAAAAGATTTATGACTTCCCGGTTGTAGGCAAACAACCTATCTATTTAACCGGGCATGACGAACTTCATTCCTTATCAAAAAACATTGATGCAAACAGTATCAGGTTCTGGATGGGATTCAGTGACCATTACCTTAATATTTTTAATGTCCTCACCAAAATCGGTATTACTTCGGAAAAACCTGTAAAGACCGCAGAAGGAATTGAAGTTATACCGTTAAAAGTCCTGAAAGCTGTCCTGCCTGACC
>Ga0100390_10004539_pt1 | contig 12000 bp, 5 predicted proteins | sample CryGeymeta201514_FD_81540 | JGI IMG/M metagenome (GOLD analysis project Ga0100390, IMG submission 81540) | Groundwater microbial communities from Crystal Geyser aquifers in Utah, USA - Crystal Geyser metaG 2015-14 | ecosystem: Environmental > Aquatic > Deep subsurface > Groundwater | place: USA... | reverse complement strand
TTGGCGAAGATGGTCATGTTTGCTTGACGGATTTTGGCTTGGCAAAAGATTTCAGTTCAACAGGAGGATTTGTCAATGAGGAGGATGAATCTCGGGCTAGCACGGTTTGGTAAGATTTGAGCTGACGATGCTTCTTTCAAAGAATGCATCCCTCACAGCTGTCTTTCTTTCTTCTGTAGTGGAACACAAGAGTATATGGCACCTGAAATGGTCGCTAGAAAAGGGTACGGTCGTGCTGCAGACTTTTGGTCTCTCGGGTGTATCGCCTACGAAATGCTCAGTGGTTTGCCACCTTTTACATCCAAGTTGGGTGCTAAAGATTTGTTCCGTAAGATCATGTCAGAGAAGGTAAAGATGCCTCACGGCTCGACTGCAGCAGCTTGCAAGCTGCTCAAAGGCTTGCTGAATCGAACTCCACAAAACAGGCTCGGTGCTGCTCGCTCAACCATGTTTGAAGTAGGAGGGGCTGCTGGTTTGAAGAATGCCGACTTTTTTGCTCGTATTGATTGGGGAAAGCTAGAACGAAAAGAACTGGAACCACCAGAGCGCTTGACCGTTCAGAACGAGGAAGATCTAAAGCATTTCCATGATGAATTCACCAAAATGCCTTTGCCAAGATCGGTTTTGGAAGAGAACAAAGATAGCTTTGTTGTCCGACGAATTGAATCAAACAATTTTCGTGGCTTTTCTTTTATCCAGGAGGACTTCTTATTACCAGATCGCGACGCTGCCGAGATTGACACGTATTGGAACAGTGCAGACGAAGAAGGCGAGACTGATTCTGATTGTGCCTCGAGTAAAATGGGTGAAGAGCCTGAAGTACCTCTAGAGCCTTCAAAGAAGAAACGCCCACCTCGAAAGAAGAAAAAGAATAGAGTCGCCGCAGTCAACAGCGCAACCATGTCGATCGCCTCGCCAGCAGATCTTCCTCAAGAACACATGCCTCCAGAGGGCAACGTGACAGAGTCCAAAGCAGCGATTTGTGCAAGATCTTCTCCTGAAAATCATACTGAAGGCACCGCAACAGCCACAGCGGCAGCAATCCAAACGCACAACTGTGCAGAGCAACCTTCTACAAAGCGAGCACCGAAATCGGAAAACGGGCAACCTAACAAGGGTGTCCAACATGAAAGGGCACCTCAGCAATCGGCATTCCAACAACAGCAACAAAAAAATCCGTATTCGCTGAATTCTGGAAAGAATCAAAAATATGTACCGCCACCCCGACGTATTGCTGGTGAAGCCGGACATGTATTAACTTCGGCGCCTACATGGAGTCAGCAGCAGCAACAAAGGCCAACTCCAGGTGTATGGGCTGGATCACAAACACAGCATTATACGCAGAATCCTGCCACGCAGAATGGCAAAGGGTGGACAGTCGCCAACCAGCACCAACCTCCGAGCAGAGGTTACCAAGGCTGGACTGTGCAGTCCGCGGGCGGGGGATATGGCCACAAGGGAGCGCAAAGCACAGCAGTTACACAAGCTTCGTCAACGATAGCTCCAAGCACAAATTCTGTGACCGCATCTCCAGGTCCCTCCCCCGGCTGTTGGGCAGCTAGAATCCACCAACCTATGAATGGAGCAGACAGTGATCCTAAAATTATGGTCCACCCAAGTGTCCAGGGCCTGCCTCCTTCGTCGCCACAAGTAATTCGGCGGCAGGCTGAAGAGATTCCTAATCCGTCGCCTAGTTCAGATTGGCGCACTCACACAATGTCGCCGTCGTCGAGGAAAGCCAAAGCTGAGGTATGGCCTGGTCTGTCCGACTTTCCTCTTCCTCCCGAGTTCGGGAAGAAGACAGCGGCTAAACCTGTGAAACCGCAAGGGGCATGGGGAACGAAGCGATAATCAATTTTTTTCTCCGAATGGCGATCGAATGGCTATAATGAAAACTGCCTTTCTTAAGAATGGAAAAGATTAATTTTACAATTGTTGGTAATGAACGAACAGCTTCAAGGCTTCCCAGGTTGAAAGACTTCTTTATTCGGATTTATCAAGTCAGGAAGTTAGAATGCCCGCGACTTTCCGAATACTCATTACTGTGACACAGCACGCGTTTCAAAGCGTCCAAGCCATTCCTCAACAAACTGTTCGTCACCGCAGATACCTTGCCTTGGTAGCGAGTAGCGATGGTCTCCTCGATTTCGTGTTCAGTCGTTGCTGAAGGTATTCGCCTTGGTGAGTAGCCGCTGAAAGTTCTTACGCAGTGAGAACGCCCTCTGCAGCAACGACAAGCTCGTCGAAAGTGCAAGACGAGATCTTGTTCTCGCTGTGGAAAGACTTTCACGAACGTGGGTTCCAAGAGATGTTTTGCATCATTCCCGTCTCGGTAGTTCTTATTTGTCGCTGACTTCTGAAACACCTCCGTATTAGATAAACTGGTTGGGAATGAAAAATGGAAAGGCAATTTATCGTTGCGGAGTCATTTCTTTGGTATTGAACTCCATTCTTATCAGAAGAAGTCGTATTTCAAGTGCCAAAGGTTTTCTCCGGGAATGTGTGAGACCGCCATTACTCTGGCTTGTTTCGCATCGAGAGAAGGAATCGCAGTCTTTTCTATTTTCGACAGAGTTCTGTTGCCTAATCTCATGATACTGCAGTCTACGAGTAGTCTAGTTGTACTCTATTCGCTCATGAGTTGTTTGTTTCATGAAAAGCGCCTACCCCCCTACGATTGCAGCGTAACGCGAGCCGAGCTATGACGTTGTTGATTGCCCACATCTTCTGTGAACCCACTGTCAACAATAAAAAATAATTATCTAGTCTACTAGTGCCAGACTTAGTGTGACTATGAGCTATGAGGTATGAAATGACCTACTAATTACGAAGAAGTGCTACTTGGAGTTTAGTTTCTACCGTAGGGCCTCTAGCACCGAACAATATGGTTCAAGAAAGACTTACAAGATCCCCCGCTCGTTTTTTTTCTGGGGTGGTCTTTCTGTTATTGTATGGCGTCTCTTGGATTCGAATGACGCTGAGTGTACCTTCAAGATCACCAGAGAGCACTGTGTCAAAGCATCTTTCCAATGAAAACATCCAGAGCAAGACCCGATTATCAAAAACGAAACCAAACACAGATGCGATCAGTGAATCTGTTAGGGATTTGTGTGTATCATGGGAAGTCAACACTGATGAGTGGTGGACACATCACCCAGACTTTCGAATTTCCCTCGAAAATGAAACACACTACTGTTTTCGACCGTTACCCTCAGAGAAAGCTCAGCTCACGAAGACTCTTTACGATGTACAATTTCAATTAAACTGTTCTAAGACTTTCACCAAAACAATGTGGTCCTCGGGATGGGGTGCAGACTGGTCAAATGTTGTCGATGGGCTCAAGTTTGCACACGAAAACCGCAGACCTTTCTCAGTGTATACACCCTCAAGTGGTTGGCATTACGCCTCCAAAGATGGCGTTGATGTATGCGAAAAACGTGACATGAGCTGTTATTTTTTGAATTTGACGAATTGCCCTCCAATTCCAAGTGTCAAGTACGGTCGTCAGAGTTATCTCAGCGGAGGATGGAAGGGCTTTCACTTGAATAGAGACTTTCTTGAATACGCCACTCGGCCGCAGACGTGGTTGCGAAAGCTAGTCTTTGATTTTGTCAAACCGTACGAAGAACAATTACTCAGTCCTTGCACAGTCTTGCATGTACGAAGGGGGGACGTTGTCTTGCTAGATTCAAAGCCTAGGCGTTATCATGCTATTGCGGAATACATGAACAAACACAACAATGTTTCGAAGTATGTGCTCCTGCTCACGGATGACGAAAATGCTGTTGGGGAAGCACTGCATGAATTTCCTAATCATAGCTGGGTCTATATCAACCGAACCAGGTACAAGGGTGCCGAAGGAGGTTGGGAGAATCATATTCCTTCCAATGATCCAAAACAAGAGGTTGTTGTACTATTGAGCGCCTTGAAACTCGCTCGCAAATGTGAGAAAATGGTTCACAGCAAATCAAATCTTGCAGACTTGATATATTCGGAGATGGAAGCAGCCCAACCAGGAGTAACAAGAATCAACTTGGACCAGGGCAAAGGACTTGCAGTGCACAACGAAGAAAATGTACACTCCGTGAATATTTCGAAAACTTACAATAATGTTATTTAGACTTTGCTTTGTTGAGAATGAAAATGATCAATATAATTCAAACATGAGATGATCAGAAAGAAAAATTCACTAGGCATAAGGTGCATAGGCTTCTTTGCACCTACGTTTCACGAAAGGAGTAACGCGCCAAAGCGCACGCATCTTGATACACCACGGTTCCTCTTTTGAATGGAGAAGAGAGAACTGATTCACCGAGCACGTTAAAAAAGAAGACCTATCATTGTCTAGCGGCGAGGGCGGAGGAGGAACAGCCGACTAAAGAGCAGGAAGCTGTCTATCTTTTACTCCTTAGGGAATATTTGGCTTGTGGCGCGGGCGAGGTCACGGGTCACGAGCGCTTCAAACCAACATCGTCTGAGGATGTCGTCTGGTGATGCCGTACTACTTCGTCTTGCTTCAAGTATCCTGCTCGAAAGTAAGAGCCCTCCCTGCCTTTGTATCTATTGTGGATTGTGGCTGTGCTGTTGTGCTGCTGTGCTGCCGTTTCTGTTTCTGAGTAGACTAGTGTTGACAGCTCTCTAGAATTCCAAAACCTGTTTATCTGACCTTGAAAAGATGATGATGTGTACGTACAGGTACTGTCTAATTTCAGTAGGATCGTAGTGGTGATAGTTCGATGACGCAAGTCAACTCTCGCATGCTACGTACCACTGCAAGGTGGTACTGGTACTCTACGCTAGCTAATAACTAGCTACTAGTACTGTACTCTAGAGCTAGCTAGCAGTAGTACCAGGTAGAGTACATAAAATATTTTTCCGCATTTTGCTTTGATTTGCAACAACTTTGACGCAAAGAAGCAAACCCGAAACAATAATCCCACGCAAAAACTTGTATTACAATTTACAATATCTTGGAAAACGCTTGTTGACAAAAATTTGCTGCGTTATCCTCGTCAAAATTTACTGGTGTCGGTACTTGGTCGTTCGGAAGATTAACAATTTAGCCAGGATCAGAGCATTAAGGTACACGCGACGAATATTGAAATCACCTTCCAGAATTCGCCAATCCATAGACTCAATGGCGTCGTCTTCATCGACCACATCTTGCTCGTTTAGCAAAAACGAGGCGGCTTCGCGATCCCTTAGCAATCGGTCTGCAACGGGAGGAATACGCCATCGCTTTTCTTCGTGTTCTGTCTATCGCTACCAGTCGGCTACTTTAAGGAGTAACCAGGATGTGCAAAATTTGTCGCAAGACAACACAGGCAGCTCGTGGGCGAAGGAACACACACAGTCGCGACAAGAATCATCATTAGCCGAGGACCACGGAAACTATTTGATGAACAATTTCTTGACCGTCATTTTCTCTCAATTCGTCCTATGTGTCCTGGGCTTTGCCAAGCCAGAAATATTATTTATAGTGGACATTCTCACATCGATGATCTTGCGTTACAGAGATCAGTACTGCCTAAAGCAACACTATGCAACCATTGCATTGGCTACCAATGCAAGCCTATCATCCCTGCAGCGTCGGACTAGCTCATGCACGTCCTCGCGAGCCTTTCACCAGGGACCTGCTGGTCTGATATCGCCTTGTTCTTGCGATGAATTTCACGCCCAAGCCAAGTCCATTACATCCCCAGGAGAAGAAGAGCACGACGATGGGTGGGGGCACTTCACTGATTTTGAATGCTTCGATGAAGACAATTATGAACGATGGGCAGTTTTCGGATAGAAACACTGAACGAAGGGCAAGACGACGATGAATAACACGAGTGAGAACAGAGAGTGTACACTGATGTTTCCTGCTGCTAGCTAGTTATGCGTATATTAATGACACCCGTGTTCTTTGTGAAAATTTGTGAAAAAGAATCTTTAGGTTACGCTTACAAATTTCCATTTATTATCACTGCTTGAGTTGTCTCAAGAATCAAAATGGGTTTCAATCCGGATATTAGAGGTGCAATCTCATCGCATAACTCTTGGAGCAAGAAAACGTTTTACAGAGAATATTGGAGGATGTTAAGGCTCTGAAACACATTTGCAATCCTTGCATGTGTAATGATACCAACTGAGTCCCATCTCATACTTGCATTCAGAGCCCACGCAGCCATCTTTGTGTTGCCAGTTGCACATACACTCCCCAGTCGTCGCTGTTGCTGTTCCCGTAGAAGGCGGACAAAACTAAAAGGAGAGGAAGAACACTCAAGTGAATAATTTTATCACTGTTATCAAGACAAAACCAAACAAATACAGTGTGAAGTATGAACACGCCAATCCTGTTCTCACATCTTTTGGCAGCCTTGGTGCCGTGTTAGGCGCTCGTCCCGCAGAAACTAGTACCGCAGAAATCACCGCTAACGACACCATAGCTTGAAGAGAGACCATGCTTTTAGATTATTCGTTTACTGGACGTTCATAACTTTCACCTTTCACAGGGTCGCAGTAGCGCAGTAGAGTATGTTGAGCGATGAAAAAAGGAATAACTTTTCCTTGCATTTGTGTGAAATCCATTGTTCAATGCCTGGGCGAAGGCCAGACGCACTCACGATTTTGAATTTTGACTCATCATCTCGGTCAGTGCATTTGATTCACACCACCGCATAAGGTGTGCGGGTGGGGTGGTAAAGAAAATTGCGAGTCTTGAAAGCAAGCAAATCATGGTGTCAAGTGAAGCGTTGACTTCAGCAGCTAGCAGACTCTAGTCTTATTGGACACAGCCAGAAAGTAAACTTGGCGATTTGATTTGGTTGTTGTGAACTAGGATAGACCTTCCCCTCTCCTCCGTGGCTGAGCTGGTGGACGACTGGAGACTGGAGCAGTAAGGAATGCACAACTTCCAAACAGCAGGATGCAGCAACCATGATTTGTCATTTTTGGAATACTAAAGCGGTGACATGTCACCTGAAGAAGGGAGCAAACCGTTGGTCTTGACTAACTCTATAGAACAATGATATTTTGCGAGAAAAGATATTGGTGTCACCTACGGTAATTGATGCATAGTGTGCAGTGTGCAGTATTTGTTTTATTCGGAGATAAACGTGCTTCGCTGTCACTTATTCTGAGCAATTTAAAGGAGATAAGCATTCAAGAAAGTCACCGCAGCCATCAAAGGAAGACCCCACCTGGAGAAGGAAGCAAAGCCAGTAGAGCCGTCGTAGCGACACCAACCCAAGTACCAAATCGAAAGTTGTCTACTTTCGTGACATCATCACGGACTGGCACTTCCGTCTTTCGCTGAAAAAAAACAATAAGCAATCCCCAGAGAAAAGCTAGACTTGAAGACCCTGATATGCTCAAAGAAAGCATGAAAAGCAAAGTTGTTGCTGATGACACACCGGTAAAGCGGGGACCAAACAATGTTGCGACAATGCGGCCGCCGTCTAAGCGAAAAATTGGTAGCAGGTTCAAGGAGGAAGATATAAGTCCTGCAAATCCAGACAGAAATAAGGGGTGGACGGGAATCGGCTGCGCTGTAGGAAGCATCATGAGTTTTGGTGCTAGGGTGGCAAGCATTGTGCTCGTTAGTAGACTGCATTTGAACAAGCCAACTGGTACCATAGGGAAGGTAGAAATTGCAACGTTGGAGGCGCGGATCGTCGCTTGTATGCCGCCAAACATCATGAGCAAGGATATTGCCAAACCTGCCATTGGACCGCTCAAGGCCAAGTCAAATAAACTCTTTCGGTCAGAGGGGAAGGATAGAACAGGAGTAATGCAGCCGAATGTGCCCAATTGCGGGCAAGGGAGTGGTATTGGTCTCCCAATTTTAATATTCCGTCTTCTTGCAGCTAAATAGTGCGCGGCCTCGTGAAACCCTTGAATTGAAATGACACCAACGCAAAGCGGAATACACGCCAGAACGAAGGAGAGTTCCTGTTTATTAATCACCGAGTCAAAAAAAGTGGGATTCAGAGCGTAGCATGACACGGAAAACACAAAGGTGGCAACAAACGTCAAAGCAGTCGACACTGTCTGTAATGAAAATAAAGATAAATTATTTCGCTGAGGTTTTCATGACATGGCAATACAACATCACGTAATATAATCACATAAAATGACATGCATCGAAAGTAGTTTTGGGAGCCTTACCTTTGCAACTAACGAATTTGTCGCTCGTTCCATTATCACTTCAGTAGGCTGCACTTTTTTAGAGAAAGCGAGAATAACGGGCAACGGTTTTGAAGATCGTTCGTCGTCAAAAGGACGCCACTCTTGATCTTCCAACATAAAGAGTTGAACACGCTCATTGAGGCCTTCCGCTTCCAGTCGCTGTTGAATTTCTGCAAGCACTACTGCGGTCGAGTTTGCTTTCGCCGCAGCCCCGTAAACAGAGGTATCCACCAATCCCACCGGAGTTCTAATGTTGCCTCGAAAAACAGCCACTGAAGGAAGCGCGTCAGAAGATGTGCAAAAGAAGCGGCTTCCAATGAGAACCTTATCCTTGATGAGGGCCACATCTTCTTTGCGCAGCGTAGCTCTGGACTCAATTAAGAGAGGCAACAAGGACGAAGGCACCCATCGAGGTGCTGCTTCTGTTTTTTCCATGACACTTGTCATATTGTTCTCGCGTCTGTTGTTGCTGTTTCTGCTAGTGTTGCTTGCACCGACAGCATTCACTCCGACGCCTAACGTTTGCCGCGTAAATTCTTGGACGCTATCCAAGCCAGAGGGTAGTCTGGCTGACTCTGCCATTTTTTTATTTGCACTCACTACAGCCTTCACGTTGAAAGCAATCTTTCGCTTTAAATCTTCCTCCTCAGCCCGGACTAATTCCTTTCGTCGTGCCTTAAGTGCTGTGGCAACTCGTCCTGTCCATCTAATATTTGTGGACGCAGCTGGCGATGTTTTTTCCCCGTTTTCAAATGATATATCGTTCGACAATTTTTCATTCACTTCAGCATCTATAACAGAAGCTGCATTGATAAGTAAGACAATCCATCCATCTAAAGCTTTCCATTCGGTTACATTGGCTGTCACAGCATTCCGCGTATCGGCTATTTGCATGGAGGGGCGAGTGACTGCAGCTTGTGTGGGTGTCATAATTGGTGTACTGTCCTGGACTTGTATTTGTCGTTGATGCAGTCGTTCCAGCACCGCCATGACTTGTTCGGGGGACAATCGTTCGGCCCGCACTCTCTCGGCGGTTTGCTCTTCCAGTGCCGGGAGAGACGAAGAATTATCGAAGGGGATTAGACCTGTATCGTAAAAGAGCCGATCTATCATATCGTCTGTGTCTCTTATCCGTCCGGACGATAAAGTTGAGCGAGCTTGCTTCAAAGAAGCTTCATTGGCAAGAGCCTCGGCTTTTAATTGTCTGGCTTTTTCGAGAAGAGCTTGTGCTTCGGCCACCATTTCCGCTCGCTCAGGACTTGTCGAAAAGTTATAGGATTCCAGTGCTATGATTTCATCTTCTGGTATACCATTTTGTTTGCTGTTGGACTTCGACAGAGAAGCATTGCGCAAATCACCTTTTTGTGTATTAGTACGTTTCTTGGCTGTTGCGCCAGTAGCGTTAGCAGAGAGGCTCATCCATAACATAGATGGACTGGTATGCTGGTGCTGATGTCGAATGGGAACTTGCGAGCGGAGAAAAGCAGGAGGTCTACTTAAGTTCAAGAGACCTTCAGAGTAAAAGGTCAGTAGAATATAATATTGCAAGAATATCATTGAGGACTTGCGTTGATTCACCTGTCGGTGCTGTGCCATGGACACCGTCATGCCTCTCGCGTTTCTGCTAAAATGAGTGATATGCTTTAGGCTTGGATATCAAAGGGAGGACTGAAGCCTTATCATAACTGGCTTCAGTGATAAGTAGTTAATTTCAGTAGTTTGAGAACTTTTTATTTTGAGCTTCCACTATTAAATTCTGTAATTTGAGAACTTTTTATTTTGAGCTTCCATTATTAAATTACTTTATTTTTGTTTTTTGTTTTTAGATACATTACGCGGAAAGAAACAGACTTGACCAAGCCACCCGAACATCCAGGTCAAAATGAAAAAAATAAGAAAACATAATGCTTTCTTGTAATCATGCATCATCACCGCCATGATCAGCTGGCAGTCTAGAGTAGTACTTTTATTTCTCCACAAGACTAGTACTCTACACAGCAGCAACCAGCAATACAACAACTGCAACAACTAATTGAAGATGAGAGGGCGACTCCAATAGCACTGCTCAGGTTACGGTGTAATAAGCAATACTGTAGTTTCAACGAAAGAGAAAGCTGCAGGACAAAGTAAAATGAACCATGAATCGCCCGTCCAGAGACTTTTAATTGTTCATTTAAATCTGGCCAAGTTATGCACGGGAAATGATTTGGGTGAAACAGCATCGCTCGAGGAATGGCAAGAGCAAATACTTTTCTACTACAATAGTCAACAATCAGCAGGCTTAGCAGCAGCAGCAGCAGCAACACAACAAGATGCTATCCAGTTTGCAGGGCTATGCGCCGCCTTGAACCACTTACCAAACACACTGAGTTACAACCAAAGGAGCAAGACTACGCATGAAAAGTATCCTAGCGGCAGGGATGATCCGACCCAAGAAGTACACTTTGGTCAATCCACGCTGGTATTTGTGCCATTGCAGGAAAGAGAGAATATGAGGCGAGAGCAGGATAATAAATCCACCGGAGCTACAGATACTGCGAGGCCTGTCGTTCTGAGTGTGGTTCAATTGCCGAGATCGTCAGCATCGGGTATAGGGGGGAATGCTTGGGCTATACAGGCCTTCATCGAACGATGGTACAAGCTCTTTTGTCTTTTACGGGGTGGGGGGATCGACGAGCAATTACGAAGAGCAGTGTGTACAAATATAGTTGGCAACGAAAACAATAATTTGTATCCAGGAATGCTTCAACTCTTCAAGGGGTTAAAGACTCTGCGACACTTAGAAGAAAGCATGGATCGATCATTACATCCAGACTCGGATTTGAAGTTGGAACATGACAAGTTGAAGGAGGAGCTGGCCATGCTTCGTAGAGCACTTCCAATCACATTTCTACGAGAGGACCTGGCTGCTCACTTTCATTTCTTTGTCGGGGATCTTTCTTCTGTTTGTGGGAAACAGGGTTGTGGAGGAACATCTTTAGCATCCTCAATTTCCCCCTCCTTGTTACAATTCGATGAAAGTCACGCTTCCGAACTTGCACCCGAAGTTGTCTTTCATCTGAACAAGGCTATAGAGAGTGTCCTCTCGGGCAACGCCATCAAACATGAAACTTGTAGTGAAGAATCCAATTACCCAGAACTGCGTTTTATATCCATATTCTATCGCGGTACAGCCATTTCTCACCATAACTGCAAAGGAACATCCAATGATGCTAAAACTTCTGCTTCTTTGCTTATGTGGTATCTTGCTTCTTACAGCTGCAAAGTAAAGCAACAGCAGAAAAGTCAACAGAATTTTGCTTCTGAGACACAGCCGCAAAGAATCAGCCAGGGCTTGGTATCACTTTCCGACCATGCATTGGTTGCAACCGACGGTGACACCATATTGAATGGACCGAAATGGCTGCTCCATTATTTGGGACCGCAACAGCTACGAGGAGAATTCTTGGAGACGCCTCCGTTGGCTATGCTAAGTATTTCGGACCAGAAGACAACGCAAGTGACAGGGCCAAACGGGCAGTTTGTTTGGGCCCCTTTGATACATTACACGACATTCTGCGGCGGCAATGTGACACTGGCGGAGGAAGAGAGCGAATTCGTACACGCCATTCTCTACCAATCGTCGGAAGAATTGTCGTTCCTTATTTTGTTAAGTCCGACAAAGTTCGGTCAGTCACAAGATAATTTGTCTCTGTCTTGGCCCCACAATCGCTACAATGGCGACGACGACGAGACAGCCTCCCTTCTTAGATTCATTGAAAATTCTTTAATGGATGCCCTCGATGTAGTTGGAAGTCATATCAATTCTCCACAACCAGCGATCAAGTT
>Ga0100390_10004533_pt1 | contig 12013 bp, 9 predicted proteins | sample CryGeymeta201514_FD_81540 | JGI IMG/M metagenome (GOLD analysis project Ga0100390, IMG submission 81540) | Groundwater microbial communities from Crystal Geyser aquifers in Utah, USA - Crystal Geyser metaG 2015-14 | ecosystem: Environmental > Aquatic > Deep subsurface > Groundwater | place: USA... | reverse complement strand
GTCCTATCATAGTCCCTAATATGAGACAAGGTAAACTGCCGTAGTCCACCTGGGCTTAATTTGTATGGACCTGATGAGACCCGAGTCAAGATTTCGTTTGCTCGGAATTTCAAATTATTTTATCGTATTATGCCTTGCACACTACTACCTGCTACTGACTAAGGTACAGTAATTCACAATTCACAAAACTGAAAAAAAAAAGACGGAGTAGAGTATTTCTGTAGACAATGAACTCAGTAATCCACTGAGAGCAAGATATTCGGCACCGTACTCCAACGCCTCCTTTTTAATTAATAGTTTCTAACGAGGGCACTCGTATCGCTCATTAGATTGTACCGTTGCAGTTTGTAGTCTACTGGAGTGGAAATAACAAAGATGCATCTTCAAACTTCAAACCATGTGCGAATCAAATCAATGAATCAATGATCTACCCGCAGTACGGCACTGGATCAGATATCAGATCGACGAGAAGAATTGTAAAAACGACGCATCGCAAAGGATAAGAAAACATAATAGACTAACTGACGGGCAAGCAACACGGCACTCCTTCCTGATAAAGACATACAGTACTTACCAAATACTACAGCGGTTCATCTTTTTTCATCTCATTATTTTTCTTGTTGGCTTGAGTCCCGCATTGCAGGAGGAGTGCGGGAAAAGGTGAGTTTCATGGTTATTTTTTGGCTGTTTGCTTTTTATCCTGGACTGTGAGGACTGGGACTGAGCCAGTACAAGGAAAAGGTGTTGGCAATGTGGAAAAAGTCTCAAAATAATCCAGCCAATCAGCAGCTGTAATATATTACTATGTTATATTTTTAAGTATTTTTCGTTTACATCTCCTTGTCATTTTCCATTCAAATATATCACTGCTACCTCATCACCAATTCATCTCTTCTCACATAGGCGCAAACACTCCTACAAATCAATTGTAGCAGGCACGCTTGGTGCGAGGATACATGTTCGCCTCGCTTTCTTTTTCGACGTGAGCCTCCATGCCTTCATCGTCGACGGTGCCTTCCGCTACAGACTCGAGAGCACGCTTGCCTGTATGCTCCTTGCCCACAGTGTTCACGTTTGGCGTATCTACCGTGACTGCAACCCTCCCAATAAAAAAGAATTCATCAAGGAGCATACAGGCAAACGTGCTCTCGAGTCCGTAGCGGAAGGCACCATCAACAATGAAGGCAAGGAGGCCGACGTCGAAAAAGAAAGTGAGGCGAACATGTATCCTTGCTCCAAGCGTGCCTGCTACAATTGATTTGTAGGAGTGTTTGCGCCTATGCAAGAAGTGCATTGGTGATGAGGTAGCAGTAATATATTTGAATGGTACAAGGAGATGTAAACACAAAATACTTAAAAATATAACATAGTACTATGTTACTGCTGCTGATTGGCCGGATTATCGGAACTCTTTTTCCACATTGCAAATACCTTTTCTTTGTACTGGCTCAGTCGGAGTCCAGGATAGTCTTCTTTGACTTGTGGCAACATCCGTTCTTCAAATTCGGTATAGAGTACTTTGGCTGACTTGGCCTCACCAACTTTGATATCCAAGGTTTCTAGGGCTCCATCCAATCCACTAACTCCGTCAGCTTCCATCCGTGCTCGATTGGCATTTCGACCTACATCAGTACCTTCTGCGCTGCCAGCAAAGGTGCCATCCAACAGCAACTCACTTCCAATCATGGCATCCGTATTGGCCAACAAGGGATCCTTTTTGGCTTCATCTTGTCGTTTTGCCGCGGCCCTTTCTCGTTCTTCTTGTTGCTGTTGTGCCTTTTGAGCAGCCATTTCTTTCTTCTTTCGAACACTTTTATCAGCACCCTTGACGAGGGCATCTTCGAGCAGAGCCAAATCATCCTTTTTGCCCTGCTGCTTTTTCTTTTTGGACATTGCTGTTGGATTGTTTTTGGCTTTGGCTTTGGTGCCCGATAATTCCGCCTCTTCCGCAGCCAACAGATCGGCTTTTTCTTTCCGTTTTCGAGCTGCTTCGTCGGCCTTCAAAGCGTCTTCTTCCTCTTTGGTCGCACGTCTCGTATTGGTCCCCTTCGACCATTCCACTGCCTTTTGGGCGTCTAATTTGGCTTGCTCTGCCTCCTTTTTCTTCATTTCGCTTTCTTCCTTTTTAGCACGACCAACAGCAGCTTTGGAGTTTACACCCATCGTCTTCTTGCCACCCATTGCTAATACTTTTTTATTTTGAAAAATACAGAGTTTTGACTAACTAAGTTCGAGTTACGAGCACTCGGGTATTGGGTATTGGATTATAGATGCTTGTGAAAAGTTGTCTTTCTTTTGGCTGGTAGCGTTCACTTGGCAAAAGGAGGTAGAATCCCTTCAGTTGCAATTGATTTTCGCTGATTATCCAAGTATTATACAATACACAGATGATGAAAGGATACTGGTTTTATCGTCCTGTTGGTTCTACAAGAGTATTATGTACTCGAGTATTATGATTAAAGTTTTAAATTAAGAAGAAATACTACTGTAAAATAGCTTCTGATTGATTTTGATGGTGAAAGGAGACGGGATAATGCGATGACATACGATCGAAGATGTTGATTATTGTTTTTGTCCTCGTTTTTAAGATAAAAATAAAGCAAGCAAGTATATTGAATCGTGTATTTTGAAGAACTTGCGAATGCAAAAATAGAGCTCTCTCGTAAAACATTTTCGTACCATAATTAAATGCGGATTGGCTTGAGAGTTTTCGATTCCGAGTTGCTTACAGCTACCACTTAGCTCATAGGAGTACTGTAGCAAAGTTGACCAAGCACAGATTACAGGGAAGCAATCGCAACGATAATAAAATCAGGTAGACTTAATACTGTATACAAGAAGAAAAAATAAGAGTTTCTCTCCAGCAAGGAAACAAGTTTACTTTACTCTTCATCTTCAAACGTTTCGGCTGGAACCTTGAAGAGACTCAAGGTTGCCTTGTTGGGGTCTCTCATCAAGACATATTTGCCATCCGGTTGTTTCTGGATAAGTCCCACAAACATACGCATCATGGCCCACATTTGTCCTTCCGACAGGGTAATCTGGACCGCAAAGTCCTTGGGACGGTAAAACTGCGTTGCCAAAATCTGGTGCTCGTAGGCATTTTTGGGTTCTTTTCGAGAAACGAATCCAATCTTCATTTGTTCCGCACCGGCCAAAAGGGACTGAGCCGTCCATTTGGCAAGCTTAAAAGCATTGTTCTTGAGTTCCGTGGCAAGAACGGCACCGCGTTGCGAATCAATTTTATCTCTCCAATTAATCACGTTGGGAGTGGGAGTCTTATTGTCCTTATCTCCACTTGGAAGCGGGGTATACTCGTTCAGTGCAAAGGCAGTCATGTACTGGGTTTTCTTGACCAGACCGTGCAATTCGGTACGACAAATAAGCGTCGTTTTGTCGTCGAGTTTAAATTTGCGATACCTATAGGCAACACTGGCTGGTTCCATGCCGTCGGCATCCTCTTCGTCAAAGAAGGGATTGGGTAGACCCATCTCCTTCCGGCCGCTCTTCCTAAGAATTTGTTGCGAAAAGTTCTGATTAATCATGGTAGCTTCCAATCCCAGTCGTTCAGGAGTATTGATACCCGTTTCATCGGAAGGAGGACTGTACGACGTTTCTGTTTCGGGTAGTCAGGAACAAGGGTCCAAGAAATAGAGGGAGAGAGAGAGAGTCAGAATTAGAATCAAATCGATGGACCATTCGCACACGTCATGTTTATCATCGTACGCGGTATCATGTTCCGCAGCAATTCTATTCAAATTCAAGAACAACGCTCCTGTCCTCCAATCCAGACGTACCGTTGACAGTCAAATAATCAAACGACGACGAATCTCGCTTGTCGAAAAAGATGGTTCCTCCCGGCAATTTTTGAATGACCAGATCCCAAGGGAATACGGAACGTGTACATGTCATCAAGTGAGCCATAATGGTATCCGAAACAAAGACTTGTCCCATACCATCAATGGCGAATTTCTCGAGTACAGGATCGTCGGTAGTTGTGACGGGATAAAACTCCTTGTTCTCCATGCGTTTGAGAGCGGGGGGTTGACGAGCTGTGACTTTATCGTAGGCCTCGTTGTATTGGTCCAAGAACCCGCACATGAGAATATCTTCCGGTTCTGGGACCGCAGTCGATGCCGCCAGACTCTTGGTAAGTTTGGCAAGATCCAATTGTTCCACGAGTTTCCAGTCGTTCCCAACCGCCACCGAGGCTTGACGGTCCACTCGGTTCTGGTATCCACGACCTCCTCTCCAGTTTCCTCCACGACCGCCACCCCGGCCTCCTCCACCCCGACCGCCAGGTCCGCCACCAGGACCACCACCCCGTCCACCACCTTGATTGGACGTGAGCTTGTCGACACCAATATTGGCACCGGGACCTCCACCTGCGGCCTGACGTCGCGCATTGACTTGCCGCAACTTGGCCGATTGCTGCCGACGCTTGGCAGTAGGATTGACAAATCGCTTGTTGGTTTGCGCCTTGGTCGTGTCGACCAGCTGGAAGGCCTCTTCGTTGTCGGGTGCTTCTTCCTCGGCGACGCGACGCATAAAGTCCTGTTTGCTGCTGGCGGCAGAACCTCGACGATTAAAACCATCACCACGATGGTACTGGTTGTTGCGTCCACCTTGTGTGAAATCGGCACACCGGCCCAATCGATCGGAACGACCAAAGGGAGCGTAGGGAAGTGAGGCGAATTTTACTACGTTGCCAGGACCACCAGCATCATTGGAATTGGTGGCTTCCTTGTTGTTGCTGTTGTTGTTGCTGTCGATGTTCTCGGGAGGACCCCACGAATCGGAATTGCCAGCCACGTGGGGTACGGCAAAAGAAGCTGTCATGATTGATTATCACTATTATTTATTCAGATAAGAATTGCTGTTCAGGCCAAAGAAAGGTACGTCGTCAAATTCATAAAACAAAGGAGGTGTGTTGGTTGTTGCTCGTCTTTTGGTGGGAGCAGGTTTCGTAGGGCTGGAGGGAGAGGCTATGAGCCACAATTGCTTTTGGAATAAAAATAGATCAATCAATCTTTTTCTGCTCCCTCTACTAGTCTAGTAGTAGTCTACTACTAATACTAGTAGTAGCTAGCTACTACTACGTACTCGAGTACTAGCTAGTTAGACTACGGTACTAGCTAGACCTACTACTAGCCTTGTAGTAGGTTGGCTACCCTAGTAGTAATCTAGCTACCGTAGTCAACGAACGCCAGCGATGCGCCGACGAAAGAGAATAATATAGTGCAGTATTTGAATAGATGCAACAAACATAGTTTGCTGTATTTTATGTAATAGGGCGCGAATATTCTGTTTCAAGTTGTACTATAGCAAAGCAGGGCTCTGGGTGTTTTAAAACAGGACACTCAGCAAATTACTTGATGTAAAAAATATGTATCGTGCACCGGCGAACAAAACGTGGGCAGCTGCTCCAGCAAGATAATAATGGTCAAGTCGTCGCAAAGAAGCAGAATGGAACGGAACGAACGAAAGTTGGTACATACACGGAGATGAAATAATACACGCGCTGAAACTTTGCGTTGTTGATGGCGCGGCCTGTACTGTCAGCGTTTTTATGCGCGAGCAGGATGTTGTTCAGCATCTTGGCCTTGCACGAGATTTTTTTACGAACTCTCCAACTCTTCTTTTTTGAAGTATTGTCTAAGAAAGACTCCTGAAAAAGAAAAGATTCAAATATGTACATGAGGGATGACTGTGCTCGTGCTGCGGCAAACTTGACCTGGACAAGCTGAAGGGACTCGCAAAACGAGTTGTATGGTTTTGGCTGCAACACTTTTCATGCTTCTTTTATCGGACAATCGAACTTTATGAAGAAACATGCAAAGGAAGCTGCCGTGTCAGCTTGGACGTATTGTTTCCAATAGAATGGTACTCATCAATCAGCAACTAGCTAGTCAGCTTAAGCTAGTAGTTGATGAAAATTTTACATTCTCAAAAGGGGTCGACGAAGACGCCTGCGATGGACAGAGAGAGTCGATGTCGACCAAATTTTTGTAGCTCAAACAATTGCGCGACGATTCCATTCTTCCCAAAAGGCAGGCGTCGATTTGTTCTCTCGGTATAGCGACCTTTTCGGAACTAAGGATGAAGGCAACAGCTAGGAGTCGCTCCTTCATTCTGACTTTAAAAACTGTGTTCTCGTCTGCATTCAGCAGTGCTCCCAGTGACCCTCTCATCCTGCCAGACCACGTCGGGAGCACTCACAAGCCACTACAAATCGTAGCGCCAATTTACGCTCAGATTGACAACATCGCGACGATGTTGATGAACGTTCTGGAATAAACCAACCTTAAGCTGCAGGACTGGTTTCTCCAACAAACTTTACATTACTAGGAGGAAGAAAGGTGCAAAGCCAACTGCGACAGTAGTGCCACCAACGAACTTATCGGTGCACAGTTTCAAAGCGCAGCCACGATTTCTTGACCTCCCGCAAATGTTTTTGCCGCCTTGGCTCACAACAACTACTCGATGTCAGTCAAGAATGGCGACTCCACTCTTGTGATTAATTACCATCCATTTCTTTGGATTGATCAAGGTTTGCCTCTCCGAAACTCGACTTACTACGGGTTTGTACCAGATGAACTCTTTGATCTTTGATGCACAGCTGCACAACCCAGAATTGAGATCAGCCGCACCACCACAGTGGAGCGTTCCGCTGGCTCGAAAACATCAATTTTTAAAACTTATACAGAACACCTTAAAAGACAAGCAGCATTTAAAAAGTCATCGCTTTGGGTACAGTAGTATACATTACAGTGGTGGTAGTCTAGTCTACTTCATTGAGAATAGAGAATAGTCCATCCCAAATCCCAACAGGTTGAGATTTTTTGTTCCCATTACTACACTATCGTCCGAATCAGAATATGTGTGCGTTCTATGATGACGTTCATTCTTTTCACGATTTAAACTTTGGTTATGGGCTTATCTCTTGAAGTTGAAAGAAAGATCGGCAATTGCTTTCCTGACGTATCTTGCCTTCAACACTCCATCAACAACAGGGCTTGCCTCTTACGTTTTGACTGCTGCTGCAGTAGAGCTTGTAGCTTGCCTGCCTCAATGGCAACGACGATTGTACTTTCATCACTTTCAAATTTTCCTCCGAGTCCATACATAGTCGCTATATAAACAAACACTGTCACCACCATGATTCGCGCTCTTTTCCTTTTTGCTCTGATCATTGCCGCCGCTTCGGCCTTTGTAACCCCCGCTTCCAATGCCTGTGAGTTCCAGTTTCTTGCGCGATATGGTAGCAAATAATAGCAAACAGCAGCCACAAAGCAGCCAATTTTTGTTTCATTGGGCACATGCCCAGTTGATGACTTTCAGGAGAGCAGGTTACACAGAGACACAGGAATATGATGATCTTCCCTGGTCTCTTGTGTTCTCGCTGCTATCTTTCTGAAAGATTGAGAAACGACCACCTCCTCTCACATCTCACACCTTTCCTTTTTCCTCTCATGTTTGTTCAACAACCTACCACAGTGAGCTCCCCTGCTTTCACTCGGGTGGAGGCACCCAAGATGTCGCTTGATAGTGTCGTTGATATTGCCACTAGCAGTATCGCACAAACTTCGCAAATGGTCGCAACCAACTCCGGAGACTTTGGAGGAGCTCTTTTCCCTGTGTTCGGACTTGGTATTCTCGGTGCCATCATTCTTTTCCTTGCACCCCCTCTTGCTGACGAGTAAAGAAAGGAAATACTTTACATATAAAAAATTCAACGATATGGAGGAGTATGTATAACATTATTTTCAACTAAAGATCCTTGAAGAATGTGTTTCTCGGTCGATTGCTTTTTCGGTGTATGTATGCCATGCCAAATTCGCACGAATACCAATGATTCTTTTTGTCCGAGAAATCGATTCAATTTTGGTCGAGAATGGAATAGCGTAGACTTTTTGCCTGCAACTGAGGATGACTTAACCTAATTAGAGCTACATTCATGGTGACCAAAGACAACTGAAGCAGTCCTGACAATTTTTCCCAGCATTTTGTTTGATAATATGATTGGAAGTAGCGAAGGTATAGTACTGCGTTAGGAGGACTTCACAGGCGGATCAACTCTTGTTTCCCTTCAACTTTCTCATGACATTCGGCGCAGTAGCAGGTAGTAGGACCATCAATCCTACTACTTGAGAGCCGGTAGCTTTGTAAAATGTCAATGGGGAATAACGCATCCACAGTAAAAACGCAACAGTAAAAGTACATCGGCGTCCCTATGGTAGGCAATGGTATTAATGAATAGCAGTTCGTGTGTAGAATTTGAGCCAGCATAAGTCTGGAGAAATGCTCCAATCCAAACTAGATGTATCAGTTCGGACCTTGGTTTGCACGCGCGCGATCAGGATGCGTAATTCCATCATCTTCATCCCAATGCACAATGTTGCACTTGAAATACCAGACTTATAATAATTGTGAATTTGATTGTTGATGATTTCACATCCACTCACCTTTTTTCTAGTAGGCATAATGTTGGTACTGTTATTGATTACAGTAGGAGAAGGCTTCCGCTCGATTCTCTGGAGTGCAGGAACACGATACTTTCGCATAACAATGAAGAAAGTATTGTGCTGGCAGTCAAGGAATAATTACTGCTGCTCTGCACCACTACGAGCATTCCCATCTTGGACAGCCAACACAAGTAATAATGCTTGAGTAGTTTAGTCTACTACATGCGCTAGCTACTAGCTAGTACTCCTAGAGAGGTCTACTATTGTTGGTGTACTAGACTACTACTAGTAGTAGAAAATCCATGTACATACCACTAAACCAATCAAAAGACTATCCTCAACCCTGACAATCTATAGAGGCTAGTTCTACGTAACGATGACCTCTTAATTATTACTGTACTAGACTAGACTAGTAGTAGCTACTACTGTAGTACCTAGACTACTACTCGTAGCTACTACCAGCCAGGTACTAAACCACATACTTCTACTGGTCTTCGCCGTTGCTTTACCTTGTATTCCTTCGAACAACATTCAAGTTGAGACGATAAGCACCACCACCAATAAGAAACAAGCTGTTGCCATCACACACAAGTGCCAGAGGCTACTGGCACTAGAAAATGCCCAACAAAGCTATTTGAGTAGGTCAAACGGAAACTTCAACAAATAACAACGCCCTCACATTAACAATAACATAGAGATAGATCAACCAAGGTGAGTAACCGAAAAAGAATTGGAAATCAATAGAAGTTTTTGGCCGGGATCTTTCTTATCGTTGTTATCCATTCTTCATTCATTCCCACTCGACGGCAATCGTATTTTATCTTTTACGTTCAAACGTATTGTAGAACGCTACAGTAGTATGGTTGCCTTGGACGCATCCAATACTGGAGGCTCCAGTAGAGCTCCAGCTACCGCAGATACAACTACTGGTAATACTACTACCACGACTTCAAGTAGTAGTGGTGGTGGTGTCGTCCTTCCCTACGTACTACCTCCCGAGCGAGATGTGGCGCGTCCCGTTTCCAATTTGGGCAACACGTGTTACATGAATGTTGTACTCCAAGCTTTGGCTCATGCACCCGAACTGTGTTTGGCCATGGATTGCAATCCTCATCACTTGACTTGTCCTACGGCCATGGAAAATCGTCGTCGTCGACGACGCCGTCTTGCCGCTGCATCTCCCGAAACGGCTTCGTCGTCGTCTCCTTCCGATCTACAACAGGAGCAAGAAAACAATATTGATCGTGACGACTTGTTCGACAACAACATCACCCTGAATACGACGCTCCTGCCACCAACCGGAGTGTTGGAAAATGAAATTCGTCGGACAGAACCAGGACGAAAAGTTTTGCGGCGTTCCAGTCGCAAGTCGCCCACAAATGGAATGTCGGCAAATACCACGATTACTGCTACTAATAACAACGAGTTGACAGCAGACGGAGGCGGATCTCCCACCAACAAAAGTAACGGCGGAAGTGCACAAGACGATGATAATTTGTACTGTGCCCTTTGTGAAATGGAATGGCATTTACAGGAAGTACACTCCTTGTCTTCTTCCAGAGACGTCAAAGACAGTACCGCGGTAGCCCCTTCGTTTTTCGTTCACGGATTTTTGAATAATGTCGCATCTCATTTCAAGTTGGGGTACGTTTTTGGTTTTGGTTTTCTGCGTGAAATTATTTTACCTGCATGTTTTGGTTTGGACTTTGGATCACGCAACAACTGGAAGTCGTTTGGACTGGAATGGACTGGATTGGATTCGACATTTTTTCTCATTCGTTTCTTCTTATACATGTCACGCACAGCCAACAGGAAGATTCCCACGAATTTTTGCGTCTTTTGATTGAAGCCATGCAACGTAGTTGCAAGAAAGCAAGAACTGCAAGTATCGACGATTTGGACATCGCTTCTCGTGGTATGGAAATTGATGGTATGAATGTCGACAAGGAGACTTTGGCAGCTGCAGCAGTAGTAGATGATGATGGCAATGATGAGAATGCCCGTAACACCAAGAATGTGGGGACTACCAAATCCCAAAAAGATATTGAATACCCCTTTGAACTCTTTACCGGCACGGTCGAATCTTGTGTCACGTGCAAATCTTGCAAGGCCTCAAGTTCCACGCTGGACCCCATTGAAGATGTTGGACTGGAGGTAACAGTGCCTACCTCCTCAACTTCGTCGTCGTTGCGCACAACGCCTCCGCCCAACGAACCTCTGGCAGATGTCGCCTCGGCCTTTAAGCGATTTGCCTGTGTCGAAGACCTGGATTCCTATAAATGCGACAAATGTGGCAAGAGCGGAAGTGCGACGAAGCAGTCTCGTTTGGCATCGATTCCGCCCATCTTGACGTTGCACCTAAAGCGATTTCGTTACGGAGCAGATGGAAGGGGAACAGCGCAAGTGCCCGCTGTCGCTTCCAATCGCCGTGGGATGAAACAATCCGGATCGGCTAAGATTGAGGGACACATCAAGTTTGATCAGATCTTTAACCTCAAGCCGTTTCTCACGGCCGAACTGCAAGCGAAACAAAAGTCCAGCTTTTGTCGATTGTTTGCATTGATTGTTCACAACGGTAAGAACTCGCATTCCGGTCACTACATTGCCTACGTTCGCAACATCCAAAAGAACGAATGGTGGAAAATGGACGATGCTCGAGTCACACAGGTCACTATTGAGGAAGTTATGCAAGCTGAGGCTTACATGCTTTTTTACCGTGTCGTGGAGCATCCCACGGCTGTTTCTCTGAAGCAAAGGGCCAAGGAACTGCAAGACGAACGCGAAGCCATGATTGCTCGTATGGCGGCAGAGGAGAATGAGGCGGCTGCTGTAGCTGCTGCGGCGACAACAGAAGGCAAAGTAGGTGACAAGGAAAATACGCCAGAAAATGATGAAGCGACTGCCGACTCGCCGGACAAACCAACGAACAGTAACAAGACAGGAACTGCGAAGTCTTCTGGAGGAGGAAGAAATTCTAACAAGAGGGATGGTGGTGCCAGTGGTGGCGGTGGTGCTGGTACTTCTACTGCTTCTTCTAGCTGTCGCAAGCGTGAACGGAACCTTCCTGACTTTTTCGATGGCAAATCGTGGGCCAGAGCCAAGACGAATCTCAAGGCACCCCAGATCAGTAAACTTCGTAGTGCGGAAGAGTACGTGAACGAACAGGTTCAATTCACTCCAGAATTTTTCAAAATTATTACTGAGGAGGGTGCGAAGGACAGTGCCAGAGTCGACCAATGTCCCATTAAACGAGTTTCTGGTGAGTGTCGAATATTGAATGTCGTGTGCTCAATTTTCTTGTATATACATATATATATATATATATATATGTCTTTTGTTTGATTTGAAACGAATTTTTCTCTCTTACAATTTTTATAATGTGTTTCCGTTTTTTCCCGTTTCAGGCGAAGACATTGTGAACGACAATGATCAGCTCAAGCTGGGTCTAAAAAAAGTGATTCATCGCATGGCCCTCCGGTACGAATCGGAAAATGGTGAATCCTTTTTTCGTGCCCCGGCTGCTGCTGCTGCTGCTGCTGCTGCTGCTG
>Ga0100390_10004528_pt1 | contig 12028 bp, 8 predicted proteins | sample CryGeymeta201514_FD_81540 | JGI IMG/M metagenome (GOLD analysis project Ga0100390, IMG submission 81540) | Groundwater microbial communities from Crystal Geyser aquifers in Utah, USA - Crystal Geyser metaG 2015-14 | ecosystem: Environmental > Aquatic > Deep subsurface > Groundwater | place: USA... | reverse complement strand
TATCCGATTTCTCCCGATGTGTTCCTGTTTCTGAGTGGGAGACGGGATGGGGCATTTCGGGTCATTCCGGTGACGTCGGCTTCGGGTCTCCTTGTCTCACGTTCCCTTCGGCTGGCTCTGATGTTCAGAGATTCGAGAAAGTCAATCAATGGAACATGCATTTTTAGCCCAAACCCTAATCTGCTTTTAAAAGCATCAAATCATCACTCATTCATCACAGCACCGTAGAATCTCAATCAAAAAATTGCTGTGGCATGAAAATCAAACTTTGGCAAAAAATTACTCGACCAAAACTTGCCGGACTTATTCGTTAATAGTTCTATACATGCATGCCACTCAAATCATGTTCACAGAAGAACCAAAAGGCGCCCTGGTCGAAGACAGAGCTGTTATAGATCAAGCTGATGAAAGTGCACCACAATCATCGCTACCTGCATCAACCACCGCAAACGCCACCACGACCACCACCACCACCATGACAAGTAGTACCAGTACCAGTACCAGTACCAGTACCAGTACCAGTACCAGTACCAGTCCATCCACTTTCAATTCAAAGATCTATCTCGTCATTCACAATATAAGCAAGCGAGCCAATGTCCGATCACTTCTATGTACAGCAGCTGCTTTTGGTTGTCATGGAGTGTTTGTGGTAGGCCAAAAATGCTTTGATTTGAATCCTAACGGAAACGATGTTCCTGCCGCTATTCGAGACTATATCATCCAGCCGGGTCACGAAGAACAGCACGAAGGTATGGTGGTACAGCATTTCGAAAAATGGAAGCAGTTTGTAGAGTACGTTCAAAGTCAAAGGATATTACTGATTGGTGTGGAAATACACGTCGATGCCAAATTTATCGATCATTACTTTGAAGTATCCTTGCATCATGATCTGGCCTTTCTCATGGGTAATGAAGGACAAGGATTGAGTGACAAGCAAATGACAGTGTGCGATGGATTTGTACGAATTCCACAATACGGTAACGGAACAGCAAGTCTTAATGTCAATGTGGCAGCCAGTATCATTCTGCAGCGCATGTATCAATATCGACAAGAGCATCAGCAGCATCAGCAGCAGCGATAACAGCAACCACAACAACAGCAGCGTTAGCAGCAGCAACAGTAGGAGTAGATGATCAAGCAAAAATTATAATATAAACACCCTTTTTCTGCACTCGGATCTTACTGAACTATACAACATACAATCCAAAAGGCGTTTGTCATGGCAAAGCATTCTGTCCAAACGCGCGCTATCAGCCAGTCTCGCACCACCCAGCAATGTTGGACACGCAAGAAATCACGTGATGACGAGACGACGACTCGTGTACGCAAAAAAACTTGAAAAGACTCAAACCACCCACCAAGAAGATCAGACCATCATCTAAAACCTGCCGGACAAAGAAGATGCAAAGACTCCTGCACAATGCAACTCTGACAATCAATTTCTAGCAGAAGAGACGCTACGACAATCTACAGGTGCCACACACTATTTGAATGCGAACAGTAGAGTAACTATGCAGCCACAGTGTCTGTACAAGTGTCAACCGAAAAGTAGAGGTATCCCCACGCAAAACGCAGTCACAACGCCATCTGTTTTGCTATTACTAGCTAGCTAGCGAGTCTAGCTACTACTAGTAGTAGCTAGCTAGTTAGAAAAATTTGTGGATTCGAAAATTCTGCACTCGTGACTCACAGACACACCAAAACCCGACCTTTTCAATTTCTCTGCCTTTCCCCCCCCCCACACTGACTCGACTTCTCATTGAAGAATATTGCTGGGGACATTGACTTCTTTGTTGCTACAGCATTATCTTCTATGAAAGCGAGGTTGTTGATCGACTTATTTCTGTATTTGTCGTGTTAGCAAGGATAACGAAAACAACGGAAGAATCAGCTTTCCTGGTACAGTGGTAGCACCGGTTACAAAGTGTACGAAATAGAAGCAATAAGCAATACCTGGTAACGCGAAAGAACAATCTTCATCCGGAAAAAACAAAAAAGCAGGAGGTAATCATGACTCCAAGTGATGCTGAACCACAACAGCAGAAACAAGACGAAGGCAAAGTCTTTGATCAAACTACTGCTAAAGGTCAACCAAATGGTTTGTTTCAGGCATCGATGAAGTCGATTCGAGGAGCCCATTTTCAAGCCAATCGAATTCGAGGCTTCCTAACTTTGACGGGATTGTTCACCGACAAACGCATTTATCGAGACGTTATTGCCATTTTTTATCTCCTGACCGAAGAAATGGAAGCGAAGCTGGATTTCTTTTCCAAAAAAGGAGATCCTATCGCAGAAAAAATTCGAGCCTTGGGTTATCGTTTTACAGAAGGATACGAGCAAGATTTGGAGTATTTGTACGGTACAAATGATTGGAAGGAACAAGCGCGACAAGCACTGCAGAAGAATGCTGCAGCTGTCGAATACTTGGAAAAGCTACAACAAGTAAAGAGCGGGCAAGAAGTAGCAGGGGCAGCATTTGTCTTGATGGGTGCCTTGATTATTGGTGGAGGAGCTGTAGCCATGCCTCGTGTCAAGTCTGCCTACGGCGAAGAAGCCACTCACTTGTATCAACCCGTGGTTGGACGAGGAAGAGAACAGCGCAAGCGTGAATTTATACAGTGTTGGGATTCTCTGGCAGAACCTACCAGTAGTGGTGAGGAATTTGACAAGATGGTACAGGCATCACAAGAATTCATGCAAGGAAACAACGATGTCCTATCTGCGCTGGCACGGAATCCATGGTGGTTGCCTTATGCTACAGCCGCTGTTGTTGGTGTGCTATCAACGGCAGCATATTTTGTGCGACGCAGACTCTATATGAAATAGTAATAAAATTCCACTCAAATTTCAACTTTCGGATTATACTGGTCCATAGCGGTATGGGTGTGGTTAAGAAGCGTTAGAGTGAGGCCCTTGAAAGGCAGTCGTAACCGAAGTAGCTAGCTTGCTGTGATGTTTAAGTAAGTCAGTAGTTGTGGCCTTCGGGGATGAGTTCCACGACTTTCGTAAGGAAAAGCAACAGAAATGACAAAGAAACTATTACTAGACAATTTGTATATTGCAAAATACTTTTGGAGAACAGCCATGTACTGGAGGCATCTTCAGTGGATAAAGAAAATGCATGTCATAACCATTGTAGACGTCGAGATCTGTGACTCCATTCGCTACCTTACTTCGATTCCGACGCATTGTGAACCGCGGCAGTCCTACCTGTGGCCGTTTTTGCGGCCTTTTTTACTTGGCATAGTTCTGACACTTGTGTGGTCTAACTGAGTTCCTTTGTTTGTTCCCATCTTTGTCTTGCCCACATTTTTTTTGGCGTTTGCACTTCTTTTCGTTGGTATCTTTTCTCTTGATCTCACTGGTCACTGGTGCCTCATTCTGCGGACATTTTTTTTGCTCGAATGCCCTTCACGAGCAGTGATGCTCATTGCAAATTAAAGATCCAATATGCGACCAAAAACAAGTCCCGTAAACGAGTGGGACTTGCAGTGCGAGCTCTTTAAAAAAGAAGACCGAGGCACACATCACTATGACAACAAGTACAGTAAGTCTAACCACTGGTCGGGGATTGGTATCCCCAAGACCAACGCCATAGCACTGGAAGTCAGTTACACACACACACACACACACCTGCCGCATAAAGCAACTACTACTACTACTATTACTACTACAAAGTTCTACGAATAACCATCTTTATTAACTCGCCAACTCTCCACTTAAGGTAGTCAAAGCAACTTCTGTCTTTATCTATTCTACAATACCATGTTGTCGCCTACCGCCGTTGAATCCAATGTAGAAGAAGACGAAAGGGTAGAAACGCGAAGAGTAGTTTATTCAGATTCTACTACATCGGAAGACCAGCAGCAACAATCTGAACCACCTGCGTCCGTTGAAGACACTACGGAAGAACAACAAGCTCCAGAGGCCAAAAATGATGATGATGATGGTGGTGACGAAGACGACGATGATGTGACTGTGATTGTCTTAGACCACTCTCCCAACGAGAACGAAGGACAGCGCTTAACCATTGCCTGGACGGGAGATGCCGGGCCACAAGTCGAGGAACGACGCAGGGCGATCATGCTACGCGAACTCCAACGAGTCCAGCGCTCCAGCTTTATGCACTTTGTTATATTGTGTTTAATCCCAACAGTGCTCTTGTTTGTTGTGATTGCTACCATTGTTAGTGATGACGAGGAATGCTACTCAGAGGCTACACTCTGTTACAAGGAACCTCGCTCTTTTATCAACGCTTTCACCACTCGATGTATTTGCGAGGCCATTGCGGTTCCTAGATCGAACTAAAACGACGATAGAGTTGTCGTGAAGCTTATATCTGATGTGGATACTTCTATGTTTGAAGCAAATGAGTCTTTGTCAAATTTTTTGGAAACAGGAAGGTCGATTTTCGAACGGTAGGATTTCAATGGTAGATTCGTTAGTACACAAGATGTCAGAACCTTTTCTGCATTCTTGTGTGTCTCAAGTTCTCCAGGTATAAACTGTAATCATAAGCTTGTTCTTGTAATAATATATTCAACAGAGCAGTAGGAAACTCAGAATTTGCGAAAAAGTCGAACAATCCTCCGAGACGGTGCCAGATGTCTTGACCTGTTTGTGTTATGGTTGCGAATCCGAATCCAAGTAATGGTTACTTGACTTCCGTGCTTGAGATACGACTTCTCTAGTGAGAATTCTTTTCGCGCGCCTTCTTCGGACTCCCCACGTAGAAGCACCCCAGTCGTAGCAATACCATAGCGCAAACACTCGGCTGCCGCAACAGAAAATATTACCAGACCTTGGCACTGAAGAGACTGCTCCATTGAAAGCACTCTCTCCAGCTCAGCTCCCAGCTCTGCTACTAGTAGTAGCTGCTACTAGTAGTAGTCTAGTAGAGCCAGCTTTTTTTAGCTTTATCCACCTGCACGTTCATTATTGTGGCATGGCAAAACATTATTTAGACGGGTTTACTTTGGTCAAATTTTATCGATGGAACAAAATAATGACAAAATCCCTCATCAGAATATTTATCTGATATATTTTCTATTTTGACTAAATAAGAATACATCTTGTTGATTTAAATTAACATTGTTGATTTAAACAGTAATAGTACTGTCTTTTTTTTTTCTGTTTCCACTAGCTGATGTCGAAAGAAAGGAACACGATTTCAAAGCAGAAATTATGAGCCAGACTGATTCCGCAATCGCAACACAATCCGCTGCCCAGGAATCGCTCGCTGGAACTAGACAAGATTTAACAGATGCAGGATGAAAAAAAAACGATCCACAACTCTATGCTTACCAGGAAATCGCCGAGCCGTTCGGTGACGGGACATTGCCGTCGGCTGATACTGACCTTACAGCGCTTGAAGAGAAATATCATCGAGACGATTTTCTGCTGTTCTCGCGAGCTTTTCCAGACAGAGTACCTTATCTGGATGCTGCGATTCGGAAGTTTGCAACAGGAGAAAATTCTAGGTTTTCACACCAAGTTACTGAACTTGTAAGGTCCGGGAAAACACCCGATTTTACATCCGGTGCCAAAATTCCCTGGGTCCAATACGAAGCAGGTACAGATGTATCGCTCACTACTGTTCTTCGACCCTGCGATGCCCATCGCGTGCGAAAGCTCATGGGATTTGTTGGCTTTGATGACAACATTGACTCGGTAGCGCAAAACAAGAATTTGGAACGAGTTGTCGCACGACTGTTAAATTGCCAAATCGATGAATTGGAGCTTTTTCAAGACATGGCTCTATTGAAGCCTCCAGGCGGTAGGGAGAAGCCTTGGCATCAGAACAAGGCCTACTTTGATATTGCACTCGAAACACTTGTAGTAGGTTGTTGGATTGCTGTCGACAAAGCCACGTGTGAGAGCGGGTGTATGCACATGCTTAGGAGAGGGCATTTTGCAGGACCAAGGATGCACTTTCCCAAACGAGACTATCAAATTTGCGACGATGAGGTGCTGTCGTTTCAAGGCAAAGACAGCAACAACAAGAGTGAAGACGATGTGGTAGCTTTACCACTACCCGCGGGAGGGATCGTGCTCTTTGATGGCATGATTCCACATGGAACGCCTACCAATACAACCTCAGAGTCTCGACGAGCGCTTCAATTTCATTGGGTCAAACGAGGAGCTGCCAAAGTTCGACCGGATGAACCAGGAGGGAGGATTCAATCGTTTGGTGGCACAAAGAATGGATTGTCTTGCTGACCTGCTACCATCAGAGTGCAATTTTAGAGACTGGATAAAAAGCCTATCGCGTATGCGTCTAATTGGAATATCTATTAATATTGTAATGGTGTAATTCATCTGCTCTAATGCATTTCATGAAGCAATTCATCTGCGAAGGTGAGCAGCATATAATACATAGGACCAGGCATTTAAGGAAATACAACCAAATCAAGCTGGATCTTAGGAACTTTGCCGTCCATAGTCTGGCAAGTTTCGAGCTTGAGTGTAAGTGTCACACCCTTCTCTCCGTACACGAAGGAAGAATACATATCAAAATTGATGCGGAACTTTGTAGGGTAGGCATTGAGTTGGCTTCTGTTGTTGTTTGGAAACGAAAAAAAATGAGACACAGTGACACTTTGTTTGATTCGTAAGCAACATCAACACAGCCTGACAAAATTTGTCTACTACTTACGCTCGTACTTCTTTAATACGAATCTTCTCCACATCTTCATTCTGCCCCCAGATGGCTTCCTTCTTTTTTTTCTCTGCAAGTGGAGCAATGTGCACCTGAACCAATGCTTCGCCCATGAATCCATCTCGCGTAATAGCCTTCTTCTTCTTGTGGTCGCATTTAATCACCGATACCGTAAAAACACCAGCTTTTGGCATTTGCACGCTCTGCTGGATGAGTTCGTCTGCAAAGTACTCCATGATAGGTTTAACCTCCAGGTCCATGGGAAGAAGCGCTTTAGAATCGTCGTCGTCGACGACGACCGACGCAGATCCCACCGAATGCCTGGCAGGTTGTCCCACGCGAAAGTCAAAAGTCAGAGATGGAGCCAACCAACTGGAGATGTAAAGATTGACGTTCTCTTCGACATCTTTCGTAACTTTACTACTGCCAGCGAGTGCATCCAGGACAGCTTGTAAGCTGGTATCAAGTCGATCCCTAGAAGAAAAGGTCACGGCCGATTCCAAGGTATCCAAATATTGTAGACTTTTCATCAACGCCACGGAAAGTATCTGGCTCTTTGTTGAAGCAAAATCTTGATTGTTGTCGTCCTGGGTACTCTTCGCATCAGTGAGGAGAAGAGAAGCCTGTCCCAGTTTGCGAGCCATCTCTTCCGACAGAGCCGAAAGACAAGCTCTGTGGACCAACGATGCATTTGTAATGTTGGAAGTTAAGCGCTTTTCAAGTTCCGAAACACGCTCGGCAGCTCCTTCGAGAGAAGACTCCATGCGTTCTAAAAGCGACACAGCGTCAGCATTATTTGAAGACTCCAATTCTAAAAAGGAAACATCCTTGGGAAGATCCAACAAAATCGGTTGAAAGACAGGAGATTGGCTCAACGAAGCTATTGAAGAAACAGGTGCAGGTGATGCCAACATTATGGTTTCCGAATCGTCTCGATAAGGTGGCATGTTGTAAAGAGTGTGATGTGTGGGAAGAAAAAAAACGGGGGATGATTCTGGTTTTGTGCAATGCTTCAAGGGACACGCTTTTGATTTAGACAATCGTGTCAAGCGTAGTGGGAGGAGTAAAGAAGATGGCGACTGTAGATAAGATGGATTTCTGTCAACGATATTGATGACAAAAGTGCGATGTACTGGTAGGAAGTCGGGAGTTCCTAATTTGTTGTGTTGTTTATGGTCGCTGTGCTTTCTTCAAATTACCTTCAATTTTCATTTTTTTTCCACTGGAAGCTTCGAGAAATTCGTCGCTTACTAAGAGTCTCTACTAGTAGTAGCTACTAGTTGTGTGATAGTACCAGGAACTACTAGCACTAGCCTACTAGTAGTACCTGGTACACAATAGCTATGTACTGTAACTAGCTACTCTACTAGAGCTAGCTAGAGTAGTAGTAGCACTAGCAGCAGTAGAGGCCTTATTACCTGGTACTAGAGTACCAGGTACCAGTAAAGCTGTCTGGCAGTCACTGGCTGAATGAAAAGATCCGAGTGGATTCGTGGAAGTTGACAGTGTGTGTCTCCAGCCGGTTCGACACTCGGAACGCAAATGATGCATGTTGCTGAATAAAGACCGCTGAACAATATCTTGAAACGAAATTTTATAAAGAGAATTATTTTCAACAAGCGGTATCACCATATGTCAAAATAAACTGTCCAGTTTGGACAAAGATGCCAAAGAAGCTTGACACGCGCGTCAAGTTCGAGTCAAAGCGCATCGTCATTGACAATGTGAGTCACCCAGTCTAAAAGAGGTGAGAGCAAGGTTTTGTAACTGGTACCTGGGGTAAACTGGTAGCTACTACTAGTGTGAGTGTGGTTAAGCGGAAAGAAATTCAATTTGATAAGACTGGATAAGAACAGCTTCTACTACTAGGACTAGTAGTAGCAGTCTACTACTCGATTACTTTGTTTGAGCTCCTTTGCAAGCACAAGAGAATGACAAGTCAAGACTTCTTGTTGTACTCACTCTGAAAGCCAGAAGCGCTAGAACCGAAGTGGGGCCGCTAGCAGTAGCTGAGGGCTTCGTATTACTATAAATTACTAGAGTAGAGGGCAACCCAAGGAACATCGCATCTCGACTGTGGCAGCTGCAGTGGGATTTTTAGGGAGGCTTACTTTGCTTCGAGAGCTCACTATTACTAGAGTACTGCGGTACTTTAATAAAATAATAGTATCTTCTCCGTACAGTAGTACTACTAGAAAACTACTGGTGTACTATTAACCAACTAGTATTCGAAGTATTGTTCTTCAGGCCTCTGTGCAGTCCTAAAATACTGGTACTACGGTACCGGTACAGCAACTAAACAAAAAATTGAGAAAACTCGAATGTTTGCATTTTAACTTCAACCCTATTACCACAGGCTGACCAAGCTGACTAGTACTACTACAATACGAGTACTACTCGTCTAGCTAGTAGTAACAAAAGAAAGAGAAGCAAAAATTAGTAACAACAATGACAAATAAATTTTAATACTGTAACTAGATTGCACCTCAACCAGACCACACATCCAAGTTGCACAAATAATTAATTGACATTGAACTAGATAAATCCAGTAATGATTGGTGCACAGGATGGTGAAATCTCCTCGTCATTTTCCGAGGAGGATGAATCCAGTAGTAGTATTAGCAGCAGCAGCAGCAACAATAGTAGTGATGCCTCATCTGAGACTCCACATAATAACGATGCACAGGAAGCATCCTACAGTAGTCCACAAATTTCGCCAGCAGCTGTCAGACGGAGAGTAGTTCCGGCTCCATCATCCTCTGGTGGAAGATCTATATCTAGCACAGCAGCAGGAGGGGGAAGCTCGGATATTGAGGATGGTCGACATTCCTCCAGCAATGTGTATCGTACAAATAATGATGTGAAACATCTCCGTCATCGTCGTCGTCGTCGTCACCAGCATCAACCTCGAAGCACTACTAATAGCAAACACAAGCAGCAGTCTCTTGCCACTGCACTGTATTACTTTTGCCGAGCTAACCGACAGACCATTCTGCGACAAATACCTACCTTGCTTTTAGTCCTTTGTTTTTTATTTTGGCTTGCCGTCCAAACCACCAATGTTTACGATTCCATTTCCCAGTCCACTCACGGAGAGAGCAGCGATTTTGAATCCACCGACGAATATGGCCGTCGACGACGACGACGAACCGATGGATCATTTATCGGAAAACGCACTCCGCGTCCTGTGGGTCTTGGTCAACAACAACCACAACAAGAACGACAGTCTCGCAACTTCATTGGATCCTTCTTCGGAGATGCGGTCGACGGATTTTTTGATCTTGTTAGCTACCCGGCCCAGGCATTATCAAAACCCAAACGGGGAGAAAGTTTGGCTCCTGGATGTGCTCGAGCACCGTGGCAGGTATTAAATTTGCCCAGTTGCAATGATATGCACGAAACAGATTTGTACGACGTATTTGCGGGAAGGGTACTAACAGATGGAGGTGTTGTAGGAGCCGGATATTGGAGGGATGTGTGGCTGGTAGATCCACGGTATGAATCAAACCTGTATCGACGACAACAACAACAACAACCATCTACATTGGCACCAGAGGGTGTCGTTTTGAAAATGATGAAAAAAGAGCACAAGGTCGAAGACCGGAATTTTGAGCGACATCGACGAGATGCCCTTACAATGGAACGTTTGACAGCATCACCCAATATTGTCGATATTTATAGTTATTGTGGAAACTCGGTACTCACAGAATATGTAGGGACGGATATGCACAAGGTTCTCTACCATCCTGATGGTAGTGACGATGGAAAGTCAACCCACAGCAGACCGCCCTCCGACAGAACCGACAAAGAGAAATTACAGTTAGCTTTGCAAGTGATCAAGGGAGTCGCAGATCTTCACAGTGTTCCTGGCGGTCCCATTGTGCATGCTGATATTGCCGATAAACAATTTCTCATTGATGACAAAGGACAAGTAAAACTGAACGATTTTAATCGGTGTCGTTTTATGGGACACAAAGTCGGAACCAAAGAAAAATGTTCCTTCATCATTCCTTCCGCTCCAGGAAAGCATCGTTCCCCGGAAGAATACAACGATAAAGAGTTGACGGAACAGATCGATGTCTTTAGTACAGCCCATGTTTTATATGGCATTTTGATGGACTCGGAACCATTCGCCGGTTTTCCGTCCAGCCAGATCAAACGAGCTGTCAAGAACGGAAAGAAGCCACCAATTTATGACGAATTCCGGAAACCAGGGACACCGACTGCCGTTCTAGCCGATTTGATTGATCGAGCGTACGAGTTGGATCCAAGCGTTCGGATCACATCCCCCGAAATGGTAATCGCACTGGAAAATGCCTTGGAAGAATTGTAGCTACTGGAACAAAAAAAATTTTTTGTAATCTCGCATTTTAAATCACGACGAGAAACAATTATATAGTTGGCTTAATGCTTTCGCTGGGGAATTGTAATTGGTGGGATTGAAATGAATCAGGTAGAACAGAGAAGCAAGATCGACTTCAGTCCTCATTGTCAAGACTTTTTTGGGAGGGGGTTGGGATGGGTGTCGTGCTCCGTTCACAGCGAATTTTCTTCGTTTTTCTCGTCACAAATTCGTTCAACTGCAAGTAAAGAAAAATCGAAGCGTCTTCGTGCAATCGTTCATCACAGCAAAGCTCTACAAAGGATCCAACCATCATAGATCTGGTATTCCTCGAGGTTCAGGTTGAACCTCTTTTGATCATTACATTAATGAGAGGTTGTGAAGTAACCAAAGGTATGAAAAGTGTTTGATTCTTAGCTGTGCACGAGCTGCCGGTGCAAGTTAGAACAAGGAAAGCAAAAACACTGCAGACTTTGTGTCGTTGAAGATTGACAATCAGTCATGGGTAGACAGGTTATTTTACTCACGTACTCGACGTTGTCAAAGTTCGTGTCTAACAACTGAAAATTACAGTAGCTGAGCTGGACTTGCTTGACAGCCAAAACAAACAAATATCCGAATTCCAAGGAGAGCAACAACGATAGTCACTGTCGTCAATTTGCATACTCCGAGTAATAAGATAATATTTATACGCAGTACTGTATTACAAAAACATTATTCCATTTCAACGAATCATCATGAAGTCTATCTCATTCACCGCTTCTCTTTTAATTCTTGCCATCGCCTTTGTGGCAAGTGCTTCTGCTTTCGTCCCAAAATCGGCCGTATCCATGCCTTCTACCCGAATGGTTGTGTCTGAATTAAAGATGGTCGTTGGCGGAGAGAAAGAGCGTGAGAGTTTGACTAGAGACAGTGAACCAGAGGATTATTTCAAGACGTAAGAGCAGCAATAATTTTGTGTATGGTATTTCGGGGGTGAATTGCAATGCATTGCATTTGCATTGCACTGCTTTGGATATCTAAATTTT
>Ga0100390_10004519_pt1 | contig 12039 bp, 9 predicted proteins | sample CryGeymeta201514_FD_81540 | JGI IMG/M metagenome (GOLD analysis project Ga0100390, IMG submission 81540) | Groundwater microbial communities from Crystal Geyser aquifers in Utah, USA - Crystal Geyser metaG 2015-14 | ecosystem: Environmental > Aquatic > Deep subsurface > Groundwater | place: USA... | reverse complement strand
TTTGTCCTTCGCTTCGCTCAGGACAAAAGCCTGTTTTCCTAAACCGGGGAAATTTGATTTTTATCTTTCAATGGCAATTATTTACTCTTTGACTTTTATCACCTCATCAATGATTCCGTACTCTTTAGCTTCTTCGGCTGAAAGATAAAAATCGCGGTCAGTGTCTTTTTCCACTTTTTCTAAGGACTGGCCGGTATGTTTAGCTAAAATTTTGTTCAGCTTATCTTTAATTTTAATAATTTGCTTTGCCGTAATTTCAATTTCCACCGCCTCTCCGGTTATGCCGCCAGCAACCTGATGAAGCAAAATCTCGGAATTTGGAAGAGCAAACCTTTTTCCCTTGGTGCCAGCTGCCAAAAGGGTAGCCCCCATTGAGGCTGCCATCCCTACGCAAACCGTTGAAATGGGACACTTTACATACTGCATTGTGTCATAAATTGCCAGGCCCGCAGTTACTGAACCCCCGGGAGTATTAATGTAAAGCTGGATGTCTTTTTTGGGGTCTTGAGAGGCTAAAAACAAAAGCTGGGCAATAATGGAATTGGCCATGGGATCGACAATGGGACCGGCCAAAAAAATAATTCTCTCCTTTAAGAGCCGGGAATAAATGTCGTAAGCCCTCTCACCGTATTGGGTTTTTTCAATAACAGTAGGAATTAAATTCATAAAATTAAAATTGCTCTAGCAATTGAAAGGTTTTTTCTTGTCTTATTACTTCTTTAGTATAACTTTTTAATTGTTCGGGGTCAAATTTTTTTTGAGCTTCTTCCGGACTGGAGAAACTTTTTAAAATCTTATTCACCTCTTCGTTTAGCTCTTCTTTTCCAACCAAAATATTTTCTCTTTTTTGAATTTCTCTTAAAATCAGGGAGTTTTTAATCTGGGTCTTGGCAGGTTCCTGAAAAGATTCAAAGATCTCTGTCTCGGATTTTCTAATTTTCTTTAAATAGTCTTCAAAACTAATCTGGAGATTTTGACTAACCTCCTTTTTTAAATTTTCCAAAAATTTCTTTTTTTGTTCTTCAATTAAGATTTCCGGAATTTCCATTTCTGTTTTTTGGGCAATTTTTTCTAAAATTTCTTGTCGGACTCTTTGGGTTTCTTGATTTTCTTTTTCTAATTTTAAACCGGCTTGAACGGATTGCGTTAGGGCAGTTAAATTTTCAAACTGTCCTAAGTTTCTGGCAAATTCATCATTCAATTCCGGCAACTCCATCTTCTGAATCGACTTCAATTTTACTTTTATCTGCGGAACCTCCGGGATGGCTTCCCGGAGTTTCTCCGGGAAGCCATCCCGGATCGGTTGGCCCTTGACTGATAGTTGAAATTCTTTTTCTTCTCCGGCTTTCATTCCGATTAAATTCTCTTCAAAGCCAGGAACAAAGTGCCCCTCGCCCAAAACAAAGGCATCTTTAATCCATCGAGAACTGTTCTCGATGGATTGGAGATTATATTCGATTTCGACCCAGTCGCCTTTTTGAGCGGGAGTATTTTTTAGAGTAAACTTTGCTCTTGATTTTTGGAGCCATTTTAGAGCATCCTGAGTATCTTTATCCGAGACCTCCGGTTTTTTCCTTTTTACTTTTGAAGCAATTTCTTTATAATCGGGTAAATTTATTTCGGGCAAAACCTGAACTACGGCTTTAAATGTCAACCCCCCACCACTTTGAAATTGGCCCCCATCAACAAAGGAAGTCTTCTCCTGTTTTAGCTCTGTTTCACCTTTATTATCATTTTTCAAAGTGGTGGGGGGTAAAATTTCAATTTCCGGCTGACCCAGGGGTTCAATTCTGTCGCTCTTTATTAACTGACTAATTGCTTTAATATAACTTTCTTTTACCGCTATTTCGGCAGCTTCCGACAAAATTTTTTCCTGACTGATTGTTTTCTCAACAATTTCTTTCGGCACTTTCCCTTTCCGAAACCCCGGCATCTCTAAATCTTTTCCCAAATCTAAAACTGCTTTTTGGTAAAAGTCGCCAAACTCTTCAGCTGGCACCTCAATTTTTATTTCAACTTTTAATTTTGGTAATTTTTGAATTGAGAATTGCATTTTACTTCCGATTGTGTTAAAATTTGAGCTTAGTACCTTAATAAAAAATCTTAAAAGGAGAAATGATGGGAAAAAAAGAAAAGAAGGGATTAATTGCAATTATTGTTTTATCTGTCCTGTTTCCTTTTTTAATGGTCAGAAATCCTCTGGAAATACCTTCTTTAGTTTTACCTCTCTGGCTTTCGTATCCGGGGATGGCTGGAGTTTGGTTCTATTCCGGGAAGAACCTTTTTGAGTGTTTTTTGGCTTGCTATGGAGCAGGGAATATTGGAATAGTTTGTGTCTATTTCGGAACGAGTTTAGTCCAGTTTATTTTTAAAAAAATACTGTCGGCAAAGAGAGTTTCAAAAATGAAAGTTGCTTTATCTGAAACCAAGGTTGATTTACCGTCAAATAAAAACAGAAAAGTTATTAATTGGCTGAATCGGCAAAGTTTATGGGTAATTCTACTTGTATTCTTTTTGCCCCTTCCCTGGTCAGATACAATATCTGTAATTGCAATGAGATTAAGGGGAATAAAAAGCGGTATCTGGTATTTGTTTGGTTTAAATATACCCCATGTCTTTCTGGTGGTTTTTCTTATTTATTCCGGAATGAGTTTGTTTTTTTAAAGTAGGCACCGGTTAATTTCGGTGCTTTTAATAACTTTTAAATGTTTCACATGAAACTTTTATTGTCGCTAGGTCTCTTAAATCAAATAAATAAAGCGGCCAGAGCCAGGGCTAAGGTACTCAATAGTTTGACTAAAACGTGTAAAGAGGGGCCAGCCGTATCTTTAAATGGGTCTCCGACGGTATCGCCGGTTACCGAAGCAGCATGGGCCGGGCTTCCTTTACCCCCTAAATTTCCGGCCTCAATAAACTTCTTAGCATTGTCCCAGGCCCCGCCGCTGTTATTCAGTACGGTAGCCAAAAGTATACCAACAATAGTCCCCACCATTATCAGCCCGGCTTCAGCTTCAGCTCTTAAGGTAAGTCCAACTACGATAGGGACCACCACGGCCAGGGATCCCGGCAAAACCATCTGTTTTAAAGCACCTTTGGTGGTAATATCCACACAGCGGGCATAATTAGGCAAAGTTTTCCCGGCCATAATTCCGGGGTCTTCTTTAAATTGAGTTCTTACCTCATTGATAATAACCGAGGCGGTCTTGCCCACTGCTTTAATAGCAAAAGCACTAAATAAGAAAATTAACATTGCTCCAATTAAACCCCCGACAAAAACTTCTACTTTGGCTAAATCGACAATTTCAATTTTCACTTCGGTTAAATAAGCGGAAAAAAGCAAAAAGGCAGCTAAGGCGGCTGCCCCCATAGCATATCCTTTGGTCAGGGCTTTAGTCGTATTGCCGGCTGCATCAAGCTTGTCGGTAATTTTACGCACCTCTTCTTTTCCCCCGGACATTTCAATAATTCCTCCGGCATTATCGCAAATCGGGCCGAAAGTATCCATAGCTAAGATATAGGCACAGGTGGCCAGCATCCCCATCGTAGCTACAGCTGTTCCATAAAGTCCGCCGCCTTGAAGCCCGGTTAAACTCCCAAATTTATAGGAAGTCAAGAGGGCTAAAGCAATAGTAATAATGGTAGCGGCAGTACATTCTAGGCCTACTGAAAAACCGGCAATAACATTGGTAGCATGACCGGTAGTAGAACCTTTGACAATTTCTTGAACCGGTCGATGTTTGGCGTCAGTGTAGTATTGAGTGATATAAACAAAAACAATACTGGTGAAAAGTCCCACTAAAGCTGCAAAAAAGAACCAAATGCTCCCCAGCATTTTCATAGTTATAAAATAGAAAGAGATAGCAGCCAGAAAACTGGTAACAAAATAGCCTTTATTTAAAGCTCTCATCGGGTCATCAATCTTGCGGCGGGTCGTGGCCACTAAAACTCCGACTATGCTACAAAGAAGTCCAAAGGCTCGCAAAATTAGAGGGAAAATGATGCCGGAAATTCCAAAATAGGGGAAAAGAACTACTCCCAAAATCATTGCTCCAATATTTTCAGCCGCCGTCGATTCAAAAAGATCCGCCCCTCTACCAGCACAATCACCAACATTATCTCCGACCAAATCAGCGATGACGGCCGGATTTCGGGGATCGTCTTCGGGAATACCGGCTTCGATTTTCCCTACCAAATCTGCCCCAATATCGGCGGCTTTGGTATAGATTCCTCCTCCCAGTTGAGCAAAAAGAGCAACTAAGCTGGCGCCAAACCCAAATCCGACAATTAAGAAAGGAATTTTAGAGGGTTCATAACCCAAATGTATATAAATAAGATAGAGGCTGGAAATTCCTAACAGGCTCATGGCTACAATAGTAATTCCGGAAACTGCTCCTCCCCGAAGAGCAATGGTTAAGGCTTTTGACAAACTTGTTTGGGCAGCATTAGCGGTTCTCACATTAGACCTTACGGCAATCCACATCCCAATAAATCCGGATAAAGCTGACAGGGCCGCTCCAAAAATAAAGGCTAAAGAAGTCTGAATTCCTAAAATGAAGTTGCCTGTAAAATAATAGACTCCAAAAAGAGCCAGGGCTAAAAAAATAGCGATCAATCCAATGGTTTTGTACTGCCTTTTCAAAAAAGCATTAGCCCCTTCTTTAATTAATCTGAAAATTCGGACCATTCCCTCCGGTCCTTCATCACATTTTTTAACCCAATAAACCAAATAAAGGGCAAAGCCCAAGGAAAATAAAGAAATGGCAATGGAAAGGAGTAACATAATAAACTTAAACCCACCAAAATTTTGTTCTACAAAATTTAGGCGGGTAAATCTTTAAATTTTATTGCTTTTATTCTTTTTTAACTTCTTTTGCTTCTTTTACTTCTTTTACTTCTTTTACTTCTTTTACTTCTTTTGTCTTTTTTACTTCTTTTACCTTTTCTGTTTCTTTTGTTTCTTTTGCCGTTTCCGGACCTCTAACGTCTATTTTCCAGCCGGTGAGCTTGGCTGCCAATCTTACATTCTGGCCTTCTTTGCCAATGGCTAAAGAAAGTTGATCCTCCGGAACAATAGCCAAGGCTTTATTTTTTGGCAGACGTTTCACTTCCAAAACTTTGGCCGGAGAAAGGGAATTGGCAATATATTTTTCCGGATCATCGGAATACTCAATCGCATCGATTTTCTCTCCCCCCAACTCGTTGATTACGGCTGAAATTCTGGTTCCCCGCTGGCCAACAATGCTCCCAATCGGATCCACTCTCTCTTGGATTGAAACTACGGCAATCTTGGTTCGAGAACCGGCTTCCCTGGCAATAGATTTTATTTGAACAGAGCCAGCTGAGATTTCCGGCACCTCCAATTCAAAAAGCTTGGAAACAAACTTTGGGTAAGCTCGAGACAGAAAAATTAGGGGACCCTTCGGACTTTCCTCTACACTTAAAATATAAAGTTTTAATCTTAAACCCGGTCGGTAAAATTCCCCGGGAATTTGCTCCTCTCTGTTTAAAATTCCTAAAGTTTTTCCAATGTCAAAAAAAACTCTTCCGCCTTCAACTCTCTGACAGATTCCAGAAATTATTTCCCCTTCTTTTTGTTTTAACTCCGAGAAAATAGTCTCCCTCTCTGCTTCTCTTATTTTTTGCAAAATGACTTGTTTTGCCGTCTGGGCGGCAATCCGACCATAATCCTCCTGGGCTTCAAGGGTTTCCTGAAGCTCCTGACCCGGTTCAATTTTTGGGTCTATTTTCTTAGCCTCTGCCAGCATAATATGTTTTTCGGAATTAAACTTCACCTTCCCCTCAATCGACTCCATTTCTTTAGCTTTTAATTTTTCCAATTCCTCTTCGGAATAAACCATCGAATCCGACAAAACCTGCCTTACCTGCCAAAACTTAACCTGACCGGTTCCCGGGTCCAAACTCGCTTTAATTATCTGACCTCTTTTGCCATAATCTTTTTTGTAGGCAGCGGCAATTGCCGACTCGATGGTTTCAATCACCTTCTCTTGAGAAATTCCCTTCTCTTCGGCAATTTGAGCAATGGCTGATGTAAAAGTTTTTAAATCCATTGGCTTTTATTAAAAGTGTCCGCTTCCAACGGACCTTTCTATCATCTTATCAAATTCAAATCTCTTGTCAACCCCGCACCTTTTCTTAAATAGACATTTTTCATATGAGAAGATAAGCCGTAAGGCGGCTTCGCCTTGACAAAAATAGTATCCTGGAGAATGCCGGCTGGAAAAGGTGCGGGGTCAACTCTTTGTCCGAATTAGGTATCTAGAAAATTTGAAGATTGGCAACAAAATTTTATTGTATGGGGTGGAAAGCAACAATTAGAGTTCCGGGACCCGCATGAACTCCGACTGCCGTCGAAACCGATGAAACATAGAGAACCTCTCCTCCCTCTTTTTCTATCTCTTCTTTAAGAGCCAGGGCTGATTTTTCATTATCGGCATGGGTAATAACTGCTCTAACCGGGTTGGACCGACTTTGCTTCTTTATCTCTTTTATTAAACATTTGGCTGCATCTTTTACTCCAAATTTTATTGAGGCAAATTTCAGTTTTCCTTCTTTAAGAGTAATCAGGGGACGAATTCCTGTTTTGCCCAAGAAACTAAAAACCGGAATCATAAATGGGGGCACTTTTAACCTTCCTCCTTTAATCAAAAATTTCAAATCCTCTACCATTAGCAAAAATCTAACCTGGGGTGAAAATCTTTTTAATTCTTCTAAAATCTCTTCGAGGGTTTTTCCCCTATTAATCAACTCTTGAGATCTTGCAGCCATTATGCCTTCTCCGGCATCAACTAAAAAACAATCAAAAGCAAAAATATTTTTCTTTACCCGACGTAAAATTGCTCTGGCAATCCTAGCCTGAGCATAGGAAGCGGAAATCTTACAGGAGGGAGTTATAACTAATATCTTTTCAAAATTTTTCAAAGCTTTTTTATAACAGACCAGATAATTTCCAAAAGGACTGGCAGCAGTGGTGGGTAGGATTTTGGCTTTTCTCATTTTTTCATAAAGATTTTTACCGGAAATTTTTTCACCTTCGGGAAAATTTATCGGGAAAGGAACTTCTTCTATTTGATATTTTTTTAAAAAGTCTTTGGGCAAAACAGCGGTTTCCCCGACCACCAAGCCGACCGGCTTTTTCTTTACCGTCAAAAACTGTTTTTCCATGTCTTCTATGTTGAAACTAAACTTTTCAATTTTTTCAACCCTTTCTTTTATTTTTTCCGGAAAATTAGTATGGATGTGAAACTTAATCCCGGGGTTACTTTCTAAAAACTCAACGCTCCCTCCAAGGCCTGAAATTTTATTTCTTATTTCTTCAGTTCTGATTTTCTTTCCGGAAAAAGCAGTAAGACAGTATCGATATTCGGAGATTTCTATATCGTCGGAGGCGAAAGCCGAAGAAAAAAAAGTTTTTTCTTCTTGGAGAGCTCCCTCTTTTAGAACTATAAGCCATCCCTCCAAAATTTTTAAAAATCCCAATCCTCCGGCATCTACTACGTCATGTCTTTTTAAAACCTCTAACTTCTCTTTGGTTTCGGCCAGGGCTGATTTCCCAACTTTTATGCATTCTTCTAAAATTTTTATAATATTTTTTTCTTTTCTTCTTATTTCCCAGCTTTTATCTGAAGAGGCATTCATTACGTCTAAAATTGTACCCTCCACCGGCTTTTCGATTGATTGCCAGGCCCGGCTTTTTCCTTTTTTCATCGCTTTGGCTAACAAAATCGAATCAATGTGTTTTCGAAACTTAATCGAGTCCAAAAACCCAAGTAAAAACCCGGCGGTTATCATCCCGGCATTTCCCCGGGCATTCATCATTGTCGCTTCCCGGATATCTTTTATAAACTTAATGCGATTTTTATATTCTCTATCAGCTATTGCCCCCTCTATTCCCAGCAAGGTTGCTGCTAAATTATAGCCGGTATCCTTGTCGGCGACCGGGAAAACATTAATTTTATTAATTTCTTCCTGGTGCAAAACCACATTTTGACAGGCTCCGCTTAAAAGTTTCTTTAAATCAAAAATCTCTATCGTTTCCACTTTTTTTTCTTCTGGTCTTTCGATTATTTTTTTTATTGCCCAAATTGGAGCTTGAACCATTTTCATTTCCGGCGTCTTACTTAATTTTCTTACTCCTGCTCCAACCCTAAATGAAGCTCCTCGAGCCATTTTCCCAATTTTTTTTACTCGTCTGGGAAGTGCCATAAAATTATTTGGTTTTTAATTTAAGTATGTTTTTATACCTTAGCAAATCAAGGTTCTGCCAGAGCTGAGCGAGGCAAACTGCTGAGGAGAACATCCGGAGCGAGTTTGCTTGGTTCGCCGATTTCATCGGCGAAAACTCGCGAGGACTAAGCGAGTTTCTCGCTGGAAGAAACGAGCGGTTCTCCGAAGCAGATTGCCGAGCTGAGCGAGGCAGGTTCTTATTTTCCAGTGGGCCCCGCCCGAAATAAATTTCTAACGGGGCGGGGGGAAGGTTTCACTCCCGGAGGCCTATCAAAAATTAAACGATTAAAAATAATTTGAGTTTTGGATGATGGAAACTTAATTTCCTGGGTTTTGCCGGTCAGCCTTATTATCAAAATCAAAACTAAGGCCAAACTAAAAAACAGAGTCAGAAAATCTATTTTATAAACGATGCTTAGAGAAATGGCAACTAAAAAAGTGAGCAAGGTAGCTGGAGTGCTATGCCAGAAAAAGCCAATTACTATCAGCGGAATTAAAGAATAGAGGGTAATTAAGGGATTTAAAGCAAAAGCTGCCCCAAAAAAAGTGGCAATTCCTCTTCCTCCTCGAAACTTTAAGTAACATGACCAATTATGACCGGCAATTGCTGCCAGCCCTCCAAATACCTGAACCTCAGGTCCTAATCCCAGTATTTGCGCTCCCCAGACTGCTGCAAATCCTTTAGATATATCCAAAAGCCCGGTTAAAACTCCCGGCCACTTCCCCACATTCCGGAAAACATTGGTTCCTCCTATCTGCCTTGTCCCCACCTTTAAAACATCTACTCCTCGCCGTTTAGCTATTAAGTAACCGAATGGAATAGACCCCAAAAGATAACTTAAAATTAGCCAGGAAAAATCAAGTATCATAATTTTTTCTCTTTGTGTTTTATTACCTCATTATAAAAGTCTAAAACCCGGTCAGCAATAATCTCCCAAGAATATTTTTGAGCTTCTTTTAATCCCCAATCAGCCATTTCTTTTCTCTTAGCTTCACTTTTAATCAAAATCTCTAATTTTTGGGCAAGTCCTTGCCAATCCCTGGGATTTGCCAAAAAATTTTTTCCCTTACCCTCCAATACCCCCCTATAACCCTGATTAGCAAAAGCAACTACCGGCTTTCCCGAAGCCATGGCCTCCAATAAGACTATTCCGAAACTCTCGCCAAAAATAGCCGGAGCGCAAAATATGTCAGCTGTGGCATAATAGGAGGGATTTTTTTTTCTGGGAGGAACCCCCTCAAAATGAACTGTCTTTAAATTATTGCGGTTTGCGAAATTTTGGCAATCTTCTTTTAGAGGACCCTCTCCAACAATAATCAATCTTAAATCTTTGAATTTGGTTTTTAAAATTTTATAGGCATTGAGAAGATAAATTAGACCCTTTTTCTCTTCAATTCGTCCCAAAAACAAAATGTTTATTTTCCCGTCACAATATTTTTTAATTTTTGGCTTCTGAGGATTGAATTCTTTTATATCTATCCCGTTAGGAATAACCGTTTTGGGTCCCGGAAAATCTTTAAAAATATCTAAACAACAGGGAGCAACCCCGATTACGCCATCAATTCTTTCATTGACAGTTTTTTGGAGCCAATTAACGAGGAAATGATTAAATGAGGGAGGCAGTTCCTTAAAAAATTTGTTGGTCTTAAAGTTATAACCGGAGTGAAAGGTTAAAATATTTACCGCCTCTGATTTTCGTAAAATCTGCCAAGAATGGAAGCCAAAATTCTGAAAATGCAAAATATCAAATTTCTCCTTTTTTAAAAGTTTAGCAATGTTGCCCGGCCTAAAGCATACCGTAAAGTCCACCTGGGTTCCGCCAATCGGAACGAGAAAAGAAGTCCCAAAGAGTTTTATATCTTTGCCGTATCTCTCCCGCGAACGGCTTTTGGGAACCATGATTTTTGTTTGGAGACCTCTCTTTTTAAATTCTTTGTTCAAAGCTAAAACATGTTCTTTTACTCCTCCCGGCCTGGCAAAACTGTGCAAAGGGAAAAAACCAATTTTTAAATTTTTCTTTTCATTAAACATTTTCCATCCTCAAAATTTCGCAAAAGCAAATCCAGATAGGCGCTCGCTTCGCTCGTGCGCTATCTCCCTTCGGGCAGCACCAGAGCAAAGCTCGGTGCTGGGTCGTATCGGGTGAGTGCCTATCGCAGTCCAGCACCGAAACATAGTTTCTGGTGCTGTCGGAATTTCAATTTATTGAAATTCCGATACGATTAAATAACAATTAGATGATAGCACAAATTTTTAATTACTTCCAAAATTACAAATCTTTGAGTTTTTCTTTAAATACTTTCTTTATGTTCCAATAAGTCAAACTTTTTATTTCCGACCTGCTCATTTTTTGAGAATTTAACCAGTTTAAAATTCTTGGATAAAGATGTAATGAAGCAATGCCGGATAAGTAAGGCGGACTTAATTTTTCTTCTAATGTATGGGGGGCGTGGTCTGATTCAATCCAGTCAATTTTGCCCTGTCTTAAATACTCCCTCAATTTAGTAACTTTCGAAATCCCTCTCAAGGGCGGGTTAACTTTGAACAAAATCCCGTTCTTTTTTCTCATTATATTTTCGGTAAATAAAATATGATGGGGGGTTACCCCGCAGGTGATTCTTAAATCTTTTTTAGCCCCCAAAACCAAATCTACTGATTCCGGCAGGGTTATGTGGCAAATGTGGAGATTCCCTTTAAGGTGAGAAATTCTGGCAAATTGAATTTGGTCTCTAACCCCTTCAATTTCAGAAATTTCAGGTCTGGTCAAATTATGAGTCCAGGGTTTTTCCGGATTCCAGAGCCAGGGTTTAAAATATTTTTCTTTTTCGGCATGAACCGCCAATATCCCTAAATAGTTTAAATCAGCCAAAATCCGATAGATTTTCTTTTGGTCTGTTTCACGTGAAACTCCCAATTTTCCGGATTTTGCTGCATAAAGATTTAAACCAATTACCTGGGGATAATTTTCAACAAGTTTTGCCGCTTTTTTGATTTGATTTTCGTTTGGGGTTAGTCCTACGTAAAGAAAATATTTCGGGTACCCGCCACAGCGGGTGGGCTCCCTTTTTTCAGCTAATCTCAATCTTGCCCGAACATCTTTTTCGGTTAAAATCGGTGGCTCGGTATTTGGCATATCAAAAATAGCCACAATCCCTAAGTTTGTGGCTATTTTTGAAACCTCGCCAATGTTAGTTTTTTGGGCCTCATTTCCGTCCCGGCAGTGAACATGCGGATCAATATGTTTCATGTAGATATTTAAGGTTTGGCCTATAGAAATTTGGTGGACTATTCTTAAAATAGTTCGGACGCATTTCGCCGCCTGCGGCGGCGAGGGTTTGGCCAAGAATTCCGAACCGAAATCCTGAACTTTGACAATTTCAAGTTTTTTAGCGAACGAAGTTCGCTAAGTAAAATCATATCAGATTTTACCTTCGGCGGCAAATTTCGGAAAAACAAAGAACCAACTCGTTTTGAACTAGATAAAATAAAGACCCGCTCGAAAAACCGAGCGGGTCAATCGCAGATGTTTTGCACATCTTTGATTTAAGAGAGCTGACACTTTGGAAAGAGCTTTTCGGGTTGCCGTTTTGCGTTCATCGTCCGAAAAATAAGATCCCACCTTAGATTTCCGAATCTTTGACATTCGGCACCATCGGGTCCGACGACAAGGAAAATGCATGCTTCCTCGCCTTTCCCAGTCCCACATTTATTAAGATCAGCGACTGCATTTTCCGGACCCATAATTTCGAATGCCCGGTAATCTGTTCCCAAGGCAACAGTTGTGCCGTCGTAGA
>Ga0100390_10004509_pt1 | contig 12051 bp, 11 predicted proteins | sample CryGeymeta201514_FD_81540 | JGI IMG/M metagenome (GOLD analysis project Ga0100390, IMG submission 81540) | Groundwater microbial communities from Crystal Geyser aquifers in Utah, USA - Crystal Geyser metaG 2015-14 | ecosystem: Environmental > Aquatic > Deep subsurface > Groundwater | place... | reverse complement strand
CAAACGCTCCTACTCCAGCACCCACAAACGCTCCTACTCCAGCACCCACAAACGCTCCTACTCCAGCACCCACAAACGCTCCTACCCCAGCACCCACAAATGCTCCTACCCCAGCACCCACAATCCCGTCTGTTACTGCCGGCCAAGTAAGCGTTACGCTGCCACTGATAACACCAGTACCTTCCACGATACCAGCTGTACCTTCCACAAGACTCACAGCTGCACCCACATTAAGACCGAGTTACCCTTCCACGGAAACGGCACTGTCATCTGCAATCAAGTCAACAAACAATACTGTAAGTGGAATTCGTATTGTGCTCATTCCAGATGCTTTCCCGGAAGAGTTATCTTTTGTTCTGGAGTCCTTTCCACCAGAGTACGATGACAGTTCCGTTAAAGGAAACTTCCACAGCAATGCTACACAACAGCCAAGAAGCAATATCACCGATAGTGGCTTGGAATACAGCAGCACCACCAGAAATGGCATGGAACAAACTAACATTACTAGCTTTGCACAAAGCAACAGCACCGAAAGCAGCCTAGAACAAGGCAACTTTACTCAAAATGGCTTGTTGATGTCATCTTCACGACAACAATCACCTGTTGTAATTGCCAGTGTGACTTCTTCGCAACTACGGAATGGGACAAATACTTTTACCTATACTGGCGACCACATTTCTGCCAATCAAACGTACCAATTCACATTGGAGGATTTCAATGGGAATGGTTGGTGTTGTTATTTTGGAGCTGGACGCGTCGAAATCTATCAAGTGCTGGTTCCAGAAAACGACCCGGACACTAAAACTCCATTGAAAAGTACTCGGGTGTACGCCTTTTGGGGTCCGTTTAAATTCCTGCATCAGGGAACCTTTTCGCTCGCATAACACATAGGAGAACTGTAGCTCGTGCATTCTTCAGCAAGAAATCAAACTGGATCACATTTGTTATTAGTCTAGAGTACTCTCCCTGAATTATTTTTCTTTTTTGTCGTCGTTTCTTTTGGCTGCACGTTGAAAAGGGTTGGGGTTACTCGTAACCCAAATTTTCTGGCTAATTTTACTATGGGTACTCTGGGCGTAGGTAGGGATTCGCTGCCGGGCCAGTTGAATTTGCTTGCGTTTTCCGAAAGAAAAAAAAAGTCACGGAGTAACTCTTAATAACAATAGTACGAGTAGTTATTTTTATGATAACAATAATGATAAGCTCTCAACATTGAGGATCTACGTGGATAAGATGCTGCATCAAAAAGACAGAGGTGGATCAAGGGCTGAGTGACCTCTACTCTCTAGGAACTAGAATAGCAATGAAATCCAAGATGAACCCCAGCAATAATATCGGCAAGCCACAAAGGACCGTCAAACGAAAATTTCCTGCGCGAATAGTGGGGGTGTCTGTTGTAGGGTTGGGATCTCTGGTCTATGGCATCTTATTTCATGCGTTACTTATGCACACAAACAGCGACACAACTACATCTCTGCAGCAACCTGATGCAACAGATGATGCTACTTCTACTTCCAACATTGTCAACAACAAAAACGATGACTTTGTTTGGAACTACCCGTCCGATCAAGATTTAAGTGCTCTGCAGCAGTGTTTTCCAGCCAATTCTAAGAACTGGTTGCAAGGACCGCGACACGGAAATAATCCATTGCAAGACGATCTCATGGACGATGATTTTGTGACCAATATGATCCTTTTTGGCAGTCATTTGTCGACCAAACAAGGTGGTAGTAGCAGCAGTAGCAGCAGCAGCAGTACTACTTTTTCCACGGAAACTATTCTGCAACAGAGTATGTGCCATCCAGACTCGAGATTTTTAAATGCCACAGATCCTCTCACAGATGATCGGAGTATGCAGCTTTGGATTGTGAGATTGACCTTTATGTCCATGCATAGGATTCAACATCAATTTGCCGTGCCCGAAGTTACACCATCACGAACAACTTTGTCGACCGAATGTCAACGGCTAACAAATACGTACCAGATTGGAAAATATGATTACGAATGTCCAGCTGGCAGGTTCTTGTTGGTTCCCATTGAAAATTTAGGTTTGGGAGCAGTCATGAGAACAACCGTCTTGAGTGGTTTGTTGGCTGCCATGGCCACAAACCGAACAGTTTTGTTTATCAATCACGCACCTGTCGGACCAAAGCCCATTCGTCAAGCCTGGTACCATGCCTCGTGCGATCGGATGGATGTTCAGTGTTTCTTTCATCCCCCGAGTCCTTGTGTCCTAACGCACGCACAACTGGAACAAGCACCTGTCATGAACCAATTTCGCAATGTGACCAAATTGTTTAAGAATCCACTCAACATGATGGAAGAACCATTTTTCAAAAACGAACCTGTCATTGTGTTGCCATTGAAAACGGTAACACGGTCCATTTCCAAATCTATTCCAATGCGACTGCAGGAATTTACCGTACGAGTTCGCGGTAGTTTGAATGAGACAGATCCACGGAGGACGGTGTTGCAAAAAGTTGCCGAACGGTTTGTGAGCAACGTCCATAGGGACAAGGTAAATCAGTTAATTTCATACGGGTTGGTGCTTTATGCGATGCGACCACACATTCAGAGTCAGAACGAGCTACGAGACATTATGCAACAAATTGTGCCACCATCGTCTACGAAAGCTATTCCAGCCGTCACCTTGGGCTTGCCTATTCGGGGTACGATCCGCATGTCTGTTAGGCAATTGATTGTATTTGATAGTATGACTGACTTCTGTTTTATTTCTTTTCATTTCATCCTTATCAGCCTCGGACAAATGCATCGAAGAGAGTGAATGCTTTCCTTTTGAAAAATATATGCGGGTTTTGGCGCAGATTTGGAACCGCAACAAACCTTCGCTGAAACAGGCGATGAAGGAAGCGTCTGTAGACAAGCTGTCTATTATTGTGACCACCGAATCGGCGAGTGTTTTGAAAGAAAAGGACACCTTTTTGGCTGATACGAGCCTTGTCAAAAGGACCGTTCCATTCAAATTTGAATTCATCTTGAATGAACACGATATTCAGCAAGACAGCGGCAATCCAAGAGACAATATACCAGAGCACAATCTAGATGTAGTGCTGGAAGAAAACAATGCCGATAAGGTAATGCTATCGATGATATCGTCACTTCAACTTCAGCTCCTGGCTCGATACTCGATTGGAAATTGCTGTTCTAATTTTCATCGGATCTTGTTCGAGTTGTTGGACGGTGGTTGTGGTGCAGCATACGAGAGCGGACCAGAATGTCTACAGACAAACCCGAATCCGGAATTTCGTATTTGCTGCGTGTGGGACACCAGCAATGAATGCAAAGCCAAGAATGTTCGGGAAAAGATTGATGAAAAGTGGGCAGCTGCCAAACGAAAGCGAATGCAAGAGCGAAACCGAAGAAAAAGGGAAAAGCAACTCAACATGGTCAAAGGTGAATAATGGCTTTTTCAGGATCGAGTTCTGTATTTCATTCCGCAGCAGATTCTGAATGAGACATATCATGTTAGAAGTCAAGCTGGCTGAAATTCAAACGACCCAATGACTAATTACTAATTCCACATTGCAGCGTAGGCACTTGAGGTTAAAAAGATTTCCAAAGAGCTTCTCCTCATTTCAGTTATTTGCAGCACAAAGCGATCAACCTGCTGGTCTTTTTATAGAAAAAATAATCTTGTCACGGGTGCACAAAGCCCTATTCACATTGATTTTGTCTGGCTGTTATGTGCTATGGACAATGGAACTTTCGACGATGGTGCGTTTTTGCAAGTTATGAGTATTTTTTTCCAAAACTAAAACGAAGGTATGATAGGGTTAGGTCTTTACAAATGTGCGATCTTATTATTCTTTGTTTTTGTATCTTTTTCTTTTTTACCAGGTGTTCCTCTATCTTGGGAGTCGCTTTATGTTTATCGTTTTGAGTACCACAAGATACTGCAATCTAATCCTAGTTTGTATCTACCAAGAAAGTATGCGGGCATTGCCCTAAAGCTAACTATCCACAGTTTGATAGCAATTCCAAGAAAGAGCACAAACATTCAGACCATGAAGTTTTGCACGGTTGCCCTTTGGCTTTTACTGGGTGCGTTTGCTCGCGCCCAAAATGATAACAACGTGAGCAAGTCATCAATGTTTGCCTAGGATTGCCTGTTGTCGTTGAATAATTAGATGTTATCTATCCCAACGTTTATCCTCAACGATCTATCCATTTCTTGATTGCCCAGCCTGAAACCGACCATCGACTGGCTCTTCTGCGGGATCTTGAAGACGCTATGAAAGACCTTACTTCGACCGGAGCCGAACGCCGTCGTACCATCATACGTGATCTGGAAAGCACACTGAAAGGCGTCGATATGGATCACACCAGTGCTGCGGGAAGCGAACGCCTGCTGGAGAACGCAGACTTGCCCCCGCTGGAGGATGAACCCAAACGTCTGCTGGAGGATACTACGACTACTACGGCCGACGATATTACGGAACAAATCAAAAATGTTCTCCCTTCCATATTCTCGAAAGATCAAGAAGGAGAGATGATTCCTCATATTAAACCACCTCATCCTCCTACGGCAACAGGCGACCCTCACTTCACAATGTTTGGAAACAAAAAGTTTGACTTTCAGTAAGATCCAACTATTGCGCCTTTTTGTCTATTTGTTCAAGCAGAAACGTCACAACTTGCCTCAACGGTCCCAACTTTCAATGATTGCAGTGGTGAGTGCGACTTGGTCTTCTTGTCCAATCCCATGTTCAACAATGGCCAAGGATTGTCCATTCACATCCGTACCAAGGTTGTGACATGGTGGAGCTATGTGCAGTCTGTTGCTATCAAGATTGGCGATGACACGCTTGAAGTGCTCGGAGAGGAAAAGAAGTACTGGCTGAACGGCCAACTTGGTCCCGAATTGACCAAGAGTGGTCCCTTGCCAGGTTTTACTCTTGGAGGGAATACGGTACGTTTCCGCATTCGCGAAGACTCGGACTTTATTTTCAAAGTCTTTTTGAATGACGGCCAAGCCATTGCAATGAAGGCCATCAAAGATTTTATGAAAGTGGATCTTGAAAACCATAAACCAGCAAGCTTTGCTGTTAGCAAAGGTCTTTTGGGTAGCTACGAAGGAGGTCTCATGTTGGCCCGAGATGGTGCCACAATCCTAGATGATGAGAATGCTTTTGGTTCAGAGTGGCAAGTGCAGCCTGATGTTGATGGCCTAATTTTTCATGAAGCAATTGGACCTCAATACCCCCAGGCCTGTGCTATGCCTGATGCCTCTCAAGCGCAGCGTCGCCTGGGAGAGGGTTCTCTTATCTCTCGCGATAAAGCTGCAGAAGCTTGCAAGGACGTTGATCAATCGGACCGCACCGATTGCATTGCTGATGTGTTGGCCACAGGTGACCCATCCATGGCAGAGGCATTCTAGATAGCTTAATCCACCAACCAGCTTGGAAGCAGAACGACTTAGTACATAGCAAAGAATGACTTCAGGCTCGCAAGGTTCATACATCGCATAAAAAGTAAACGCGTGATTCTCGCTTGTGAGATTTATTGTGTCTGCGTACTTTCCTAATAAAGTAGGAGTCATTTTTTGTAAACAGATCGACCACTCAAATTAGTATTTTTTAATCTTTCCCTCAGAAAATGGTTTTACATATTTATTCATCTATGCCACAACAAAAATTGACTGAAGCTAACTCCTAATGTTGTGATTCACCACTGATACCTACGGATCGCTCTCCTGGAACGTGTCACGCATTTTCCTGAGCTGCAAAGTAAGATATCATCATTGGTTTGAGTACGTTGAGGCCCAACAGGTTAACTTGTACAAACAGCCTTGAGTTCACCCGAGTAAACATGCTTGTAGTCGTTATATGGGCAGCAGATGGTTGAAGCTCCCTCTTCCAGAGACGAAAAGGCGCAAATAGTGTTTCTGCAGTCGCTATCTTTGCTACAAATAGCGCCATTTTCTAGTGGCTCCTCATGACAAGTACCCGCGATACAATGACCACTAGTGCACATGTCATCTACATCATCTTCAATACCACACGAAGCACCTGCCCTTTGGCCGGTGCATACTCGTAATCCACTGATGGGAAAAGCATCAATCTCTCGGTCTATCTTTGTCGTGTTGGAGATTTCTTCCGGTGAAGCTTTCAAAAATACATACTCACCGGTGGGACAGCAGATATAGGCCGAGGATGGATCCGCAGAGGCCAACGCGCAAGCATCGTTTGCGCAGTCAAAGTGATTGTCGCATCGTTCGCCGACCTCTTGCTCAGTAGCTTGGCAAACTTGACCCACGCAAATATTGCTCTCACAGAGTGAATTGGCAGAATTTTGACACATGTCGCCTGCTGGTCGATTGGAACACATTGGTCCTTCCGATAGCAGAATGCTATTCCCTGTGGCGCAACATACCTTTGTATCTTCATCGTGGTAGTAGCCGCAGTGGCCACCTAAACAATTGTTGGGTTCTTCACATTCAGCTCCATCATCAAGAAGATCGGAACGACAGGTATTAAAAACACAAATGTTGCTGCTGCACATGGCATTTTCGTGGCAAGCGGCTCCATTAGGCTGGGATTCACTGCAGAAAGATTCACCTTTATAACCAAATATACTTCCACTAGGGCAGCATGACTTGTTGGGTATATCCACACTTTCGATACTAGAGATATTGCTTACAGGGTATTTACCGCAAGCCTGGCTGGCACAATCCCACCCTTCTTCGCACGGTTCGAGGTTGTCCTTCTGCAGACTCTCACAAAATCCTCTCACGCAGACTCCACTGTCACACATCAGATTGAACTCGCAGGCCTCGCCGTCTCTTAAATTCATCTCAATATTACGAGGCGCGCAGTAATCGGGCAAGTTCGCTGCAGTCGGAACGGAAGTGCTAGTAGTGACAAAACCTGGCAAGTTGACATTGCACGAAGACCTTCCTGCACATTTGGGAGAACATTCGAGTTCGACAGCACAATTATCCTGCATTTGACAATGAGCAACAATGGCTGTTGACAATTGCATATATTCACGGTCGACTTCCACTTTTTTAGTTTGTACTGGTACCTCTGTGTATTGAAGCATGTCATCTTCTCCTTTGTTAGAAGTCACTGGTATTTTAGCTACGGCACCGGGACTACTGCCACAGGTGGGCTCTACAAAAATCCACGATTCGGCCTCCCCATTATTTTGCCAGCACTGTTTTTGAATGGCCACCATCTGATAGACCATTCCGCCCGAAGTCACGGCTGGATGTGGCATACTGCGGACCTCTAGAGCTTTGTCACAAAAATACGATCCCGCGTGAACTTGCACATATACCTGCAGATTATCGTCTTCCTCAGCATAGCATGCTATCACAACACCATTTTGATCTTCGAGATCAATATCAGCTTGGGTTTCTTCTGTAATCTTTTTAGGTTCACAGAGTATACTGGTAGTATCGGTCTGATTACAGTCGAGACGAGATGTCCACTCACTCTTGGAAGATTGTGCAACGATAAAGGCTCCTTCGGGACAAGTGGCAGTGAAGGAGGGTTGAGGATGTTTGCAGCCATCTCTTTCTGAGTGTCCCAGGGCTTGGATAAAGTAGTAGTAAGCCTTCAAGGATTCGACTTTTTCTCGGGGATTTCGCATGCGAGTATCTTCGGTTCTCCGGCGAACGTGATGTTTATGTTCAGAATTAGAAACCCCAAAGGTCAACCTCCTTGAGGCCATGTAAGATAGCGAGACACTCCTGTGAGATAGGTGCAGGTTCTCATCCAAGGAGAGAGATATCGGGTTGGCGAATCGATTTGTCGAGTTTGATGCTATTACGGCCGAGGTGCGACCAGGCAGTGCAGACAAAAGAAACAAAGTAAGAATTGTCGTCTTCATTTTCTCTCCTGCCCTTTTTTGTAAATGAAACGCAGATAGACCACAGATTAATTTTGTTCTTGTTGTAACTGGATGCGTTGATGGGATGAGATTGCAATGATAAAGAAGAAGTTGATGTGTGATGTGTGTTTTTATTGTTTATTCGTGTATGTGTCAAAGAACGATTTCTTCGCTCTTCGCAGCTTTTTAGCGAGGATCCCGAATGCCACATTCGCTTTTTGAAATTTAAATTTAAAATTGTATTTTCTTTCCCTGATTATTCGCTCGTCGAGTGTGGTACCAGGTACTAGTACGTAATTTGTCAGTGCGCGTCCTTCCAGTGGCTCCAGTTGGTACTAGTAGTCAAGCAAAGAATTGGTGCTATTTTAGCTATTTTTTTGCTGATTATTCGAGGAGTGTGCTAGTAGTTTCACAGGGCATGGACTACTTACGAGAATGCTTAAATCTGCCTTGTGATTTTAGTTCAAAGGAGGCAGATGAGCAGGAGAACTATGGTAAAATAATTCAAAATACAAATACTACCGGGTAGAAATAAATAAAAAAATATTAATACGAATACTAGCTACCGTTGAATACTACGAATAGAAAAATGACTACAATTAGGAATATTAAGCAACAAGAATACTACCAGAATACTAGCAAGAATACTGGCGGTTGGTGGGTGGGGAGTCATACTGTGGTACAGGAGTACAGTACGTAGCAGTAGCAACCTGTACCAGGAGGCGGTAGCTAGCTAGACTACTACTACCAGTACTCTACTACCTGGTACTAGTACACTGCTCGTATGCAGTTTTTGCATATTATTGTTGTTTAATTCCATATTCTGTTGCGAAAAAATGCATCAAATAATCATTATTAGTATAGGTAGTATGTACATTATTATAGGTAGTATGTAGTTAGTCAAAAAAATTCTCGGAAGATTTTGACGAGCAGACAAAATTTGACCATATTAACACGTCATATTGAGAATAACATGGAATTATAGGAACAGCCAGAATTAATTAACCATACTATCTCTATGGTACACTGGTACATTTTTACCTCTAGTAGAGAGTACTGGTACAGCAGTACCAGGTACAGTACCAGGTAGTAGTCTTAGGTCGCTCTGGTCCCGGCATTCTACCGTACGAAAAGTTTTTCCGAGTGGTACTGGTACCCCGGTAGTAGATCTTGTCCCGGCATTCAACAAAATGTCTTTACGGATGTTGTGGTTCTCCAAACAAAGACCAGATTCTCTCTAAGCCATTTGATTCGCATTGCATTCAGAAAATTGTTGGTAAAAAAATGATCGACCGCACCGCCTTTTTCGGTATCCCTTTCATCGCAATCGCAATCCTGGTCGGACAGGCCCAAGGCGCTGCCTCTCCCGAATGTCTCGCCGGCATCTAAGCTCTCGAAGATGAGGCTGAAGTTCAAGCTGAACTCAGGAGCCTGATGGACAAATTTGATGCGGTTCTCGGTAATGTCGATGCATGTGACGTTTCCGAAGGTCTCGGCTCATTTGATTGCAACGTTACCTTTAACAAAGACATTACTGCGTATCAAGAACTATGCGCAGCATCTAACGGAACTGTTTTTGAAGATAAAATGGAATACGACTGCGAGGTCCTTTTGGGCGCAAGTGAACTCCGCATGCACCTGAACAACCTTCCTGTCTGTTTGCCAAGATCCTGCGATCTTACAACCTTGTCGCACGACGATATCAATGTTGCTGTTCTGGAGGACTTCAAGGATGGATTGCGCAATGGGAGGTGCAAAGTGGATGGATCGGCTGGGGTCTTGTTTGTTCCGAGTGTTGTGAAAGTGATGTTGGTGGCTCTTGTTGGTCTTTTCGCACTCTAGAGAGTCTTGCAATACCTTGGAATAGTCTTGCCAACACTAACTATATAGCTCAATCTTAAACCAGTCTTACATGTAGTCATGTATGCCTTCTATTCTGTGTGTCTGTGACCTGTGACCAGGACCATATCCATGGTTGTACAGACCTAGATGATGCCGGGGTTTGTCTGTCTTCCATAGTTCATGAATCCGGAACATATACAGGTAATAGTCTACCATTGTAGTAGTCAAGTTATTCCGCAGGCTGAGAAAGTGAACGATCACTCAGCTGGGAGAAATAAGCCCTGATTGGACTACTCTACTGTTTTAGCGAATAGCGATACCAACTACCAACTACCAACCAAACCACTGTCTGTGGAACCATTTTTTACAGGATTGCCTTGCATGTTTGCATAGTAGGGTTTCCAGCTTCCAGCTTCCAATACACTTAGCAAATACAGGTTTGCACAATATACTATTTCAAACTCTTCGACACTAACCTAACTTTTTACGTGGGTCTCTACTAGTCTTTACTAGTAGAGGGTATGTGTTGAATGAACGATGAAAGAGGTGGAGTTCACTTGCTCCTGAAGCAAAGATACCAGTAGAGCGAAATGAAGCGTAAAAAGCTAGTGTGGAGACTATTAGATAAATATTATGGATAGACTAGACTAGTGGCTGTGTATAGGAAGCAGGCATAGGCACACGACCTAATAGAGTATGACCTAACTCCTGAGTCCCATCTATAGTCCACCTGGGCTTAATTTGGAAGGATTAGACATTACTACTTTGTCCTGTCAAATAACCGATGACCCTTATCATTAACATCTATCTTAACTTGCTACTAGTAGTAGCAGTCTAACCGTAATAAAGTAAGAGAGTTATAACCAATATGATTGTTTCAGTAGCTAGCAGCAACAACAAAATTCCGAAACTCCGCCTTTTATTGCTTTTTCGCAAGACCAATAGCCACTCAAAACTACGCTCAAAAGTGAACCAACCCCAAATGTCAAAAATGTCGTATCTATTAATGTCATAATTTTGCAAAAACAAAAAAAGTGGTCACATAATAAAATTCTCAACATGAAAAATTTGAATTTGTCTTTCCTTCTGCTGCCCCTCGCATGCAATGGCTGTCCCTTTCTTCGAGCTCAAGCAGCCGGTGGGAAACCCGAGCGAAAGCTACAAAGCGATTACATCCAAGAATTGCTAGACAACCACGACGACATTGATCGCGAGGTTATTACTAATGCTGATAATTCTATTCGAACAAAAACAACTTCGACGAGGGACGAAGTGGGTGGATGGCTACAGGAACACGTTGCGACCATGAAGGCGCGTGTAGACAACGGCGCGCAAGTGAGAAATTGGGACCCCTTTTTTGTGGCGCTCGTCGATCATCACGATGAATTTGATGTTACCATTACGAATTTAGACAATCCAAAAGGCGTGCAAGTTGATATGAGAGCCAGCACTCAATGCGGACAAGATCTTATTTCTAGCCATGCCACTGTAGTAACTGCATTTGCACAGATAGGACGCGTTGAATCTTCAAAGTCGCACGATGCACCCACTTCTTGCGGCTCCTCAGGCAACCCGCCCAGTGGAGGGTAAGTCATGCACTTCAAATTTTGTGTACGGCCCCTTGTGTTCCGGAGAGCTAACATTTGTTGAACACTTTTTTGTTCTAGTGGCGGTGGTGGCAGCAGCGGCGGCGGTGGTGGCAGCAGCGGCACCAGTAGCAACCCGGGAGGATCTAGCAACTGCTTTTCTGGACATTCCAAAGTATTGGTGCGCAACCACGGGCCTATGTCTGTACAAGATCTCCGTGTCGGTGACTACGTCCTGACTGACGAGGCAGGCACGTACCAGCCCGTTTACGCCTTTGGTCACTTTAATCCAGATCGTTTGGCTATGTTCCATCAGATTCACCATTCTAGCAGCGATACGCCTCTCGAAGTAACGTCCGATCATTTGTTATTTCTTGCCGGTCAGGATAGACCCGTTTCTGCTGCTCATGCGAAATTGGGTGACCAACTTCGAATGCTTGACAAGAAAACACCATCGACGATTACTGATATTGTGGAGGTTCAACAGGCGGGCATTTATGCTCCACTGACCAAGGACGGCACAATAGTTGTCGATGGAGTTGTGGTTTCTACCTATGCATCTTTGATTGCAGAAAGTGAAAGTTCAGACTCCAACCAGCTAATGGAAGCTTTGGGTCAGCAGACTTACTGCCACTTGGGCCTCGCCCCATTTCGTTTGTTTTGTTCCATTGCACCAGCTCTGTGCAATTCCTACGATAAGGACGGGATGCCACATTATATTTCAGTGGGTATCTGGCTTACCAAAGCTGCTACTAAACAGAGATCCATT
>Ga0100390_10004504_pt1 | contig 12054 bp, 10 predicted proteins | sample CryGeymeta201514_FD_81540 | JGI IMG/M metagenome (GOLD analysis project Ga0100390, IMG submission 81540) | Groundwater microbial communities from Crystal Geyser aquifers in Utah, USA - Crystal Geyser metaG 2015-14 | ecosystem: Environmental > Aquatic > Deep subsurface > Groundwater | place... | reverse complement strand
GTTGGGTTGAGCCTGTCGAAACCACTCCCATTTGCACATCATCCATCCGTTTATCCGCTTCCCATCCGTTGGCCATCCCTCCCCCCACAGACACGCCCGCCGAAATCCAGAATCCGCCCAGGGACAAGCGCCACCCAGTCCGACGGCGACTCCCATTTGCGCGCCGTCCATTCATCCTTCATCCTTCATCCTTCATCCTTTCTTTCCCCCCACGGACACGCCCGCCGAAACCCAGAATCCACCCAGGCGTTGCACTGAGCTTGTCGAAGTGGACAACCCCACCCAGTCCGAAGGCGATGGGTTGAGCCTGCCTCACTGTTCTTTGGCGGGGTGACAGAGTTTGTTTACCAAATCCCCGCGCGCGTCCACTTAGAATCACCATCTTGCTACAAATCCCCTGCTAATGTATAATCCGCAACAGGATGAAATAATGCTAGGGATAACAGATATATCTGAAGGTATCAAGGAAATGGTTCTGGAAATTGTCGGGGATCATATGGGTATGCCAGCGCCTACTCTTTCTATTGATAATTCTATTGTTGAAGAATTAGGTGCCGATTCACTTGATAAAATGGAATTGATTATGACTATGGAAGAACTTTTCGGTATAAAGATTCCAGACAATCAGGTTGCAGGTATTGTTTATGTGAAAGACATAGTATCTGCGATTGAAAAATCGGCAATGAGTTCTACACAATTCAAGAGGGCTCGCGAGTCTTGGAAAATGGTGCAAAGCACAGTTTCACAGAACTATCCAACATAAGCCTACAAAATTCGTGGAGGTTAAAATGGACCTGAAGAACAAAGTTGCTGTTGTCACTGGGGCAAGTACAGGAATTGGTCAAGCAATCGCTATTGCACTTGCCGCGAGAGGGGCAAAAGTTGCCCTTGTTGCTAGAAATCTAGAAGGTTTAAAACAAACAGAGAGCAATATCAAAAAAGCGGGCGGAATTTCTAAGATTTGCCAAACAGATCTCCGAAAAGAGAATGAGATCAACAGCTTGGCGTCTGATGTTTTAGGACAATGGGGCAGTGCAGATGTTGTTATCAATGTTGCTGGCGTATGGCATGATAACGAAAAGGTTTATTATGGAGTTCCGTTACACGAGACGCCAATTGAGCAAATAGATGAGGTTATTGACGTAACATTGCGAGGAACAATGTTGTTATCTCGTGCATTTATATCAGGTATGATTGAGAAAAAGCAAGGAAAGATAATTAACATATCAGGGACGTTTTCCAGTGGTGGGGCAGGCTGGTTGCATTATTACGTTGCAAAGTTAGGGGTTGAAAACTTTACGGTTGGCCTTGCCTCCGAGTTACGAAAACACCAAATTCAGGTGAACTGTATTTCACCGTCTGACACTGCTACTGATGCTTTAATTAAATATTTTGGCGATGACGCTACGAGCGGATTACCGCCAGAAAATATTGCAGAGTTGGCGTTGTTCTTGCTATGCGATCCTGTTGCAGATAATATCACTGGGGAAACAATTGTGATTAAAAACAAATTGGCATAATCTGACTACATCAACGCAAACAAGTATCTTGGTGGGAGTTCATCAGAGTTGTGTAAGTTGAATAGCGAAACCTAAATTATGCTCCGCAAGAACGAAGTTTCTTTGAGCCAGTAATTTAGGTTTGAAGGGATATATATGTCCAATGTTTCTGTAAGTCTTCCAGAAGAAGTAGATATTTTATACAATCAATATGGTCAAAGGAAACCAATGGGGTTGTCGGCTGAAAGTACCAAGAAGCCCCATTTTTTCCTCCATAGGACATTTGCAGGCGATAATGATTTATTGCTTATTCTAAATACCAAAAGATGTGCTTATCAATGTCACTTTTGTCAGTTGCCTGCAAAAAGCTCGCGGACATGGATACCGACAGAGGAGATAGTTGAACAGGTTAGATATGTGTTCTTTGAGCTAAAACATTCTTTGAGCCTTCTGGATCGTGTCACACTTTCTAATGATGGATCAGTGCTTGATGCTAAAACTTTTCCTGAAGATGCGCTACTTACTATAGCGGAGTGTGTCAATAAGCTTCGGAGAGTGCGGACGCTGGTTCTAGAGACGAGGTTGGAATTTGTTAATCAAGGAACGCTCATGAAAATTCAGGAAAGAGCTCCAAGGGCGAAAATTAATATACTTACTGGATTCGAAACCCAAGATGATTACATACGAGAAGAAATATTATATAAGCGAGAGCCTATAAAGGCGTTTTTATCTGGTTTGGATGAGGTTGCGCGGGCAGGAAGTGACTTGACAGCGTACATTCTCTACAAACCCGCACAAGCAATGACAGATGAAGAAGCCTATTATGAAGCTGAAAAGACTTTTGATTTTTTAAAGCATGAATGTGCCTCTCGAAACATTTCTTATTCTGTAAGATTAAATCCAATGTATTTGGCTCGTGGTTCAAAATGGGCGGAAATAGCACTGGATAGTCCAAGATACAAACCGCCTCGTCTTACGGATGTGATGAAATTGGCTGAAAAAAAGGCGCGCGAGGGTGTAAAAGTTTATATTGGCATGTCCACTGAGGGCCTGGATGAGGCAGAAGGTTCATACATGAACCGCGATGATTTTTCCCTCAACTTGGTGAAGTCTGTGGCACTCTTTAATTCTGGGAAAATAAGCCAATTCGACTGGGCAACATTATGAGTTTTTAGTTATGTTAAAGCCGATAACTTTGAAAGAACTTTCCAATGCGGAAAATGTTGAAATAATTGGGGATAAGATATATATTGTAATTCCACCTGATTGGATAGTCTTAGGAGAAACCAGGCTTTCATATACCACGATTCTCAGGATCGTTGAATGTAGCAGAGAACATCACTGGAATATTGACATATTATCGAGAGCCAAAACACCGTTAGACTCTATCACTAGATGTTTGGAGTGTGAGTTTTTTACCCCCATTTTAGTAGGAAGTAAAGTTATAATAAGGTACGCGGTAATAGGTCATAGGCGTAAAAGTTACAAAATTAGATTTGAAATTGTGGATGAAATTAGAAATAAAGTATGTGCAACAATTAAAATGATCTCCGTGTTCTACGATCCCGCAGAAAATATCTCGGTCGAGCCGCCAACAGCTGTCTCTGAATTCCTTCAAAAAACATTGACAACAGAAATATCAAACGACTAATCGTAACTACTCAGCCTATTTGAGCGAAAACCACCATATGCGGCGAAATACGAACAATTTGCGTATATTGGTCATTTGTGGCAGTCCAACCTGTAGCGAATTTGCGCTATTTCGGTCACATGTCACCACATTTGGTGTTCATAGAACCATGCCTGAGTAGTTACGACTAATCTGCATATATATCAAAAGGAGACTTTGCTATGACTAACAAACAAAACAATTTGGATGCACAAATCCAGGCACTTAGCAGCAAGTCGGACGAGGAACTTCTTGAGATAATGGGTGCTTATTCTCTAAGTCAACAGCCAAATGATCTTAGAGAGTCCCTCGCCGCTGACGGTGTAATTGACATGACAAGATTTAAGAAGGCAGGCGAGAAATTTAGAGCAGATATGGAGCCCTATCTCAGGGAGGCAATTTGCGGTTCTGGTGGTTTGCTTAGTAACACAGAGAATGTGACCGTCCAAGACATCTTAATGATTTTACTTCCAATAATAGGAATGACGATGGAAGGCATGGTGCCTACTGCGATTATTGCAATTTGCATAGTCGTCATAAGAGTAGGCTTAAGAAAATTTTGCAAGGAAGCAATTAATTAAAAGAACCAGAAAAGCATCCATCTTCGAAAATATTGTTTGTCAGGCTAGTGAAGGAATTTTACTAGCCATCTTTGCCGTGAAATCTCAAAATGCGATTAACTAACCAGCAAATAGTATTGCTTAGCGAACAATATCTAAACGCTACAGAAGGTAGCGACAAATCCGCCGCGATACGGATACAAGCTGAAAAAGCAGGGGTTAATCTAAAATATATTAACCATTCTGGAATTGATCCGTCGTTCGTAGCAAATGTTTTCAAAGCGGCCAATGCACAGAATAAGATGGATATGTTATTGGGTGTAATTCAAGCAGATGGTATTCATCTTGATTTACCGAATGAGGGAATAAGTACATTAACGCGGAATCCAATTGATTTGGGAAATAAAATACTATATCTGAAAATTACAAAAAGTATCTCCTACATTCCAACAAGTCCTACATTAAATAATAGCCAGTTCAAGCTTGTCGAAGGAATAATTGTAAATCCCACGCCTGATCCTCAACGTGCAATTATCAAGGTTTCCGTTAGAGGAACATCAGACATAATCACAATTCCGCTTGTAGTTTCACCGCCATCTACAGCAATTCCTAATATTAGATTACCGCAATTTACTCATGACGAAGGTTCTAAATTAACAAAAACTCTTGCGTCAACATCTCTTAGCGTGGAATTATATATTCCTGGAGAGACATTTCCAATCGATAAATGGGAGTCCAGAGTTTTAATTACCCAACCAGACATTGGGTTAATAGTTAGAAGGAACAAAGAAGGTAATTATGAAGACTTTACCTCTGACTTGGCTGGTTGGGTAAACTCTGGGGCGCAAGGATTAGCCGATTTTTTGGCTCAGATCCTCCCGCTAAATATTCGTCAGAATTTAGGCTACCCAAACAAGAATGCACTGGCGAAAGAAAATGTTGAAGTTAGCGATATCGAATATGTTGACAGTCAAGTTCGTGCGGTTTACGAAGGGCTATTAAAAAAAACCTTTACCTATATGCCCACAGAACTCATAAGCCATTCTGGTGAAACCGTTATTTTACAAAGGATACGACCGCCAGAAAACGTGTTAGCCGATCCTGCAAGACGAGCCAATTGCTTGGATGCAACAATCCTAATGGCTAGTATGCTTGAGTACATGGGATTGTCTCCTTTGTTGCTCATACTGCCACGTCATGCAATCTTGGGTTGGAAACGCCAAAACCTACCGTTGGGAGAATTATTGCAAAGCGATTCGTTATGGCGTTGTGGTTTTCTTGACGTAATATTATCAAGTTCTAACATTAATTACTACACCGCTGTAAGTTCTGGTGAAGGATATTTCATAAAGTCTTTACGGCTATTGAAAAACCAATCTGGAGATTTAACTGAATTTGCGAGACTAGTTGATGTTAAGGCCGCAAGGGATTTTGTTTTCTCGTCATAGTAAATTATGGAGCAAAACATGAAACTTACCGATGATCAGTTAGTTACTCTCGCCGAACAATATATCAGCGCGTTTGAAGGGGGCGAAGTGGTGGACGCTATTCGGATTCATGCCGATAAAGCAAACATTAATACAAATTTCGTAATCTTTAAAGGACTCCCAGTAAATATCGTACTTAATATATTTAAAGCGGCCAATGCACAGAATAAACTGGTAGATTTGATACGCATTGCCAATGAAGATAATGCTTCATTCACAATACCCAAGGACTTCAAAAGCGCGCGAGATTCGAGTACTAGTGATTTTTCTAAATACAAGAAATGGTTAAAAGCAGAAACTGAAAATGTGGATATTAGAGGAATTGGAAGAAGGGAATCTAAAGACGCATTAACTTTCCCGATTTTGAAGCTATATACCGAACTCTATGTTCATTCAGGACCTTCTAATATTTCTGCTCAGGGGCAGGCTGTCAGTGGGCGAATTTCTCTTAGTCAAATGATAGAAGCAACGCGATGTCTGGCTATAACAGGCGACCCTGGTTCTGGAAAAACTACTTTCCTTCGCTACATAGCACAAATCCATGTTATCAATGAACAGAAACCATTGCCAGTTTTAATAAAACTTTCTGATGTATATGAATATGCAAAGCTAAAGTCAGTACCCCTCACTCCTCTATCTCTCGTTGACTTTTGCATGGAATTAAGTGTTAGGGAAGGTTTTAACCTTAGCAAAGATGATTTCTTAATTAAGGCTGAAGACGGAAGTCTTTTATGGCTTCTTGATAGCTTAGATGAATTGCCCTCAGATGAAATTCGGGAAATTGTGGTTGAAGTAGTAGATAAAGCTACTCAAAAATGGGATAAGTGCGGATTTGTTCTTACAAGCAGACCATTACCAATTAGATCAAAATCAATTCCACTGGAATTTACTCGCGTGGAAATAGACCCATGGACCGAAGAAGAAATCAAAGGGTTTCTTCAGGCATGGACTTCGGTGCTATATTTTGATGCTACAGATGAAATCCGCCGTCGGCATTGGGGTAATTTGTTAGAGACAATAATGGAGCGTTCTGACCTAAAAAATCTTGCCAGAAATGCTGTTATGGTCACTGCTATTGCTGTTGTTCATTATAACGATAAAAGATTGCCTGAGGGAAAAGCCGCACTCTTGCAAGCACTAATTGATTGGTTAATCCATGCAAAAGACCGAACACACGGAGCCAGCCGTCTTACTTCAAAGTTTATTGAAGATAGATATAAGGAAATTGCTCTTGCGATGTTCGAAGTTCCTGAAGGTTGGAGGCGAAGGGTTGGCAGACTTTGGGCGGCGGAGAAAATTGCTAAACACTTTGATAATAACGTAGAAATAGCGTTGGAATTTTTGTCCCTTGAGGAGTCTGAAACTGGAATACTGGTACGGCGTGGCGAGGGAGATTTAGAGTTTTGGCATTTATCTTTCCAAGAGTATCTAGCTGCCAAAGAAATTGCTGGAAAGACCGACGATATCGAAAAGGGATGGTGGGCGAAAGTGAAAACGAACTTAGATAAATTTGAATGGAAGGAAGTTATTCTATTTGTGCCCGCCTGCTTGAATCAGTTAGGAAGTGTTCGCGTCGACTTGTTCCTCGAGCGTTTGGGAGAGGCGTGCATAAGCGAAGATATAATAACGAGAGCAAAGCGAATTGCTCTCGGTGGAAATATACTGCGCGATTTGCGTTTAACTGGATATATGCCTGACAGTGTTGATGTTTGGCGCGGTGCGCTAAAAAGTATTTTCCCAATCCTAATTAGCGAAGAAGGAAAAAATATCCCTTTGATGATAAGAGCTCAGGCATTGGAAGCTTACGGGTTAGAGGGCGACGAGAGAATTCGGGATTTTGAGGCAACATGGGTCAATATTCAAGGCGGAACATTTAAAATGGGGGCGCAAAGCCAAAATCCTGATGGCGATAATTACGACCCTGACGCGGCATCTTGGGAAGGTCCGATAATAGAAATGGAAATTGCAAATTTCGAGATAAGGAAATATCAGATTACTGTAAAAGAATTTGAACAATTTCTTTTGGAAAAAGGTTCTTATAGAAATCAGGCGTATTGGTCGCCTGATGGGTTGATGTGGGCTGAAAAAGAAAAAATATATTTACCGCTTGATTGGGATGGACAAATGCTATCACCCAACTGTCCAATAACAGGAGTTTCTTGGTATGAGGCTGAAGCATATTGTAATTGGTTGACCGCTAAAAACCAATTGGATTTTGCATATAAATTACCCAGCGAAGCGGAATGGGAGTATGTAGCGAAACGCGGATTTTTACCTAAGCAACATTTCCCTTGGGGGAACGACATTGCTATAGGAGATGCTGTAGATGCAAATTCTGCTTGGTCAGGATTGAGAAAAAAAACGCCAATTGGTATGTTCCCTAATTGCTTAACTTTAGACGGCGTTTTTGACCTTTTCGGTAATGTGGAGGAATGGTGCTTAGATAAATGGACGCCAGATCATAGGAATTATCCTAATGGAGACCTTGAGGAAAAAGAGAAGGGTGAAAACCCAAGGATGATCGTTAAGGGTGGGTCGACAATAAGGTTTTCACGATTATGCAGACCAACATATAGGAGTAGAATTAGAGCCGAGAGTCGTTTTCCTGTTGTTGGGTTCCGTGTTATCAGAAGGAAAATAAAGCATGAGCGCACCTAATCTAGAGCATTTTCTAGCTTACGCTCAAAAATATAAATCTACCCTAAGCGAGCCTCAATATTCGGTCGAGGCTATAATTGCCATATATGAGCGAGCCATTCTCTACGGCGATGACCATTTATATACTGACCCTTATTTATTAGTGCAATTGGCATCGGGAGCTCAAGGTGCTTGTTTTCTCCATCTAGAAGATTGGAATACAAATGATCTCGAAATGATTGCTGGTCGGCCTGTACTTGATATTATTCTGAACTATCCTCCTCATATCCAAGTTGCGCTCTTAGATGCACTTTATTATCACATAAACTTAATAGAAGGTATTCTGCCAACGGAAGAATACCAATTTGAGGGCGTTGGTTCAGAGAAAAGCCTTCAACGCGCAAAAACATTGATTGAATTAGCAGACATTAAGAGAGGTAACAAGGTAGCAATTGTAGGTCTTATTGTGGATATATTGCGGATGGCTTTAGATAAGGAAGCAGAAGTTAGAGTAGCGGATTTGGCCGAATCAGGTAAATCTATATGTGGAATCAATATTGAGCACAATGCGATGCCGTTATTAGATTGGGCTGATGTTGTTATCATAACTGGAAACACTTTGAAGACAAACACTTCAGAGCAGTTGTTGAAAGCGGCATCCAAAAATTCCCTGAATGTTTTGGTATACTCTATGACAGGGCATAATATTGCTCCAAGATATATTGACTATGGTGCGAATGTAGTAACATGCGAAACCTTTCCTTATTACTGGTATGCAAATACCCCTAGTAAAATGCGAGTTTATAAAAAACAGCGGTAAAAAATACTGGCCAACGAAATGTCAAATAATTTGAACAAATTCGATGCTCTTTTGTCTAGGGTGAATCTTAGTTCATCATTGAGTGAGTTATTGGATCAAGTATCAGTCGAGTTCGATTTAGGGCAGATTATAACTTTCGACCCAATCGAGATCGGTTATGAGGAGCTTAATCTTAAGGTGTCCACTGATAAAGGCATCTTTATTGTTAAGATGTTCTCCAAATCAAAGCAAGTGGCAACTATTGAAGATTACATTAGGGGAATGACAAGTTTTCGTAATGCTGGAATCCCTATGCCTCGACTTCTAAAAAGTAAAGATGGATATCTGTTTCGCTCATCAGATAAGAAAGGTGATATTTTCTTGTGTGTGATGGATTATTTTGTGGGGCAAAGTTTTGAGGAAAGAAATCCCAGTGAAGATGACCTTTTTAAACTTACTAAATATATTGCGACCATACATAAAACTGATTTGGTGATTAATGGGAGCAACTACGATTCTTGGGGAACGATGAATTTGGTAGAGGAGTTTTATAAAAAGAAACAGGCTTTGTCACAAGAAGATTTATTAATAGTCAAACCATTAGTTGACAAGTTTCAAATCATTGATTTTTCAGAATTTAGAAAATCTGTTATACATGGCGACCTGCAAAGAAATAATATTTTGATAAATAATTCGGGAGAGTATTGCATCCTGGATTTAGGTTGTCTCAACTATGCTCCCTCGGTTATAGATTTATCAGTATTTCTCGCAGTTTTTTGTTTTAGTCCAAGTTCTTTTGTTGATAATAGGAAGAGATACAATATAGTTGTCGGTGAATATGGAAAAGAGATTCCCCTTAGCAATATTGAACTCCGCTACCTTCCAACTTTAATTAGGGCAACTTATGCTACTTATTTAATCGCGTCTAACTATGCTTATCATGTGAACAATGATAGAAGTAACCAAACCCTAAAATGGCTGGAATATAGTCGTCGCGGCTTAGAAATATTTCAAGAAAGTATGGTGACGGTATAAACACAAATATCTTGTGATAATTACTTTCCATCACACCTCCCTCTCCTCATCCTTCCTCGTCACCTTCCCTGCGTTCCTAATCCACCGTCAGCGTCTTGGACAAATTCCTCGGCGAAATTATAGCATGGCAAGACAAAACCTCCCCAAACCTTCCCAGAAAGGATTACAAAAAAGTACTGACATTTTTGGAAAAATATACTGACATGTTGGGAAAAATGTACTGTCATTTTTAAGAAGCAGGCCTGTGACGTTTTGAAAACGTCACAGGCCTTTTAGTCAACTTACGCCTTCTCGAACTCTATGGCGTCCAGCACCTTCTTGAATTCCTTGCCCGCATTGAAACGCGGCAGAACGCCTTTAATCTGGCTGGCGCGCACGGCTTCGGCGGTATCTGCGCCTTCCGTGTCGGCTCTCAACCAGAAATTGCCGAAATCGCCCAATTCCACAATATTGCCAGTCGCCAATTCCTGCGGGATGATGGTCAGCAGGGCTTCCAGCACTGCCATTGTATCCACACTGGAAACAGTGGAAATCTGCGAAATTTGCCCCGCCAGTTGGCGCATGGTTTTGCGTCCGCTGGATTCGATGGACGGGTAGAATTTCTTGGGCGCTTCCGCATTGGACGGATTACCGCGCTGTACGACATTGTATTTCACGCTCATGGTAGCCTCCTTTGGCTGGTGAAAATAGGTTGAAGATTTGGGGGAATTGCTTGTTTCAAGCGGGGTATTCCCCACGATTGGGAAAAGTATAGCATGAAAAAAAGATATTATGCTTCAAGCGTTTTGTTGACGTTCTCAAACAGTCTTTCAAAATTCTCAAATGTTTTATCACTAAAAGTTGGCAGTAATTCGTCTCGATGTTTTAACAAAATGTCAGCGGGTACACCGTGATCATATCTATCAACATTCAGAATCCTTGCAAGTTGATTAACGATAGGTTCATTTGCGTTTAAGTCCGCTGGCTTGACTGTTTTTGTAAATGCGCGATTGAAAAGTTCAAGATAATCTTTGACATCGAATAAATCTTCAACATCGCCTAATTTCCGTTTGATGATTTCACCGATATTCAGGATTTTGTTCTTGGAAAGTATTCCCTTGTTTGCTAATGCCAACAAACGTTGATTTCCACTTTTTCCAGAATCAACTAAAACTGTAACATCAAGGTGATTTCCCAGTAACGCTACAAAAGTGGGAATAGCGTCTGCTCCGCCAACGGGAACGATTGTCCATCTGCTATCGAGTGTTTTCTTTCCTTCTTTACTAGAAAGAAAAGTGGAGATAAGACTCAAATAGGTGAAATCAGACAGACCTTCTACAACAAGGTTGTGCGGGCTTATGAATAGATGTTGGGCAATGTCATATCCCAATGCGCCTTGAAGTGGGAAAAGCGTATCTGGGTCTGTGGACATTACATCATCGGATATAACTGCGCCAGTTTCTTTCCCTTTATCTTCAACCAGGCGTACCCTTTCCAGATGGTCGGGTTGAACCATAAACGGGGAATGCGTTGTATAAATTACTTGCCAGTTCACCGCTAACCTTTCTTCAATAAATTTTAGAAAATCGGCTTGAGCCTTTGCGTGCAATCCTAACGCTGGCTCGTCAAGCAAAATTACAACTGGTCGTTTATTTGTTTCGTACTCAGAAAATGCAACCAAAAAAGAGAAGAACCATTGGAAGCCAGTTGAATGCTCTGTGATGGGTAATGATAATAAGTGTCTATCGTCCCAAACACGAATTTTCAATTCATCAATCACGCTAGTCTGACCACTCTGATTGTTTTGTGTCTTTTGAGTAATATCAGGCATTACTCTCAACTGTTTGTTTTGCGACCAATATTTAAGCACATCACCCGTAATAGCATTGGCGACATTTTCCAATTCCCGTTTCCGTTTTTCGTAATCAGCATTGAGCAAATGCTCTTGATCGGCGGCGGCTAATATCAGGAATGTTCTCGCGGTATTATCGCTGTCAGTCAGATTGGATGGATTGGAACCGAGAATTTTCTTTATATCAACGGAATAGGGCAATGCGCTATATTGATGGTAGTAAAAGAAAACAGGCAGATAGTTCTTTTTGATGAATTCCCAAACAACCTTTTCAAAATCATCACCTGTATTATCGCCCAAAATTTCTTTGAGCAATTTTTCTGCATTGGCTTTTGCCTCAGCCTTTCCTTCCGCTTCGCTTTTCTCAAATTCCTTGATAAACTCTTTGAGTTCCTTTAGGTGGGATACGCCCTTTACTTTGTCTTTCATATCGGCAGGGATTTTCAACTTACCGATAAAGTATTTGATGAATTTTGCTTCATCGGTTTGTATGGAATAAAAAGTTTCTCCTTTGTAATTTCTACTCAACTCTATTTC
>Ga0100390_10004502_pt1 | contig 12054 bp, 8 predicted proteins | sample CryGeymeta201514_FD_81540 | JGI IMG/M metagenome (GOLD analysis project Ga0100390, IMG submission 81540) | Groundwater microbial communities from Crystal Geyser aquifers in Utah, USA - Crystal Geyser metaG 2015-14 | ecosystem: Environmental > Aquatic > Deep subsurface > Groundwater | place: USA... | reverse complement strand
TAGCTGACGTGGACGGCTGTATGCCGACCGCTTAGGGACGCACAGTTGTTCGCTGTACGGCTTTTAACCCGTGGTAAAAGTGGTGTATTGCATAATAGAGTAAGACCTAACTCCTGAGTCCTATGACAGTCCACCTGGGCTTAATTTGCAACAAAATCGTACTCTACATCCTAAAATTCTAAGAGCTTGCTATCCTTCTGCGAATCAACAACAACAACAAACAACAACAACAACATAATAATAATAATAATAAAAATATCAACTACCAATTATTACCAAACCAGCACACACAATGAGACCATATTATTATTATTACAGCATCCTATTAGCATATATTGCTTTTTCGTTTTCTATACCGTTGGCTATAGGCTTTGTCGTACCTCGCCGTCAACCAACATTGGGGAAAATATCACAACAACACAACCCATTTCCCCAACAACTGACCATCCTCCAATCTGCCAAGAAAGACAAGGTTTCGCTGTTGCCAACAATAACAACAGCAACAACAAAGCCTTCGTATACAGGTTACAACGACGATGCCTTTGGATTGCTCTTTTTGACATCTGGTGTAGCTACCAAAGATGTTGCCTTTGGGATTGCCTTTTGTCTCTTGTCGGCATTGGCTGCTACATTGACCACGACGGGAACCTGGAACAAGAACAATGATCCTCGTGCTCCTGGACTGGTGGCCATAGTTTCGCTGGTGTTCGGTCGTCCGTTGGTTGCTTACGGAGTATTGCCCACTATTGAAAGACTGCTAGTTGGCAACAATAGCTTGGCGGTACCAGTACAAGTGCAAGCAATCGACGATTTGCCAATGTATACGGATGCGCCACCTACTTTTGAAATCTTGGCGTGCCTGGTTTCCCTGGGTTGGTCATTGTACCAATGGAAACAATCATTACAGAATGTTTGAAAATGTACAGTAATATTTCTCGTTTTGCAGTAGAACGGGCATCTTATCTCGTCTCGTCCAGATCCTTGTTGTTGTATATAGTACTAGGCATTATGAGCAAAATCATTTTAACGGCCATCATTGTCTGCACAAATGCCATCAATGGCTCGGCGTGCATTCGGGATTGATTGGCTTCCGTTTCGCTTGCAGCGTTTGTTCTCAATCCAGAAGAAACGTTGCCGGGAATTTTTTCCCCATTGTATTGCTGCTAAGATAGTGGTGGTATTTTTTCCTCTGAAAGATTCACACCCCTCGGCTGACCAGCCCAATCTAACGGGACTGACAGCTCACAACCGTAGCGCCTATCGTGTTCTCGCCATCCAAAAGGAAACACATGTTTGGTTTGAAATGGTATACCTATCAAAAACCAACACTGTTTGGAACATACAGAAGATTTGAAGTGGCACATGTTTGTCCTCTTTCCAAGACATCCATAATTCCAGTGTACTACTTAGTCTACCTACCAATCAATGATATCGCAAAGCATCTCTGACACTATTAATTGAGATTTTCATGACGCAAACTGACCGGACTAGAATTATGTCAGTACCCGACATAGGCGCAAGTTCTGGAGACTTGTTCACGTCTTCACGGGATCAAATAAATAGGAGTGCGTCCTGGCCCAAACACACCGATTCGTTGCCAGAATTTACGACCTCCCCCAAGGTAGACATCATGAATAGTGGCGCCAACTGTTGGCCTCACCGCCCTCCGATCGTTCGCAATTCTCAACAAAAATACAAAGAATGTTACATGCAATACAGTATTACTGTAGGTACCAGGTACTTCCCGAATAAATTAGACGCACATTTGTTTTATTGTCATTGCCAGAAAAAAATTATTTGTGATCTTCAAATTTTTACAGCAACAGAGCAACACTATTAAGCTATTAAGCTATTAAGGGTTCCAATCACAATCCAAACACAAGATCATCACGACACATACACATACACGATCACATTGCTCCAAGTTTGCAGACAAACAGACGTAAAAAGACAACTCCCATTACTTCGCATAACTCAAGAGACGATGCCACTTCTTCATGATTGCTTAAATGCGTATTTGTCGCCGCTGCTCAAGAAGCATTCCTTCGGTGGTGTGTTGACCTATGATGATCTCGCTACTTCACTCGAGCAGGCCAAAGCGATCCTGGGTACGCCTCCCAATCCAATAGTGATGGTATGTACAACAGACCTTGTCATGTATGTGTTTGAGTTTGACTGTTTTTATATCTCCGAGAAAATGGACGGGTTAATGGCTGGTGTTGCTGCTGAAATGACGACATACTACTGCCGTATCTATCACATACAACTTACACTCTGACGTGCCTCGTTTTTCTAATCTTTCCACCCCACCGCAACACAGAAGCGACTTCAACAATTACACAATTCACAACTGAAAGCCTATGTTGAGACAGCCAAGAAGGCACTTCAAGAGTTTTCGAGTACTGTCGATATTCCAAGTGTCCAACAAGGTGAAACTCAAACGACCTACGTGACACGATGCCTGAACGTAGCGAATGAACGACCCAATTGGAAATTGAGCGAATCACTGCTGGAAGAGTGTGTTAAAAATGTGATCAAAAAACGGGCGCTCGATCAGTTTCAAAAATGGCAGCAACAGCAACAGCAACAGCAAGAAAAGCAAACTATTGAGGGTCAAACTCAAAGTCAAACACAACCCAACAAAACAACGGATACTGCTGCTGCTGCTGCTGCTGCTCACAATCGAAGCATCTCGAACCAATCCAAAATGTCGGCAAAGGCTAACGATGATGAAGAAGAAGGGGAAATAGAAGAAGATGGTAATAATGAAGGAGGAGAAGAGGGTGAGGATGGGGAGATGGTGGAGGATGATGAAGCAGAAGCGGGCGACGAAGACGAGGATGGAGAAATTGCTGAAGAAGAAGATGCTGATGTACCTGCTAGCAACGAATATCTTCAATCCACTACGACTGGAGGTGTGAATACGAATGTTAATAAGACTGGTCAGACCAAAAAGCGCAAGGCGAAACAGCAGTTGGGAGGCAACACAGTCAAGAAGAAGGTTGTCAAGAAAAAAACGACTCCGAAAAATGGAGCAGCTACCGGCAACAAGGCTGGTACCAAGAAGGTACTGGTTCGTAAGAAGGGAGCAGCCGGCAAAAAACGCACGGTCAATAACAACAATGGCAACTAGAATGGCAAGCAAACAAGAGCAGCTCCAATCAAGCAGAACGACTGTTTTTTGAGTGCGTAGAGTAGTATAAATCGTAGGAGTAACTATCATGGACCTGTTTTCAAAATATTATCTCAGCTCACTGCTATAGGGAACAGGAAAGCATAGAACTACCATTGTTGTTTTCGTGCAATGTATGATCAGCTTTCATCGCTACCTGGCTTTTCTCTTCATTTTCTTTTTATGCGCCAAATCCTGCAGGAAACCTACCAGATGATGCTAGTGGTTGTTACGGTACCAAATAGAGTAGTCGCCTGGCAGTACTAGCCAACCCAAAGCATGCAAATTGACCTAGCTTAGTTAGTGATACAAATAATGATAGTAGCAGCAGGCCCACGTGAACTACAGAAGCAGTGGATCCTGTTGGAGCTCTATGCAAATCTAGTTCAAAATACACTCTTTCGACGCGGACAAGCCTGGAGTCAATACTGTTAGTATTATTGTCTTGCCTGAAAAGATCAATAATAATAATTATTTCTGAATTTTGGTTCGAATCTTTTTATTTCTACGGGTATTGTGACGCACACACACTTGATCAATGCCAACTACCAGGTACAATAAACAGTAAACCACAATTTTGTTGTTGTTGAGTAGACCTACTAGCTACTAGGTAATAAAAACAAGTACTGTAGCCTACTACAAGGAGAATAAAGTTTTGTCTGTCCTGGGACTTCCTGGAGCACTAGCATCTTCGCTGAAGTTTCCTCTGATCCTCCAGTCTCCTACGTGACGAGCCGCCGCAATAGAAGGAGCCATGTTCATGGACAGCAGCTTTCACCAAGGAGAGATGACGATAAAAGTAGCAGGGGACATGGACCGCTACTCCAGTACTGCTGGCGTGTGGATATCTCCCAATATTTTTGTGGGTGTCTTTGCTGTATTCTTTGCATTTCTGGCTTACATTATCTCGTCCACATCTCTCGGCAAGCGATCGATTTCACACGCCTGGTTATTTACGGGTCTGATCATTTTAAATCCTTCCGAAAAGTCTCTGAGGCAACTGGACACGGCCACTTATCAATCTACCAAAGCTACTACTACTGCAGCTCGACGAAATAATAATAAGATACAAGATGTATCGGGACTCCATTTGACGTGCAAGTCGATTCGACCAGGCTCTATTCCTCTGTCTTTCATGACGGACAAGGATCGGGTCAGATTTTTACAATGGCAAGCGTTGGATGCAGCTGTATATATCTGGTTGGCATGTTTGATTGCCACGGCCGGTCCCTTCATCGTGGCATGGTACACTGTCTACCAGGAAGAAACTATCTGCTGTGGAGATTTAAAGTGTTGGTTGCGGTGGTGGCGGGAACAATTGGGAGGACCTGGATTGATTGTCATGAATTCACCTCCTCCTAATCTTATGCTTTTTTCCATTGCGAGTGTTGCCATCTGGTTTTGGTGGCGATTGGTGATGCATTCCACTCGATTACCGGAACGAAGTATATTTCGATTCTCGCCCTTTTCCTATATTAATGGCTGGCTCACATTCCTTGCCACACTGATTCTCCTTCGTTGGAGCCACGACACAACAACGAAGGACAACACAGCTTTTCTCGGCATTCCATTAAACGGTGCCTTGGAAGAATGGTCAGCTCGGGTGACATTTTGGATCGGATTGACGGGATACTATTTATCCAGTAATCAAACATCACGAGAGCTAGTCATGCACAATATGTATCAGGCCGCACAGTTGCTATTCGCTGCTACGACGGGATTGATTGCTTTTGCCTTGGCGGATCCTTTGCGTGTAACAATGAGAGTTTACTTTGGGAATGTCTTAGGAGATAAAATACGAGTGGTGGATACATCTGGCGACAAGTACTACCGGTTGATGGAAATCATGCAAGAGAAGCTTTTATTGGTGGCTATAGGGTGTTTACCAGTCTTGTGTTTTATATCATATTTTTCAACCGACGTTTCTCTGGGAGGATTTTCGCGGTACACAGTGCGGGCTGCACTTGGCTGGTCTTTTGTTCTATCATTGGCTTCGGCTATGAGGCCGCTTTTATGGAGCCATCTACTGAGAGTATTGCCAGAGATCAATCTACTATTTCGTGTTGCTAAACATCCTACATCCGAAGTGATTTTATCGCCATTTCAAAAGCGCAGCAAGAGTCTTTTGAGCATTGGGGGTCAGTTGCTTATCTTTCCGGCATTTGTTTTGCTCTTGTTGACATTGGGACACAGTGCAGGGAAACAACCTGTTGCTGTTTCAGATGCCAATACAATAACTACAGGCATTTATCCCTTTGCTTTCCACCGATCGTTGTGGACGGAAGACGAAAAACAGAAGTATCAGGAATGGGAAGAGTTTCAAGCGAAAACGTCGGCGCAAAATCATTTGGATGATAAAAGTATTTTCGCAGATTTAAGCACTACGAGGGCCAACATTGAACTTTGTCCCAATGGTACCTCATTCGCGTTTCTGCGCAGCCCTGGTAGGGAAGCCAGCGTGAATGGACGCTCTACTAAAACAATTGACGGTTACTCGGTACCCATCTACAAAATTTCTAAATTGTCACAGCTCATCAGTAGTAAGCTGTCGACAGAGACAACTTTTATCCGGGTGCTGAGAAAGCTTCAGCAACTGGCCAGGAATTCCCGCGATGAAATCGGCGCAGTTTCTTCACGACACTCCAGAGACGATTTGAAAAAGGAGGCGAAAGAAGCCCAACAGAGTTTGCAAAGCTTGCTTCAAGCTTTGGCCTTTCATCCTCAACTTACTTCCACGGTGCTCCTACCGGTATTGGATTTTATCGGCTTGCTTTTGAACTACCTCTGGCTGATCTATTTTGCTTATTTTGGCATCGAAGCATGGACTAGGAGGCGCCATCGAAGGCAATACGATCTCTACGTCAAGGGGGAGGACTGTCGAGTCGTACTTGTTGAACCTTCATGACAATACTGATTCAAGCGATCTCTACTTTGATTGACCAAAGGCTTTTTGAGACGAACAGAAATGCAGCGTAATTGTAGAATTTTTAATTTACCAGCTAACTATGCCTGAACAGGGCACCGTAGTGGGACAGCCCTCCAGCCCTCCTTTCGCAAGTTGCTCTCCACTCCATCGATGTGAGCCAATCCCATCACGGCAGTGATGATAGCGAATTCATCCAAGGTGTTCAAGCCTGCAGCCATGTAGACATCCCGCTCTGTTACCATGACTTGGTATATGGCTGGAGCTTCCTGTTTCATGATATCCATAATTTGCTTGACATTTTCCTTGGTTTTAATGGTCTCAACGTAGGCAGTCAACTCGGATTTCATACTTCCATCCAACGGTGGAGTAGTCCCTCCTCCTGGTGCCATTTGTCGCATACTTTGTTCCAGGGTTGAATCAGAACTCAGCAAACGTTTCAAGTCCGTTTGTTGAAAGGCCTGGGACATGCGTCGCAAGGTTACATCAACGTCTTGATCTCCCAAGACCACAGCTGCACCCTGTTTTTGACCTTCCCGAATCGCTGCGACAAATTCTTCGCCAGGATTGAACCCTTCGTCGCCCAGTTTTCTGTAAAGACTCTTGATGCCCTTGCCAACAGCAGCAGCACCCAGTCCTTGCAAAAAGCCACCTCTGGATTGCTTTTCTGGCGCTGGCGCCAAGGGAGGTCCGGTTGTGGCTATCGTCGCAGAAGTAGACTCTGCACCTCCAGCAGAGGCTGCTGGTAACGAAGGCGTTGCTGTAGCTCGACCAACGGGCGAAATCAAGACTCGGGTAGGTTTACTTTCTCCATCGTCTCCAGTGGAAGTAATGGATAAGGAATTGGCTTGAGCACTAGCCTCCATTCGCTTAGCCATGGTACCTGTTCCTGCCACACGTTTGAGGTCCAATTCGACAAAAACGGCATCCGGATGTGTGTCACGTACCAATTGACCGGCCAATTGTGCTGATATATCTGATATATGAGCCGTTCCTAATAGATAGATGATGCGGCCGTTGCGTTCCCAAACGGAGACAGTTGAATCACAAATGGCAGCCGTGGGAGTAGCAACCTTGGCAGCTAGAGCCGGAGAAGGAACCGCAGCTGCTGCAAGTACTGATGTTGTAGTAACACCCATGACGACATCTGTTAACCACCGACGGCGAGAGGAAATTGGTTGCAAAGGTAAATCTGCACACTGCTCGTTGTTGTTGTCTGCGAAAATAGCAGATGAAAGGCGTCGCCGATGCAACGATCCTACTCCTGTTGGTCGCGATAATGACGGGGCAAATGCCTGCGTGTGTATGATTCCTCCATGGACGACAGCGAATGCAATTATAGTTGATGGCTTCATTTTATCCTTTTATCTTTGCCGCACTACTGTAGAAAATTATGATCCGATGATGGAATTGGAGCACTTGAAATACTGAACTCGTAGATAGTACCAGGTACAGTAGTACAGTAGGTCTCTAGTAGCTAGCTAGAGAGCTAGTAGTAGTAATACGTACGACTACTAGTAGTAGTACTATTAGTACTAGACTAGCTAGTACTACTGCTACTACTCTACTAGAGTAGTTGTTGTTGTAGTGGTGGACTACTAGTAGTACTACTACTAGCTACTGTAGCTAGTAGTAGTAGTAGTAGTAGTAGTAGTAGTAGTAGCCTAGTAGTAGTAGTAGGTCTAGTACTAGTAGCCACTTGAGTACTACTGAATAGTTGGCTGGTTTGGTTGCAGTTGAGAGCGGAGGGTTGATCGACTGTGATTTGGATCTTTCCAGAAAAAGACTCACATGAAGCGAGTGTGCTACCAAGGAAACAATTTTTGGAATACCAATGTGCATTTTCAGATGAACAGTTGATGCAGATCTTTTGCTTTCGTATATATCTTTCCTTCGCCTTGTCGATGCACATCAGCACAATCTAGCCTTGCTACACTTGGCTAGTCTAGTAGACTTATTAAACAACTAACTATGGGATTCGGACCAACTCCTGCTCAAGTCAGCAGCTTTGCCTCGCAACCTTTTATTCAAAGAGCGCTCCAGAAGCCTTTCCTCATTTCCTCGGTTTTGAGCTTCTTCTTTGTACGTTCGCGGATTATATATTTTTGGCTGCGGTTGCCATTATTTACTCGAGTAGGCACTGGTGTTTCCCTCTCGTCTCATTTCTGCTCTCATGATCTGCCTGTAATTGATTTAATCGACAGCATGTGGATTACCAAGATCCAAGTCACGTCCAGATCATGAGAGAAGGAAAGACAATGGACACGGTTCTGGAATTTGTCTATGCCGGCGGAGAGAGCTACGATGAGTTGTGTCGCAATCATTTTACGGATACTATTCGATCGGTTTCTAAAGGTACCTTTGGGGACGATGGCGATAAATGGCAAACAACGGTGGATGGGCAAATGGCTCAAATCTTGCTGTTTGATCAGTTTTCGCGGAATGCCTTTCGAGGGCAAGCCGAGGCTTTTGCCTACGATGAGAAGGCCATGTCTTTGGCCAGGGCCTTAACACGCGATGTCTTTTCTTGTGATGAGGCGGAAAAGGCGGCTATCAAAGAAAAGGGACTTTCTCTTCCATCTCTCCAAGGCGAACTATATCTTCCTTACATGCAATTTATCATGTCGCCGCTCCTTCATTCGGAACAAGTAGAAGACCACGCCCTGGGCGAAAAGGTTGCAGATTTCCAATTGGACGTGTCACCCGAAAAATTAAATAACGTGTTTCAAATGGCCAAAGAGGCCCAGGCAGAACACAAGGAAGTGGTTGATAAGTTTGGAAGGTACCCACATCGCAATAAAAGCCTCGGGCGAGAGAGCACTCCGGAAGAGCTGGAGTGGCTTGCCGATGAGAATCGACCAGGATGGGCCAAGAGTCAAGGATAGCCAGAAATAATGATCTATCGTGATTTCCTTTTGTTTTCGTTTACTTTTAATGGTCTCTAATCGTTTGTAATAGAGCGGTTTCGCATCATGTACGCGCGCTTATACACCCCAACGAGCTCGGCACAATTTGGCAAACATTGGAACATGCAACACTCGTCCAGCTGGAGAAAACGCACTAGCATCAAAGCCCAGATCCTTTTTAATATCATCCGTATTTTGTCCTGACACTAGTCTCGTCATGACTTCACCACTGCCCAGAGCCAGCTTCCAACCATTGGATCCAGGCCCACAGGAAACAAACAGATTCTCGTGTGTGTCCACAGCACCCAACAACAGGATCCCATCCGAGACAAATGGTCGGAATCCACAATACGTTTTGGCCTTAGCAATGAGATCTTTGAGCTGTGGAAATTGACGAATCGCTTCTTGACGAAAATTATGATCGACTTTTGGAGTTGGCTGAGTGTCCCATTCACTGAATTCTCCAATGCTGGTAATACGAATTTCGTCGCCGAGGCGCGTTGTGAACATGTACTTATCCGCCACGATTCGCGACGGTAGATCCATTGGTTTCAAATTAGGATTGGCCTTGAGAGCTTCTTTCGCGCTCACTGACATGGCATATCCCTTTAACGGATACACGGGTGCGTACAAATCCATGAGCGCCAAAATGTGAGGTGTCCATGCTCCTGCTGTAACGACAACTTTTACGTCCTCGGGAATATGAATGATACCTTGATTGGTATGCAATTCGGATATACGTAACGATTTGGAACCAGTTGTTGTCTTGATCGCTTCAACTCGTGTATTGTAGAGAAAACAAACATCCAATTTTGGATTTTCGACACACCGACGTGCCAATTCTTTGGCAAATCGACCGGAGCTTGCCGATTTGGCAGCGTACATGTATTTGGCACCCGTGGTTTTTTTTGTTTGAGCTAACAAACTCGGTTCCAATTCCAGCACTTTTTCCGCCGATAGTTGTTGGACCGGCTCGTAATTGGACTTGGTGTCGGTGACGGGATTGGATGATTCTTCGTACGATACGGAAAGACTTCCTCGTTTATTATATCCTGCTTTTTTGCCCATACCATCCCATCGATTTTCCAGCATTTTAACCATGTCGTCTACGGCAAATTTTGTAAATTCCAGCATTTCCTGTTGCTTTTCTTCTTGATTTTGACTTGGCAGCAAACTGGTTTTGGTGAAGGTTGTAACCCATCGGAGGAAAAAAGGATCCGTCAATGTGGGCAACCATGCCATTTGAAAAAATTGAAAAGAATCTGACTCGCCGTCGTTGCCCCCGAATAGTAGTCTGGAGGTGTGTGGCATCAGGCACTTTAGTACGGCAATCCAAGATGCTTTGTCAATGACGACGTTGCAAATTTGCATCCCACCAGCGGCACAGGCGGAGCATTCGTCTCCCGGTTCGGATCGTGGTTCCAAAATAGCCACTTGATGTCCCTGTAGAGCCAATTTGTAGGCTGTCGAGACACCGACCACACCTGCTCCAATAATTAAGACACGTTCTTTCTTTTTCTTCTTAATTTCAGTGGTAGTAGTAGTAGTAGTAGGATCAAATACCTGCAGCAACCGAGTGGGAAGTTCATGTTCTCGGGCCAACACATTGCGATACCGATAGACAGCGGCGGTACCAATACCGGCCAATATGGCACTTGCTCCTTTGAGAGCCATTATATAACTAAATTATTATGCTCTATTGGTACTGTTGCTTACCGCATCTGATACCAGGTAAGGTAGTTGCACTAGGTACTAGGTAGACCTGCCTGCCTGCCTACTCAAGTTACGTACTTATCCTGTGTACTATCCTGGACTACTACTACAAAACCTAAATAATAATGTCGTCACTCTTTGTCGTCGTATCCTTCTGCACGTGTCGTGGATATCTTTACTTCTTGCTACTGCTGCTACGGTACTGCTGCTGCCGATAGATTTGATGCCAGAAATTAAATAATACCAGTCGTAGTAGTCTACTACTAGTATCTTTTTCTACTCTCGTTTCGAGTATGGGAGCGTTCCTTTTCTGCTTTCTGCTGAAACTATTGATTGACGCCAGTGTTCGCTTTTTGATACTAATGTACCGTACTTCTTGTTTTATCTCAAGAAGTGAAGACTACTACTATTAGTAGTAGAGCGACTACTAGTACCGTACTTCTTGACTTTTTTAACCATGTACGAAGTACTAGAGCGAGTACTCGTACTGTACAGTAGCTGCGTCTCACGTAGATCAGACTTTCAAGACAAAAAATCCTACGTACTGATGTACGTATTCGTACTCGATCAAATCTGTACCAGGTACATATGTGAACGCCAGAACAACGAACAAAATATTAAATAATGATGGGCATGCTTTTTCACTTGACGCTCAACGGAATGCACTTTTCTCGCTATCCCATAAAAAATAAATAGAAAACCCACCCAATTATTACAATTTCTTCAGCGCATTAATTCATTATTATCATCATGACGGCTAACAAAAAAGTTTTACTATGCGGTGGAGGAAATGCTATTCACGTCCTGACGGCTTACATTGGCTCACTGCCGGATTGTGACGTTTTGGTATTTTCCAGCTTTCCCGGTGAAGCCGATCGATTTCGAGAAGCCCTGCCCGAAGAAGGAATTACTTGCACCAACGACCTTGGTGACGACATGATTGGAAAGCCCGTCAAAGTATCCGACAAGGCCGAAGAAATCGTTCCAGGAGCAGATGTTATTATCCTAGCAATTCCCTCCTTTGCGCACGAATTGTACCTTCGTTTGCTCGCACCCTACGTCAAGCCCGGTGTTGTGATTGGTGCCATGCCTGCCGAAGGTGGTTTCGATCTATGTGCTCGTCACGTTCTGGGAGCCGACTTTGTTGATCAGTCCAACATCTTTGCCCTCGAGACATTGCCATGGGCCTGCCGTATTGTGGAATATGGCAAAACGGCCGAAGTCTTGGGTACCAAGGTGGAGATTGATTTTGTCATGACTGAAGGACCAGGAAATAACGCAGAATGCATGAGTCTCTTACAAAGACTCATTGGTCGCCTGCCCGAGTTGAAGCCTGCCTG